>Ga0222651_1001497_pt1 | contig 11380 bp, 10 predicted proteins | sample AntAcemetagen369_FD_179855 | JGI IMG/M metagenome (GOLD analysis project Ga0222651, IMG submission 179855) | Saline water microbial communities from Ace Lake, Antarctica - #369 | ecosystem: Environmental > Aquatic > Non-marine Saline and Alkaline > Saline | place: Antarctica: Ace Lake...
ATACTGGCTTTTGTGGGGCTCGCCGGAGTTCCTGATTATGGATTAACAGAAAAGGGGCTTATTGATTCGGCCTCTCAAGAGTTCATTCCCGTCGTTCATTGCTGTCGATGCCCACTGCACATCCATGACACCCACTCAACTGAATCACCCACGGAATAAAAAACATGACATTACAAAAGCTGGCTGGACTCATGATTCCAGAGCCGTCTAAAGCTCTGTCTGCTGCGGAGGCGAAAATGCTCGAAGCCGTCGAAGAAGTTTTAGATACCTCGATTAGAGCACTGGTTCAACAGAACGATATCAACGGACGTTATCCTGTCGAGTGCATCGATCTACTGCGAGCAACAGGCATTATGCAAAGTGGGCTACCCACCTCTCTAGGGGGACTTGGGTTTAGTACACGCTTCAGTCTAGAGGCTCAACTCCGTATCGCGATGGTCGATTCTGCTGTCGCTCAGGTCTTCAAAGTGCATGACGAATTGAGCCGAGAGATTCCGTACTACAGCTCGCCAGCACAGCAGGACGCTTTGGGGGCGGCCGTCGTCGCAAACGGCAGCGTAATAGGTCTCGCCGTTGCCGAGCAGGGTAGAACCGCAGAAGATCCTATGAAAACAAGCTGGATTAAGCACGCAGACGGTCACTACGTCGTTGACGGGAAAAAAATCTATACCACCGGCGCGGCGAAAGCGGACCTGATTGCGACCTGGGCTTTTAACGCTGAACAGGCGACGACCGACAATCCGCTTTTGGGCATGCAATTGTTTCTTATTCCCCGGGATACCAAAGGCGTTACCGTCCACGAAGACTGGGACGCACTCGGGCAACGCGCCACGGACTCCGGTGCGATTACATTCGATCAGGTTGAGTGCTCGGCACAATGGTTGTCCTCTGTACCAGGTCAGGCACCTCTGGCCTACGCCAGTCTTCGTTATCAGGCAGGCTTCGCCGCTGTACTCACGGGCATTGGCCTGGGCGCTCTGCTCGAAGCTGAATCATTCATACAAACTAAAAGTCGTCCTTGGGCCGCCGCTAATGTTGAACACGCCGTCGATGACGCAAGTATTCAGCGCAATCTCGGCGAGTATGCATCGGACCTCGCAGCCGCATATCACACACTAATGGCCTGCGCACTTTTGTTTGAAAGTCATCATCAGGGCGATATCAGTAGAGGCCAACTTGCACTGCCGGTGTCCACCGCCAAAGTTGTCGCGCACAAAGCCGCCTTACAGGCGACCAGCGAAATTCATGGCTTGATGGGTACACGGTCCGTTGATATGCGCTACCGACTCGACAGGTTCTGGCGCAATGCGCGCACCCTCAGCTTGCACGACCCGGTGGAATATAAGCGTATTGAGATCGGTCGCCATCTACTCACCGGCTGGGAGCCGGAGCCAGGAATATATCAATGAGCACCGAACTATCAGATCCGTCTGAACCATCGAAAAAGTCCGAACTAGCCAAAATACAAGCGCTACCTAAATGTGAGTTACACGTTCATCTTGAAGGCTGCATCACACTGCCGCAAATACAAGCGCTATCAGCAAGCACTAATACGGCACCACCTCGCCCCTTTGAACAATTGTTTACAGTGACAGGCCTCCAGGATTTTCTTAATACCTTAGATTGGATCTGTGGCTTGTACAAAGATGGACATTCACTACAGCACCTGGCCCAACAATTCGCGGCCTATGCCAAACAGCAACAATTGCAATATGTTGAGCTGATTGTTAATCCAAGCCACTGGCGCACGATCGATTTGGACACACTCTTTGGAAACCTAAATGAGGCGTTTGATCAGGAATTTCAAAACGGCGGGCCAGACGTCAGACTGCTGCCGTCTCTTGGGAGACATCAATCTGTTATTGATGCTGAACGACTCGCAGACTGGATGATCCATTGCGGCTTACCCCGCATTTGTGGACTCAGCATCGACGGCAGTGAATCGGTTAGCGGCAGTAACAACGAGCGCTTCGCGCCTGCTTTTCATCGTGTTCAAGCCCACGGTTTTAAAACAACCGCCCACGCCGGCGAGTCATCGGGCGCCGAGGGTGTTATCGAAGCACTGGATATCCTGGGTGTACAGCGCATTGACCACGGCGTACGTGCAGCAGAATCACCAGAACTGCTCGATCGCCTGGCCAAGACCCAAACAGCCCTAAACGTGTGTGTATCCAGCAATTGTTCTCTACTGTACAGTGACCTGAGCGCTCACCCCCTGCCTGCGCTGCTTGCCGCTGGTGTGCCATGTACGCTAAACACGGACGATCCCGTCATTCTGGATATAACGATGAACAGCGAACTAGCAGGACTGCAAGAAGCTTTCGGTTGGACGTTGGACGATCTGGTCAAGTTTCAGGAAAACGCTATTAACGCAGCATTTTGTGAACCCGAAAAAAAATCGCAACTCATCCAACAACTCAACGAATATCAACCGATCGTATCAGGAGAAACATCGTGAGCTCGTCTCAAGCCCAGTCCTCTTCAGCTTTTCGTATCGCCATAACATTTATGCTGCTCCTGGCATGCTCTCTGAACAATCCTGTCTTCGCCGTTGAACTCAATGAAGAAGTCCTCACAAGACAAGATTTGATACAAACCGCGCTCGCGCGCGAGCCTGCGGATCTATTGATCGAAGGCCCAACCGTTTTGAATGTTTTCACGCAGGAGTGGCTACCCAATCAGGATATCGTGATTCGCGATAAGCGAATCGCCTGGGTCGGTGATAGCGGCACATGGCCAGGTACCGCAAAAGCCAAACTCAAAGCTCACAAGGAATGGGCGGTCCCCGGGTTCGGAGAGTCACACAAGCATATCGAAAGTAGCTATCTGACACCGGAATACGAAGCGGCATTAGTTATTCCTAGAGGCAACACTTGGACCATGGAAGGCTCCCACGAACTGTCCAATGCGATTGGTCCCAAGAACGTCGAATTCTGGCTGATGGCCGAAAAAGCCGGTAGCCCATTAAAAATATTTCCGGCGATCGGTTCAGCAACACCACCCACAGCCTACGAAAAGGGCGCCGGATACTATGGCTACAAGGAAATGGAAGACTTTCTAAATTTTGATCTGCGTGTAGCCGCGCTTGGAGAAGTCATGGACTGGCCCGCTATCAGCAACAGGGATGCACCAGCCAGCAAAAGAATTTGGGGTATGATCCAAGCTACTTGGGAAAATCGTGGCGTGGTGGAAGGCCACGGCAGCGGACTACGCACCGTCGATGAGATCAATGCCTTCGCGGCCTCTGGCCTTTCTTCGGATCATGAAGTTCGACTCGCTGAAGAAGGCCTTAGAAAGTTAAGGCGCGGCGTCTTCCTGGAAGTCAGACCCGACGCTGCTCGCACATTGTTCCCCTTCTTAATCGAAAAAGGAATTACTGACTGGAGCAACCTGTCCGTTACAACGGACGATCGCGACGTTGCCGCCACCATTGAACTCGGTGCCATGGACTACAACATTCGTAACGCAATCGACGCGGGCGTACCGGTAGAAGCAGCCTACATGATGGGAAGCTACAACACGGCCCGACACTTTCATGTTGAGCACCTGGTAGGCTCCATTGCACCAGGGCGCTATGCCGATGTAGTGCTGCTTGACGATCCAAAAACCGTGTCTATCACCCGCGTCATCGCCAACGGCGAGTTGGTGGCCGTTGGCAAGAAGTACCTCCCGGACGTGGTTTCAATCGACTATCCTGATTGGGCAAAAAACACCATGAACGTCGGTCGGCAGATGGAAGCAAATGATTTTGTCATCAAAGCGCCGCCCGGACTTGATGAGGTCAATATCGCACTGATGCATCCATTTTATTTCGAAGCTGATTTCATGCGAGATACGCTTCCGGTGACTAACGGTCGCGTCGAAGCAGACGTCTCAAAGAAAATCTCCAAAGTGGCAATCGTCGATCGATATAGCGGAAAAGGTGCCGTGTCCAAAATGTTTTGGCGTGACGTTGGACCAATGACACCCGGGTCCGCGCTGGCCAGCTCTCAAATGCACGACATTCACAATATTTGGACCGTTGGCAACGATGACGCAGCGATGGCATTAGCGGTCAACACGGTCGCAGACCAACATGGCGGATGGGCTCTAGTCAGCGAAGGCAAGGTTGTCGCCACCGTAGTACTAGACATCGCGGGCCTGATGACCGCTAGACCCGTTAATGAGGTCGCAGCAGATGTCGAAGCGTTACTGGAAGCCGCTGACGATATGGACTGGATCGGCGCGCCCGGTTTGCCCGAACGAATGCGTTTCGCATTTCTGACAGCATCCCCGTGGAAATGGCAACTGGTGGCTCCGTACGAAGGCAACCCCGGTGGCTTCGTCAATGTCACTACCGGCAACACACATCCCGTGGTCTGGTAGTGCAGCCTTGATTGCACTCCTCTAACGGTCATGACTTGCGCTGGCTAGTCCTGCTCTGCCTGATGGCCTGCTCACCCGGTTATGCTCACCTGCTGAACATGACCGAGGCCATTGCGGAGATCGATTCTGTTGGTAACCTAGAAATTTCGCTCGAACTCGATTTACTCGCAGAGTTCGCGTCTGCAGAGCGTTACTACGCGGCAGCGCAATCCGATGCCACACAAACACCCGGTACGGAAAGGTTCGCCAGACTCGCTGCGGCCGTCGAGCTAATTCAAGACGACGTTAAAATTGGTCTACGGGTTACTCAGGTACAGTGGCCTTCAGGTTATTCACTCAGCGACTATCAAAATCAGATCAGTTGGCCAAAAACGAAAGTGCAACTACAGGGCCGACTTAACGCAGCCTCGCCAATTACCATTCGATTTTCTCCAACATTCGTCTTCGAAGAACCCATCGCGCTTACCATCCGATCAACAGAGACAGGCAAGCGAAAAAGCCGTTGGCTGGTGGCGGGGCAAAAGAGTCCAAGGTTCGATCCAGGCAGCATTGCGTTTGAGCGGACAGATGTTTCGTTCAAGGAGACGGTTAACCAGGCTGCAATATTTGTCGTCTACGGTTTCAGTCACATCATCGAAGGCGGCTGGGATCACCTATTGTTTCTTTTGGCACTGTGTCTTTCAACGAGCCGCACGTTGACGCTCATCGCGCGAATTAGCGTGTTCACAGTCGCCCACACCGTGACATTAGCGATGGCCTCTTACAAAATAATAGAACTTAGCGCCTATTGGATTGAGATCGCTATCGTGGGGTCAATCGTATTTGTGGCCATTAACAACCTCTGGCAACAATCAAGGAAGAACGCAAACCCTACAGGTCATTTGTTAGACACAACCGTCATATGGATTTTCGCCTTCGGCCTTTTACACGGCATGGGTTTTGCTTCCAGCCTACAAAGTCTAGAAGCAACCACCGACTACTTCCTGATCAACCTTTTGGGATTTAACCTAGGCGTAGAACTCGCTCAAATCTGTTTCATACTGGCGATAATGGGAATACTGACGACACTGGATCATCGAGGTCTTGGAAAAATAACTAGAAACAGATTGTCATGGTTAACCACATTGATCGCCTCTGTTTGGCTCGCATGGATTGTCGCAACAACGTGATTAGTGCTCGATAAATTCCGGTGCGATTTCCGCACCAGCGAATCCTGCCTGCTCTAGCGCCGCAGCAACTGCCAGGCAACGGTCTTCCCGCCAGGCAGCTGCTACCACTTGAATACCCATCGGTAAGGCGCCGGAGTCGACGACCGAAACACTGCAGACTGGCAAACCGATACACGAAAAAGGCTGCGTGAAATATCCGAGGTTCGGACGCAGGGGCAGCGCCTCTCCGCCGACCTTTAATATCTTTGAACCGATCTCAGGGGCGTAACAGGGTGTGGCAGGAGCAATCAGCACATCAATTTCCCGAAAGAGTTCCGCGACTTTTGTTGCATACAACTGTCGAAGGGCCTGTGCGCGGACATACCAGCCTGCCGGCAACAGTGATCCTGCCAGAAATCGATCACGCGTGTCAGGATCAAAATCGTCCGCGCGCTCCAACAAACGCTGTCGATGCAGAGCGGAGGATTCTGCATTGGTGATCAGAAACGCGGCGCTTCGCCCCTCGCGCACCAGCGGTACCTCTACGTCCTCAACCTTGGCGCCCAGCGTTGATAAAGCCGCAGATGCTGACCGCATGATGCGATTAGCCGCATCAAACCCATCAACATGAAAATAGCCCTTCGCCATGCCGATAGAAAGCCTACTAATATCACACTGTAATTCGCCAACAGGCTGAACGGGCCGGTTCACGCAGGCATGGTCACCTGCACAAAAACCTTGAAGGACGTCGTACACAAGCGCCAAATCGGTAACTGAACGCGCCATGGGTCCAACATGATCCAGGCTGTCACAAAATGGATATATGCCTGTTCTTGGCAATCTTCCGTAGGTTGGTTTGAGCCCCATAGTCCCGCAAAACGAAGAAGGCACCCTGATACTTCCGTTAGTATCCGTGCCTAGCGTAAGGGGAACCAGACCAGCCGCCAGTGCTGATCCACTACCGGAAGAAGAACCGCCCGCCATCCGGTCTGTATCCCACGGGTTTCGGCAAGCACCATCATGGATATTCTCCCCGGTGAAGTCATAAGCGAACTCACCCATATTCAGTGCACCAACAAGCACCGCGCCGGCAGACTCAAGTCGAGCGACCAGCGTTGCGTCAGCACCTGCAGGAAAATCCGTTTCTGTTATTTTTGCGCCCGCGCGAGTTATCACACCCTCAACGTCGAATAGATTTTTTACTGCAAACGGTACGCCTGCCAATGGCCCGGGATCCATGCCACGTTTAATCTCTTGATCAACCTGCGACGCTTTTTCCTGTGCGCGTTGCTCTAATGTCATGGTGAAAGCATTAACGCGCTTATTCTTTAACCCAATATTTCCCAGGCACTGGTTGATAAGATCTGTCGCAGAGATATCCCCCGATCTGACACTCGCAGCAATCCCAGCCACACCCTTTTGATGTTCATTCATGTTTTAGCCGGATGTGATTTATCCGGAAACGGTTCAACCGGAACAAATACAGGCGCAGCAACAAACTCCTCTAGGGGAACAGAGAACGTCAATTCTGCCATACTGGCCGCAGCTCGCAAGTTTTGAACAACACCTTCACGTTGATGTTCTTCAACATTGATGCCAACAATTTTTGAAACAACATCGATCATTAGCTCGGCATCTTCTTTTGTTATTTCTTTCGTCATAGAAGCCCACCTTCTATTTTACCAGCGTGCGGGGCCTGTCACCCGAATTCGCAATTAGAAACGCTCTGGAAATGTTCAATTCCGATAATGGCTTTTACTGCACGAGTTTTTCTAATCGCTCCAAAAATCTTTATGAACCGCGAGAATTTCATCTTCGACCTGCGGTATGGGCCCAATCACATTGATACTTTTTTGGCCTTTTGCAAACACATCGCGGCAAGGCAAATCCATCGTTGGATTTTCTGAATGCGCGCCGGTCAGTGCCAATAAGGCGGCCTCAGAAATACCGTAAACAAGGTTGCCGATGTTCGCCCAGTACTGCGTGGCAGCACACATGGCACAAGGTTCGACCGTGGTGTACACCGTGCAGTCCCACAAACTCAAAGATGAATATCTATCGCTGGCTGCAATGATCAGGGTTGACTCTGCATGCCTAACAGGACCAAGGTTTCCCTGCCTCATCAATATCTCACCCTTTTCGTCGACCAAAATAGCGCCAAATGGATGATGACCTGATTCCCTAGACTCGATGGCGACAGCATTAGCTGAGCGCATCAATGCCACGTGCTGGTCCAATGTAAAATTCATAGCGACACCCTCTGCAATCACTCGTAGACCTCTTCCTCATCGTGAGTATGTAAGAGGTCCATTAATAGTTTCCGAATCAGCAAGCCGGGCTTATCAGAAACCATATGTTTTTCTCCGCGTCTGCTCACATCGACACAAGCATTTGGATCAGTGGATTCCAGTATGTCCCGATCCTCATCGGTGACCCTTCTATCAAATGCATTCAGCACATCTGCAGGCGCTTGTTCTTCAGAATCGTTTCGGTACAACCATTGGCTTAACATAATGCGATTGTCATCAATCGGCGTCGCGCAATTAAAAATGGTGTGGATGAGCCCGCTGGGATAACTGCAACCAAAACGCCGAGCGAACGGCAAATAGTAGCTATTATTGAGGTAGCGTAATGTCCGTGGCTCAGTGGTACCTGTCAGAATATGGCTATCCGGTGGGTTTAGAACTTCCACCGTTGTCTTGGACTCAAACCCCCACGGGTGCTCATTGAGTTCATAGCTCGACGGTAGCGGGTTTTGCTGGTCACCAAATGTTGAGCGATGCACGTAGCTGAAATGAGCATTATCAAAAGCGTTTTCCAGAAACCTTAGACTGCTGGTATCCCATTGTTCATAGAACTGATCGATCCGTCGAACCCCCCCCATGCTCTCTTCTGGAATATTCGGCGGTGGTTGCAGCGGCTCATCGAGGCAAACCCAAGCGTAACCGTTTTGCGCCATGCAGTGGTACGCGGGCACGCTAATTTCGCGCTGCTCAGTTTGCTCCGGTGCCTGCGGAAGATGGACACAGTCACCGTCACGGTTGTATGTCCAGCCGTGATAGCCGCAAACAATGTTGCCATTTTCAACATAGCCCTTCGAGAGCTTTGCCGTCCGATGGCTACATCTATCCTGGGTCGCGGCGGGATTGCCTTCTGCATCTTTCCAGATGACCAGATTTTCCCCAAGCAGGGTAAACGGCACGGGTCCCTGATCGAGGTGCGAAAGTGGCACGGTCGTGTACCAAAAACGGCGCAATACGGGTTGTTTTGTAACTAACATTTACAGCTCCTGATCAGGTTCAGGTTGGTGTAAGAACAGCAGCATGGCGAACAGTATCATAATGAATCGGAAGGCAGCCTCCTGCCCATTCCAACTGGCTGATTGCCACATCAAAAACCATTCTGCGCCGACGGTCATAAAACCCGTGAACCATAAACAGATGCCCAGCGTCAGGCCAATAGTCGCGAGGTTTTTACTACGCTGAAAAACAGCATCGCGTTGCCCTAAAGCCATGAACATCAATACACTGCCTAAACCGCACAACACGCCGGTTAAAGCTTCCACTGCGATGATCATCCAGTAAGCGAGATGATGGAGCCAGGGCGTCTCGATAGCACGCCACATAAGCGTATTGCCCTCGAAAGTCGTGTCCATGGACAGGACGTGTTTCACGAACTGAAAATTAGACTCGTAGTCGGTGATATTGTTGAGCGCAACCAGCAACGCGAAGAGCGCTACCCCCGCGACCAGTAGGCATTTTGTTAATCGAAGCGTCGCCAAAAAAATAATCCTGTCATCAAAACGTGTAGGACTACTCCAAGCAACATACGTACCAGAGCACATGGGCGTAACCACATTTCGTAGCGCAACACTTTTAGCGGCCAATCTCTTGTTGGGGCGACGGCGAAGCGAGAACATTTTTCTTTTTCGATCTGTTTGGGGGCGTGCTTGCCTGCACCACGCACCAAAATAATACGCGCCTCGCCCCGAACACCCCAAGAAACGCGACAGAGCAGGGCTCAGAAACCGGGCACGATTTTTGAATGGATAAGGGTTCTGAAAACGCGACAAAAAATTATGACACAGATAACACCAATGCCACTGGAAGCCATTGAACTGCTGGCAAACATCGTAGGCAACGAGAACCTTACAACGACACCCGCCCAGCTCAATTCAGGTTCAAAAGACTGTTACCACTTTTCTCCCATACTCACTCCCCAATTAGACGGGCGCGCAGCCGAGGTAATCGCATGGCCAACAACACAGGAACAACTGGTCGCGATTATCTCACTAGCAGCACGATACAAGATTCCTGTGACACCTCGTGGTGCCGGCACCGGTAACTATGGACAGGGCGTACCGCTGCATGGAGGTATTCTGGTCAATACCCGCCATCTTGATCGCATCGTCGAACTCACCTCCGAATATGCGCGCGTCGAAGCCGGGGCTATTCTGTACAACATCGAAAAAGAAGCGGAGGCAGTGGGTGCCGAACTTAGAGTATTCCCGAGCACCGTGCCAACATCATCTTCCGCAGGATTCATTTGCGGAGGCTCCGGCGGAATAGGCTCTATTGAACATGGGATGCTATGGGAAGGCGACAATGTTCGCGGCGCCACGGTTTACTCCATTGAAGAAACACCACAGCGTATCGAATTGGACAGAAGCGAAATGGAAGGCGTGTTACACAATTGCGGTCTGACCGCATTTGTCAGTGAGGTTGAGTTCGCCCTCGCGCCAAAAACTCAGTGGAATCAGTACATCCTTGCATTCAACTCACTGACAGAGGCACTCAACGCAGGTGCAGCATTCGCCGAGAGCCCGGCACGAAAGAGACTCGTCACAGCATTCGAGTGGCCTATACCTTCGTTCTTCAAACCTCTGGTAAAAAAAGGTCTGGTGCCCGAAGGCAAGAGTTGTTTATTCATCTACTCTGACTGCGCCATCGATGAAATCAAAAGCTTTGCAGAAAACGTCAATGGTGAGGTCACTTTCAATGAGGGTCCTCATGAAGGTAAAGGCCGAGGCACACAAATTTATGACTACACCTGGAACCACACAACGCAGTGGGCGATGAAGGCCGACCCTTCATACACCTATCTGCAGGATCGATTTGAGTTTCCAAAAATGCACGAGCAGATCGCAGCAAGGAAAGCGGCATTCCCTGGAGAAGTACTCGAACACGTTGAATTCACAAAATCTGGCGGCGTCTTGCAATCGGGCGGGCTAACCATCATCAAATACACCACCGCAGAGAGGCTTCGTGAGATTATCGATTTCAGCGAATCCATCGACATACGAGTCAGTAATCCGCACACCTATTTCCTCAATGACGATAGCCGTTGGTATGGAGACAAGTTCCTTGAACGCAAGAGCCAATGGGACTCGGCTGGATTACTCAATCCGGGTCACCTGCGCTAATCACCGGTGACCTGGCTACTCGCAAATGTCACTATCCCAGGATCAGACAGGTATCAGAACCTTCTGCTGGAAAACGGCAGTATCTCAATCATCACCTCGCCCGCTGAACGGGACAAAATAGATCGCAATTCCGTTCGTTATTGGGATCTGGAGGGCCGCCTGGTCCTGCCGGGTCTCGCTGAGATGCACGCTCATCTGGATAAGACTTACAGTCCAGTGAGGAACCCGACTGGCACTCTCCGAGGCGCCATAGAGAGTTTTCGCGAAACGGTAAGCACTCGTTCGATGGAGTCGATTGCTGAAAATGCCGATAAAGCGATAAAAAACGCGCTTCGCAAAGGGGTGACAAGAATGCGAAGTCACCTGAACCTCGGCAGCGAGGGTGACCTCGTGCTGTTCGAAATCGGCGCTGCGCTTCGTCGCCAATATCGACAGGCGATAAACC
>Ga0222651_1001498_pt1 | contig 11368 bp, 9 predicted proteins | sample AntAcemetagen369_FD_179855 | JGI IMG/M metagenome (GOLD analysis project Ga0222651, IMG submission 179855) | Saline water microbial communities from Ace Lake, Antarctica - #369 | ecosystem: Environmental > Aquatic > Non-marine Saline and Alkaline > Saline | place: Antarctica: Ace Lake | collected...
TAACGGATAGCAGTTTCGAGACCAACAGAGGGCAGGCATCGGACGGATTCCATCAGTTTGTAAGGTACGGCGTGCAAGCTAGAACTACTTTAACGGCGGAGACGGGTTGGCTTGACGAGGATATGAACGAGATTGTTAAACAGATACTACTAACGGAGCGTATATGGAGCTTTGCGAGTGGGGTATACACGCCTTTAAACTTAAAAATGACGTCTCAAAAGTTTAAGACTAGGCAAAACGATAGGTTAATTAACTATACAATGACGTTCGAGAAGAGTTACAACGAAATAAATAATATATAAGTATGGTTAACCTATTTATTAACGGCGAACTACTAGACCAATATAAGGACGAGAGCGTGGATATAGTTAGCTCTGTTTTAGATGTGAGCGATATTACAAAAAATACAGGCGATTACTCTAAGAGTTTTACAGTACCTGCTAGTAAGAATAACAATAAAATCTTTAAACATTGGTACAACGCGTCTATAGATAACGGCTTTGATGCTAGGAGTAAGGTAGACGGCAGTATAGATATTGACGGCGTACCTTTTAAGCTAGGAACTTTTAGGTTAAACAAGTGTAATATTGTAAAGGGTAGGCTTGAGAGTTATACGATTAATTTCTTTGGAAACCTGCCGAATATTACGGATACAATAGGCGAGGATTTACTGAGTGATTTAAACTTCCCTACCTTAGACCACGACTGGAGTAGCGACAACGTAAAAAGCGGACTAGAGGGTAGCTTGTTAAACGGCGACGTCGTTTATACTTTAATGGCAAACAAGCGCTATTTTTACAACTCACATAACGGAGCGCACGATATAGATGAGACTACTATTAATATTTCTAGCGACGCAAACACCTCACACGCAACAGGCGTCGTATGGAGCGACCTAAGACCTAGCGTAAAGCTATCTAAAATAATCGAGGCAATCGAGGCAAAATATAATCCTTTTTTATATGATAACCCTATTGTATTTTCTAGGGATTTTTTTGGTACTACAGAGTTTGAGAAACAATATCTCTGGCTCAAGGCAAGCGATAGGCAAGCGATAGGAGGCGGCGAGGAGATTGTAAACTTTACTACGGGAGACGGAACTTATATAAATTTATCAAACGACATCGGTACTTTTGTGACTATAAGAACGGGAGCAGCTAGGCAAAGATTTTTAATATCTAATATTATAACCCCTGCGTCTGGTTACGAAAATGTACCCTATACTTTTATAGTTAGAGACGCAGATACGGGCGAGGACGTTTACGCTTGGGATAGTGAGCAATGGGCTAACGGAGACGGCGTTATCTCGATAGGTACTAGCTTATTCTCTCCAAGTGGCACAACCACTTTTAATTTTACATGGCACGTAAAGAGTAACGCAAAAATCGAGTTTACGTCCACAATTGGAGTGAAAAAAATAATCGCAACAGGCTCTGTTGTTGTCAACATAACTACAGGCTCGCAAACTCTAGCTAACGAGGTAGTAATAGCCGACGAGATGCCAGAGTTAAAAATAGTTGACTTTCTCAAGGGCATTTTCAATATGTTCAAACTTGTAGCGATTCCAAAAGACGACGGCAGTATATACATAAACTCGCTAGATTCTTACTACTCTCAAGGTCAAAGATACGACGCAACTAAATACATAGATTTCGCAAAGTTTGACGTTGACAGAGGCGAGCTTTTAAAACGCATTTCGTTTGAGTTTGAGGAGCCTAGTACTATTTTAAATATGGAGTTTAAAAAGAGAGCTGCGGACAAACAAGGTTACGGAGCATCGCTTGTAAATGTATACGAAACCCTAACTCCAAAGAAATTAATCGACGGGGATACGCTAGAGGTAAAGCTACCATTTGAGCAAATATACTTTGAAAGGCTAGTAGACCAAAATACTCATATTACAGGAGAGAATACAAATATACAAACGGGCGTAATACTAGACGACAATTTAAACCCAGTTGTACCAAAGGCGGTCTTGCATTATGTAACTAGACAGGATATATCTAGCACTCCGATTCGTTTTGTTAATGACCTAGCGGCGGACGATAGGCTTAACCAAAGTTTAAACATGCCAATACATCACTTTGGAGTTGAAAATCCTATGTACTCAAATCTATTTGAGGCGGAGTTTAGCAACTATACGGGAGAGGCTTTAGTCAACAATCTATATAGCATACATTACAAAGATTATGTAACGGCAATATTTGAACTAAAAAGACGGACGTTTAAGTATACCGCAAACCTGCCTATACAGATAGTTACAAGGCTTGAGCTAAACGATGTTATTGCAATCAATGGAATAGACTACAGGATTAATAAATACTCTTACAACCTCTTAAACGGCTTAACAAAATTAGAGCTAATAAACGGGTTTGATACTAGGCTAGTTAATAGGGTGTATATTCCGTCTACTATAACGATAGGTCAATTATTTGAAAATTTAGTATTTAACGTCGAGGGTATTGCTACGGATTACGTTGTTACAAAAGTAGATACAGGCGACGGCACAACTTGGGCGACTACATCTGTAGTAGGAGCGGATAACAATTTGGCAGGTATTAATATTGCAACTATGGGCAGCGGCACAATTACGCGGACTATGATAATAAGATACACAGGGAACGGATTAACAACGGATATAATAATACTACAAAATGAGTAACGATATAACAGAGGTAATCGACATTTTAAGGCGTGGAGATTTTTACGGCGCGGGAGACTGCGTAGAGGTAGCAAAGGGCAAAAGAGAAATCGTAGCCTCTTGGAGTGGATTAAAAAGGAAAGTTAAACGTACTATAAAAGCAAAAAAATGAAAGAGATAAAGATTAAATTTGTAGCGGATACAGGGCAAGCCGAAAAAGGGATTAATGACGTAACCGACTCAACTAAGAAATTAGATAAAGAGGTTGGAGAAGTTAATCAATCGACTAATAATTTAGGAGGCTCTATCGATACAATGACGGGCGGAGCTTTGTCTGGGTTTAAAAAGTTTGCTGGAGGTCTTAAAACTGTAGCTTTAGGTTTTAGAGGAGTAGGCGGAGCTATTGCTGCAAGTGGTATCGGTTTAATTGTTATAACTATTGCAGCGATTGCCGCAGCGTTTAAAAGCACAGAGGAGGGGCAAAATAAGTTTGCTAAAATAATGGCAGTAATTGGTACGCTTACGAGTGTTTTAGTCGACAGACTAGCGGCTTTAGGTACTGCAATTATGGACGCGTTTACAAATCCTGTAGAGGCTTTAAAAGGCTTTAGGGATTCTATAAAGGAGTATGTAACCGACCAAATAACGCTAGTAACCGACGGACTAGGTTTATTGGGTAGTGCTATAAAAAAAGCATTTAGCGGAGATTTTAGCGGAGCGCTAGAGGACGCAGGGAGTGGACTTAAAAAGTTATATATAGAAACTAATCCTCTATATCAAGCGACTGTAGCTTTAGCAGGCGCAACAAAAGGACTAGTCGAAGAAATGACAGAGGAGGCTAGAATCGCAGGTATAATCGCAGACCAAAGAGCGGCAGCCGACAAACTAGACCGAGCTTTAATAGTAGACAGAGCAGAGGCAAATAGAAAGCGCGCGGAGTTGTTAGACAAGGCAGTAAATAAAGAGCTATTTTCTGCAAAAGAAAGGATTGAGTTTTTAACTGAGGCTGGAAAATTAGAGGACGATATAACAGATAAAGAAATTAAAGCCGCTAGTATAAGATTAAAAGCAAAAACCGCAGAGAATGCTCTAGGAGGCTCTACTAAAGCAGACCTAGACGAGGAGGCAAATTTAAAAGCTAAACTCATAGACCTAGAAACGGCAAAGCTAAGAAAACAAAAATTAGTAACGTCTCAAATATCAGCTCTAAATAAAGAGGCTGCGGCAGACCAAAAAGCTATTGAAACAAAAGCAGCGGAGGACGCTAAAAAAATCGCGGATTTTTCTGCTAACACTAAAGAGGAAAAGAGGCAGGTCGAAAGAGAGAAGTTAAAAACGCAATTAGATGAACTCCTTAAAATAGCAGGAGACGATAACGAGGCTAAGCTAGAGCTACAAAAATCTTTTGACGAGAAACTGCTTGCTTTAAAAACTAAGCACGGAGAGGAAGATGCAGCAGAGCAAAAGAAAATTGATGACGCAACAGCAGCAAGCAATAAAATAAAATCCGATAAAGAAATAGACGAGGCTAAAAAAGTAGCAGACGCAAAAAAAGCAATACAAGACGCGTCTTTAGGAACTATAAAGAATGGTTTAAATTTACTTAAACAACTAGGAGAGGATTCTAAGGCTTTGCAGGCTACAGCTTTAATTGGAGAGTCCGCTGTAGGTATTGCGGAAATGTTTATAAATAAAAGTAAAGCCGATTTAGTAGCTCAGCCTTTGCTTAGTAATCCAGCAACAGCAACAGCAGGAGCAACGGCGCTACTATTAAATAAAATAAATCTAGGTATAGGGGTAGCTACAAACGTAGCAGCAACAGCTAAAGGACTAGCAGCTTTAGGCAAAGGAGGAGCGCCTACAGCAGACGCAGGCGGAGCAGGAGGCGGAGCAGAGGCTCCAGCGTTTAATCTAGTAGAGGGAACGGAAAGCAACGCAATACAAGACAGCATAACAGGGCAAGAGAACGCCGTTAAAGCCGTAGTAATTAGCGGCGACGTTACCACAGCTCAAAGCGCAGACAGAAACGTAATCGACTCAAGCGGATTTTAATTAAAAAAATAACAAAAACAACAATTTATTGTTAGTATAATATAGCCTATGAAAAGATACGAGGGAAAATACAATAAAAAGAGCAAAGGAGTCTTTGCTATCTCATTGGTACACGACCCTGCCACCGCTGAACATTTCATTGCAATGGCAAAACAAGACAAACTTGTAACACTTGCAAAAGTAGACGAAGAGAAACGTATTTTAATGGGTTTGGTATTACAACCAGAACAGCTAATTTATAGAGTAGACGAAAACGGCAACGAATTTGAGATGTTTTTTTCTGAGGAAACAATACGAGATTTTTCTCAAAACTTTTTTCAAAGCGGATTCCAATTAAACTCAAAGCTAGAACACGATACACCAATAGAGGGCGTAACTTTTACCGAGTCTTGGCTAGTAGCCGACCCTAAAAAAGATAAATCCGCAGCCTATGGACTTAGTTATCCTGTTGGCTCTTGGCTTGTTTCTATGAAAGTAGATAACGACGATATTTGGAATAACTATATTAAGACGGGCGAGCTGCGAGGATTTTCAATCGACGGCATGGTCGAACTAGAGGAAGTAAATTTAAAAACCGATATACAAATGAGTAAAGAAAACAAAAGTATTCTTGCATTGCTTAAAGATATAGTAAGCAAAAACGAGAAACAAATAGAGGTAACTCTAGGGAGCGTAAAATCTGGAGAGCTAGATATTCAATTCGAGGGCGAAACTCTTGAGGTTGGAACGGCTGTCTTTTTAATGGCAGACGAGGAGAAAGTGCAACTAGCCGACGGAAGCTATAAGCTAGACGAAGGCGGAGAGATTGTAGTTAAAGACGGACTTGTAGAGTCTATGTCTGAGGGCGAGGAAGTAGTAGACGAGGAAGTAGTCGAGGAGGTAGAGCCAGAGGCAGAGCTTGCCGAAGAGGACGAGGTAATCGAAGAGGTTAACGCAGACGAGGAGTCTATGAAAGTAATCAAAGAAATTTTAGACGATATGTTTAAGGCTTACGCTGAGAGCATGGATATTAAAATGAGCGGCTTAGAGTCTAAGCTAGAAACTTTAACGTCTGAAAACGTAGAGTTAAAAGAGCAGGTTGTTACACTTTCGGCGCAGCCGTCTGTTGAGCCTATTAGCTCACAACCGAAACAAGTAAAATTAACAAAGCAAGGGCGTATCCTTGAAATAATCAAAAACGCAAACAAGTAAATTAATTAATTTAAAATAGATAAAAAAATGGCAATTACATCAAATTACGCAGGGCAGGCAGCAGTAGACATTATGCTACAGGCTATCAAGGAAGAGGATACTCTTAGACTTGGATTAATCAACGTAGTACCAGACGTAGGGTACAAATTAAACTTGAGAAACTTAGACGTTACTCTTGGGGTTGTAGATTACGCTTGTGGAACTACAGCAGCAACAGACGCAGTAGCTTACTCTGAGAAAGTACTAACACTTTCAAAGTTTAAAAACGAGTTTACAATCTGTAAAGAAGATTTCCGTCCAACGTGGAGCGGCGAGTCTATGGGAGCATCTGCTTTTAACGACCAAACACCTCAAGAAATTGCAGACGCTATCGTTGCAGATACTGCAGGTAAATTAGCCGAATGGTTCGAGAACCAAATTTGGAACGGCTCGGGAGCAGCAGGACAAATGAGCGGATTAATTACGCAGTTTGCAGCAGACGGAGACGTTATAAAAGCAAACAACGGGATTACAGCAATCGGAGCGGCTATCTCTACGTCTAACGTACTAGCAGCATTCGACGCAGCGACGGGAGCTTTACCTTACGCTTTAAGACGTAAGTCAGTAAACTTTATCGTATCTCCAGACGTTGCAGACGCTTACACAAAGTTACTTATCCAAAACGGAGCGGCTAACGGATTAGGTGGCGACGCTAACACAGGATTAGTATACGGACGTTATACTGTACAAGTTGTAAACGGATTACCAGATAACACTATCGTTTTATTCGAGAAGTCTAATATTACAATGGGTACAGGATTAGCGTCAGACGCTACGTCTATTAGAGTTAAAGACCTTGACGAGGTAGATTTGAGCGGAAACGTATTATACAAGTCTGTATTCGGTGGCGCTGTAGGATATTCTTACGGAGCAGAGATTGTTTGGTTACTTTCTACAACAGCCTAAATACTAGGGGAGGTTTAACCGCCTCCCTTTTTTAAAACATTAATAATCGGTTGTGTAACGCAACTAAAAACAATTTATAACTTATGGCGTGTTTACTTACAAGCGGACGAGCTAAAGTGTGCAAAGACGGACTCGGAGGTCAGTCTACACTATATCTCTTTGACAGCTTACCCGATGCTTTTACCGTTTCAAACGGAGAGGCTACGGCAATGAATGCAGCATTGACGGCAGCGTTTGCTTATCCTTTAGAGGGAGACGGCAATACACTTGAGCAGTCAATGGTAGGAGACAGAAATACGAGCAGCAGAGTAAATACTCAAACGCTTACGACTGTCTTAAAATCTATGGACGCTGCAACAAATGCAGAGTTTAATCTATTAGCAGCAGGATACCCTTCGGCGGTAGTAGTCGACAGAAACGGAAACTATATAGCTTTAGGTCTTGACGATGGAATCGACTTTACAGTCGTGGCATCGACTGGGGGAGCAAAAACGGACGGCAATATGTATACTTTAACGGGTGTATCTACTTGCAAGGACTTAGCTCCATTTTTAGACTCAGCTACTCAAACCTCTTTTTTAGCGGTAGTATCTTAATCTAGTTTTATACTATAAAAAAAGCCTTGCATTAATTTGTAAGGTTTTTTTTTGTTTAAATAATAACAATACAAGCAATATTTTGTTTTAATTATATACAAGCTTGTTTTATGATAGTTAACCCTAATTTAAGTACACATACAATAAAGATAATACCTAGATATATTCCGTCTAACGTGTTAACTTTAACCATTACGGATAGTACTTTAGGAACGACTACAGACGTAACGCCTGCCTATTCAATAGGCGGAGATTACAAGCTCTCTCTTGCATTTCATTATACATTTTTAGACGAGAGCAGTTACCAGCTAAGACTAACGGACGACGTAACTACTGAGATAGTTTACAGAGGTCTAGTGATAGCTACAACGCAGGTAGCACAGAAATACAAGCAAACAGCAAACCGATATAATTGGTAAAAATATGAGTGATATTAAACTAATAACATTAACGAGCTATACAAGACCGCCTCTTATGGAGGACAAGTCTAGGGATTGGGTAATGAATGGGCGTAATAATGAGCATTACAATTACATTATAGACCGAAATAACGGAAGTCCTACAAACTCAAGTATTAACCAGTCATATAGTACGCTTATTTATGGTAAAGGATTGCGCACATCTAGCGGAAGTCTAGGCGCAGAGCATTGGGGAAGATTACAAACGATATTAAGACCTAGAGAACTGCGTAAAATGGTCGCAGATTTTCAAGTTTTTGGAGAGTTTAGCTTTGAGGTTATAGAAACCAAAGGCGGAGAGTTGCATTCTCTGACGCACATACCCAAGCAAATGGTAATACCATCTATTGCAAACGAAAAAAACGAAATAGAGCATTATTGGTTTTCTAGAAATTGGCGTAAATATACCGACGCAGAAAATACTCCCGTACTTTTTAACGCTTACGGCGCTGCTAAAGGCAACTCTGTTTATGTAGCAAAGCCTTACGTCGTTGGTGCTGAATATTTCGGCGCTCCAAGCTATACGGCGGCTTTAGTTTATGCTGAGATGGAAGAGGAAATCGCCAACGTACAGATTTCGTCTATTAAAAACGGATTAAGCGCAGGGTATATAATACAGATACCAAACGGAACTAATTACACTCCAGAGGAGAAAGAGGAATTCGAGAGACAAGTTAAACGTAAACTAACGTCTAGCTCGAACAGCTCGAACTTTATTATCAGTTTTAATGACCAAGAGGTCGCTATAGAGGTAACGCCGTTTCCTGTAAATACTAACGTACATAAGCAATGGGAAACGCTAACGACTGAGGCAAAAAATCAAATAATGACTGCGCACAAAGTAATATCGCCGTCGTTAGTAGGTTTATCGTCTGCAAGCGGATTTAGCTCAGTAGCCGACGAGATGGATATGAGCGAGCGCCAAACTATAAAGAGAGTTATAAAGCCAAAGCAGGATTTTATCCTTGATGCAATAGAGGAGGTTTTAATAAACTACGGGATTAACCTAGATTTATACTTTGCTCCATTGACTGAGGAAGTTGTAGAGGTAAAAGAGGAAACCGCAGAGTTAAGCTCTCACGTTTGTATGAGTGAGGACATCGAGCTGTTTGCGATACTAGAAAAATACGCTCTTGACTCTCCAGAGGGATACGAATTAACAGACGGCAAAGAGTACGACGTTAAAATGTCTGCAAATCAAACAAGCGAGCAGGATACAAAGCTATGGAAAACTCGCTACTCATTTACTAAAGGTACTAGCAAAACCCCAAAAGGGCAATCTAGGTCTTTCTGTAATAAAATGGTTTCACTATCGGACGCAGGCAAAGTTTACCGCAAAGAGGATATCGAGCTTATGAGCCAACAGGGTGTAAATGGCAAGTTTGCGCATAGTGGAGGCAAATACGACATCTTTCTTTATGGTGGCGGAGTTAATTGTTACCATCGTTGGGAACGTAGAGTATTTAAAAAGAAATTAAACGAGGACGGAAAGCCTAAAGGAGGCGGAGCGATGCAACAGACAACCTCTGTAAACGTAAACGAGGCAAAAAGACAAGGATATAAGCCTGTAAAAAATGCAAAAGACGTTGCAATCGCAGAAATAGACAAACCAGATAACGGCAGATACAAATAATATGGCAGATTTTCTCTTTATATCACCGACAGAAATTAAACAAACTACGATTGTAGGCGGAGGAGTTGACAATGACCGCTTTGTGTTTGTGATTTCCGACGTAATGAATACAACAATACTCCCGTTATTAGGGCAGCAACTTTACGACGTAATACTAGCAGGCGCAACGGCTAATAATTTAACAGGATTATACCTTGAATTATACACTAAATATGTGCAACCGATAACCAAATTTCAAACAGTTGCAAACTTTGTGCTAATTAGTAACTATATGGTAGCTAACGGAGGCAGCGTTTCGCATACCGCAGACAATGCTCAATTAATGAGCGCGGAGGAGTTGACTAGGTTATCGAATACTTATGCAGGCATGGCGGACACGTTTATAGATAGGTTTAACGACTGGATAGTATTAAACCATATTACAGAGTATAAAACAACGCAGGACGGCGTAGACGCATCGACGCACGTATCAAATCGCAGCGGTTGGTTTTTTGGTAATCCGTCAAATAGAATGCAAAACCCATACCCACAGAGTCCAGAGGACATAATTAAGTTTTAATATATGGCGAATTGTACTATACAAAGAGGTTATACAGAGTCTTGTAAGGATTTTCAAGGCGGCATCGATAAGGTGTATCTATTTCCATACGTAAAATATGGGGTTTCGGATATTACTTTCGGAGGTGGCTCTATAGTGAACAATCCCGACGCGCAAAATATTACGAGTTTCCCAAGTACTACGATTTACGAGTATGAGGCTGTAAATATTAGCTTTACCGAAAACGCTACAATTACAAACGGCGGTATTGAATGGTCTCAAGACTTATCTTTTACATTGCCTCGTAGCTTTGAGACTTTGAACGCTTTTAAATTGATGTATCAAGACTATTGCGCTATCATATTAGACCGAAACGGTAACTATAGGCTCATAGGTCTTTGGAATGGCGGCGAGGTTACAATAAACGCAGGTACTGGAGGAGAAAAAAACGCAATGAATGGCTCGACTATATCGTTAAAAGCGAGAGAGGATAACCAAGCGTATTTTTTAAGTAATTTTAATACAGATTTTACAATATTTAACAGCGAAAGCGTTAACTTTTTAGAGTTTAATGTGAATACCGACATCATAGCAACGTCAAATACCTTTAATATTGTAACGGGAGCAGGTACTTTTTTATATGATGTAACAACAGACGAGGGATATAACGCTACGGGATTAACAGGAAACCATACAATCACGTTTCCAAGCGGCTCTGGTATACATAAAGTAAGTATTTCGGGAGTATTTCCTGCGTTTGATTACGAGGCAGAGGCGGATAGCCTTAAAATAATAGAGTTATCTAATTTCGGGATATACGGACAAGGCTCTACAGTTCAAGAGCTTGCTTTTGTGGGTTGCGAAAATTTAACTATAACCGCAACAGACGAGGGTAACTTTGGAAATGTAACAAATTTCGAGCAAGCCTTTGACGGCTGCGAAGCTTTAACAAGTTTCCCTTTTATAAATACAGGCAAAGGCGAGGAGTTTATTAATACTTGGCGAGATTGCTCCGTATTAACAGAGTTTCCTTTATTAGATTTTAGCAGCGCTACGGATTTGGATAGCGCTTGGCAAAGTTGCGTATTATTAAAGTCATTTCCTGCTCATGCTTTTGATAATTGTACGGCAACAAATTTCACAGAGGCGTTTAGAGATACGGCTTTAAATACGCAATCAATAGACGGCATACTTGAGAGTATAGATTTCGCAGGGCAGATAAACGGAACGTTTACACAAACGGGAGGGCAAGCGCCTAGCTCTGTAGGTCTAGCAGCAAAAGCAAGCCTAGAGGCTAAAGGGTGGAGTATAACA
>Ga0222651_1001504_pt1 | contig 11338 bp, 13 predicted proteins | sample AntAcemetagen369_FD_179855 | JGI IMG/M metagenome (GOLD analysis project Ga0222651, IMG submission 179855) | Saline water microbial communities from Ace Lake, Antarctica - #369 | ecosystem: Environmental > Aquatic > Non-marine Saline and Alkaline > Saline | place: Antarctica: Ace Lake...
ATGATTCCAATTAACCTCGTTAATCGCACAATCAAGCCTTCGCCTTTTTTCTCTTTATAGATTAGGCGTTCAACGGGTATGTTGCGAACAACGCGAATGGTATCCGGTGGACACTCTACATCAAAACGCACTGTGTCGTGTATTACTTGTAAACGTATTTTAACGCCATCACGAATGATCTCACGAATGATCGTATCACGAATGACTAAGGTGTCCACTAAGGTGCGTGATGCCGTTACAATGGTTGTATCAATACGAACGATCGTATCTGAAATGATCTTTGGGTCTTTAGCAATCGCACGTTTTAGGTGCCATTGAGAACTACATCCCGACAACATCGAGAACGCAAGGATCAAAAGGATGACGCGAACAACCGCCATCACGAATGGCCAATCAAGATCCGCACGCTTCACAGTCTTCTGCATTTTCAAGGTTGCAAGTGGGTTGTTCTTTATTCGACATCTCAGTGATGAAGTCCGCAAAGGAATCGGTTGTGCTATTTTGCATCTTCTTTATTTTTCTTGTTCATTAAGTACCAACGCTGCGCGGTGTATCCAATGGACGCGAGTAGTAGAATAATTTTCAAAGTATCTTCAAGGCTGGTCAACGTCACCATTAATGATGTTGTGTTAAGGGCGTAAACTTTTAGGTCACCGGTCGTCATTGCATTTTTTTCTTTGCAAACTTTTCAAGCCCGGCGATTCCGAACGATCCAAGTGTCACGATTAAAAAAGAGTTGTAAGTAAATTCGTTAATGGTAAGGTCCTTACCGAAGGCACCCGTCACCACATCCACCACAATCACAATCACCATCACGGCGAATGACAAAAATCCTAAAATTGTTTTTTCGTTCCAATGGTTGTCGTCTTTAAATATTTCAATAAATCTTTTCATTAGTCTTTTTGTTTTTTGGTTGGTTTATTCTTTACAGCTTCCTTTATCAATTCCGTTATCGGTGCATTGATGTTGCCATATTCTTTATATACATTAAACGACGGGCAAGCCTTTGCGCTAAACTCATTGTGTCCGTGTATGGTAGCCGTTTTGTGATCGTTTGACAATGATCCGATCAATTGGTCCATCGATTCACGTTGGGCATCTGTACGGGTGTCCTTTGCCTTCTTGTTGTTGTCCATACCACCGACGTAACAAACACCAATTGATGCCGAGTTTTGCCCCTTGGTATGCGCACCGCTGCGGTGTAATGGTCGCCCGGCTTTGATTGCGCCATCAAGTTCAATCACGAAATGATATCCGATGTCGGACCATCCGTTTCCTTTTACGTGCCACGACTTTATCGTTTCCATTTTCACGTCGCGGCCTTCCGGCGTTGCAGCGCAATGGATGATGATCTTCTCAATTTTCCGCATGATCGTTGTGTTTAAAGTTATTAAACCGCTTGGCGCTACATTTCCACGCCCGGCGCAACCGGGTTACAATACTCGCTATCGGGAAATAATCCACAATAGGTTGAAGCATACTCATCACGTGAAGATGAAGAGCCGTAAGAATGAATTCCCATTGGTGTCGGCCATACTATAAACGCTTCCCACGCTTCTAAAGCCTCAGCGCTCCAGTAAACATCTACGGCATATACATCCGATAAAACAGCTGGAGTAACCTCTTCGCCATCTTCATCGTTAACAGCGGGTTCCACCACTAAATAACCGAGTTTGGTTACTAAGTGATTGTGTGAGGCGTTGCCCTCGTCATCGGTTGGTAGTAAAGCGATAGCGGCATCTGCTGCGGCTTCGTCTGTGAACGCGTATTTTCTTGTTAGCTTTGTCATAACGTTAAATTGTTGTTAGTGCAGCGAGTTCGCTATTTGTTAAACGGGTTGGAAATAGGATGGCTTGGTTAATAGGTTCAAACAAATCGTTCGCGGTTATTTGACTACCTAAATCAATTCTATTACAAGCGGGTATAGTACCCGAAGTTCCAGCACCACTAATGATTTCAACCCCATCTAAGTAAACCGTATAATCTCCATCTTTATATGCTGCCGCTATCTTGTGATTTCCTTTTGTATCAGTAGATATAGAGGTGCCTAAAAATAAGTTACCACTTGAATTTCTCACATAGAAATCAATCTTATTAGAAGATGAAATATATACTACAATTCTATTATAGATATCCCCGTCAGTTAGTGACATAATTCTACGGGTTGCTAATTGACCTATACGATTTTGGTCATACTCCACAAACATAGTCCCTTCGGTCTGTCCTATCAAATTAGATATCCCCGTTTTGGAACAACTATCAGCCGCACGAGTCACGGAAGTTCCGTAGGTGGGTATGTAGGAAGTTGGGTAGGAGCCGAGTTCTAACTGTGCGCCATAGATATACACTCCCGAAGTTCCATCGCCAGTGTAGCTATATGAAGAATTTATAATATTTCCGTTACATATATATATATTTAGACTTGTTGCACCACCTGTACCACTACCCGAAACTGAACACTTATACCAGTCATTACTTATATTTTCAATTACTGCATTTCCCGTAGTAGAGCTTACAACAACCCCTGAGTCTAAATCAAAGAGTGTAGTAATACCCAAACTGCCTGTATTTCCCGCACCTAATTGAATGTATCTTCTCTCTCCTTTTTTCACATAAAAAGAAAACGAACCATCAGCTAAAGCATATATAATATAAGCTCTGTGAAATCCCGTACTCGTATCCTCCACTAACTTATAAGCGTTGCTAAGCCCTTCGGGTGAGGTAAACCCACCAACAACACTTGACCCACTTTTAGTCCAGTAGCTATCCCCAAAGTACTCCGACTGAGTTATTAAGTTGGTTCTACTCGGTTCAAGTAATACCGAAGGGCAAGTTGCCCCCCCGCTATAATCCAGCCTTGGAGTATTTTCAAGTATCCCAGCTTGTGCGCTTGTTGTTGTTGTGGGAATGTAGGGCGTGCTGACTAATCCGCTTTCCAGCTGTGCCGATTGGATTAGTATGTTTCCGGCGGTTGCTGTAAAAGTATTGTCTGCTCCAGTCGGATATATTCTAAAATTTGTGGTGCTATCATTATTTACAAAAGAACATCTGTACCAACCATTTCCAACATCTTGGATACTTGCACCAAACGCACCGCCGGTAGTTGTGCCAATTGTTCCGTTTGATAAATTAAACCAAACCCTCGGACTGGCAGCAGAGGCTGCATATAAAATTATAAAATCAAGTGTTCCAGCTTTGGCATAAATGCTTTGAGTTGTTACTCCGCTTGATGAAAGTGATTGAATATTTGATGCAAATTGAGTGCCGTTGGTTTCTAATAACCAAGCGTTGCTTGTCCCATCATAACCACTTTGTCCACTTGTAAGTGTTGTATTACTTGGTGTCCAAGTAGTATCAAACTGATTTGATTGCAACAACAAATTTTCCCGCCCTTTCTCTATGAGGCCATCGCTATTGACACGAGTAGCCGCAAGGTTTGAGCCTCTTGAAAAGTCGAAGTCGCCATCTCCATCGGTGGGCTTTATACTATACGCTTTGCCGTCTTTTCCAGCCGCGCCACTTGGTAAGAACGCAAGACTTGCGTCATCGAAATAACTCATAATTAAGCGGGGTTTTTAGTTAGGTATTTAACGTCTGCACTTATGCACGTTGTAGATTCAACCGTTCCGCCATCAGCGATAACACGGGCCTTGAAGTCGTAAACGTACTTCGACCATATTCCGCCACCGCCAAACAACCCTCTACGTAGTAGGTAATAAAATTGAGATTGTTTCATTTCAAATGAATTATATGTTTTGTAAATATAAGTATCGTGTCCTTTCGTTCCCCATCTTTAGATGATGAACCACAAGTGATTTTTTCCAAGCAACGTCACATTGCCATAAGCGTCCACAATGGTGTAACTAGATTCGCCCTCTATCCTTTCGGTTCCATACACTTGCAAGATGATCGTCTTCGTTGCACCAATGGAATCGTCTGCCTTAAATTGCAACACCACGCCATCTTCAGCGGGCGGCAATGTAATAGTGTACGATCCAACGGCCCCCGAATAACTTACAAGATTAAAGTTCTTAGAGTTGTCAATCGTCACGCCCCCACCCGGCCCACCCGATATCGAGTTCACCGTCTTCGCCACTTGGTTGGTTGTAGTGAACGCGCCCACGCTTGTACTTGCTAAGGTCGACAACCCGGTGACGCCTAATGTACCGCCGACGGTTCCATTGCCAGTCACTTGGCTTGTTGTCGTTGTTACTTGTATTGCGTCAATAGTTTCCGCCGTTCCCGCTTGTGGGCTTACGCGGCCAAATGATCCAGCCGCTCCCCCCGCTCCGGTTGTTCCAACGGGTGTGTCTGTTTGTATCTCGGTTTCTATGGATTGTATTTTAAACCATTCCGAAGACCACTCTTCATTGTTCGCATTGTATGACCCACTCATTGGCAACCAATATGCGGAATCAAAAGAGTATCTAATGGAAAAAGGATGCGAGCCGACAACAGTTCCGTTGTATCTCTCAATTGGTTTTTTATGCAATGACAATATTTCCTTTGTCAATAGCTTCAAAAGAGTGTAGTATGTCCCGGTATTACTGCGACGCCACAATGATGACGCCACCCAATTGGCCCCGTTGTATACATAGTAGCTACCTTGCGAGCCATTCGAATCCGACAATCTAATTTCACCCAAATCTAAAATCAAATTTGAATTAATTTTCGCGTCGGTGTTCGTTGCTGAATAGGTCGTCACAACATTCGGATCGCCATCGTTGTTTATAAATGTCGCCGTTACTTCAGTAGATCTATTGGTGTCGGTGTAGTTTACCGGGACCGTTTGGGCGTTGTTATCTAAATCATAGACGTTTGAAAAGTTGATGTCCAACTCCGCATCGCCATCAACGGGCAATGGCGGAGTGATGAATGCAAATGGATTTTGAATATACAAACCACTTATGTCGTTTGCTCCCATTCCCGCATCAAGGTAATAATGTGACGCGGATGTCGTCCACGATGTTGGGCCGTACAATGGCGATGGGGTTAAACTTGTGCCAATAAAATCACGCTTCAAATAGTGAAACGTTCCGGGACTTGCTGCGTCTTCGATTCTTATTTCGGCGGCGAACATCGGGCGATAAAATTCCTTGCTTGCGGTTGCGCCGGTTCCGTTGTAGTCGAAACGATATGTCAAAAGACCTTGAACGCGAATTTGCGAATCGTTGTCATCAGTCACAAACCCCATTGGTTGACGCGCCGTTGATCCGGTGAATGTTAATCTGTTGGCCAACAAGTTGTTCATTCTACTTTGGTTGTAGGCAATTTGAACCTTTTTCAATGCCGGCAAAAAGTTGAACTTGTTTCCACTTAATCTTGCTCCGCTGGTTAGTGTTTGATTGATGATGATGTCGTCGTCAACAAGGTTGTTTGAAAGTTGCACCCCCGTTTTATCGTATTCAAACACCCGGCGAATATCAACCGAACGTTCTAAATATTGTTCAAAGTAAAAAGCCCCATTCTTTTGATAGAATCGCGCACCGAAAGACAAGCACAATTCATTGATGATAGTCAGATAATTTGAATAGGTCACTGTGCCATCTTCATCTTTTTCCGCATAGACTAAAGCATCAAAACGCGTGACGTTCAAAACATCGGTGGCGGTTGAATACACTTGGTTGGTGTCCCAAATGTTTACGGTTGTAGCGAAATAAGGATCCGTTGACGAATACAAGTCCGCCATTCCAATTGCGTCAATTGCTGATTTCAATAAATCATTGACCGTGGTGTTCACCGTTCCGGTATATTCTTGGTTTGCTAAATGACCAATGCCATCTGTTGCGCTTATCTTGAAAATATATGGCTTTGAAACATCTTCAATTTCAATAAGATCTTGAAGTATAATTCCAGTCCAAAACAATTCCATTTGTGCCGATCCGCCCAACTCCGCAACATCCGCCAACAAACACGACATTGATTCAACCGTTCCGCCATCAGCAACAACACGTGGTTCAAAGAAATCTGTGATATCTATTCGCTTATAAATACGAACAAAAAAACGCTCCTCTTGATATAGCTTCAAATCTTCAATCAAGTTGTTGAAAGTAGACGTGTTGTTATAGGCGAAGATGTCACATTGCGACCCAATGATTGAACTGACAATGTTGTCCGTTTGCCCGTCGTAACTTAATGCAAAGCCGTCGCCGGAAACATTGAACGATTCAACAACGCCAACAAACTCGGTGTCATGTATTTCAATTTTGTACTCGTTGTCTAAATCCGATTTAAACTCGCTGAAGTATCTAATCGCCATATCTTAAAAACCTCTTTGTCTTGTTCTGTTTCTTGCTGCGCGTTCGTTAGACAACAAGATGTCCGATCCGCTTATTCTACCAACGACCTCAACGCGTTGCGATCCGCCGCCGTTAAACTCTCCTAATCTATCTAATGGGATAACCGCTTCGCTTTGTCCGCCCTCGCCAATCATTGCCAACGTTGGTGAAGTTACAACACCACCTTCGGCAAGCATCGGAATGTTCGGCATAAACCCGGCGACGCTTTGCATCGTTCCAAATATATCCGCCATGCTACCAATTCCAGCCGCGCCGAGTATTGCAAAACGAATGGCAATGGCTAAAGCCATGGCCGCAATTGCCGCCGCTATAAATTGCACCGCCAATTTTTTAAGACCCGAAAGCATTGACTGAAGAAAGTTTCCAAATCTTGTTTCGCCTTCTTCAAGTTTATCGAATGCCTCTTCAATAGATGCGGCAAAAACATTGCTCATGACTTGACCCGCTTGCACCGCCATCGCGGTGAAGTTGACCATCTCTTGGCGCACCGCTCGAAGTGCTGGGATAAGTTCAATCGTAAATTTGTCGGCAAATGGTTTGACCGGTAAATTCATCAACGTTTCGTTGAACGTTTCGCCTTCGCCAGTTACGCCCGATAAAGATTTGGCAAGATCATCAACGCTTTTTCCTATATCAACAACAGATTTGTTTGCTTCGTCAAGTTGTGTTTTGTTGACCGCTAGCATTTGATTGCTAAGGTCCATTGATTGAACCAACTCCGCTTGTTCGGGTGTTAATGAACGAAGTGATTGTTTGTAGTTTTCAATGTCTTTGTCGCTTAAAACACGCCCAAAAAGGCCTTGTGATTTGGTTGCAAGTTCATCCGACACTTTCATCGATGAATTGAACAACTTTTGTGCTTCAACCGCTTTCCGTACGGATTCGGTCATTTCATCTTGAACGGCAATCATGGCGATTTTCTTCGCCATCTCTTTGTTCATATCCTTTTGAGCGGTGGTAATATCTTCAACGCTGGATTTCTCACTAATAAGATTTGGCAATAAGTCTTTGTACTCGGTGTTTAATTTTCTAATCAAACGACCGCGTTGTTCGTTGGAAATGTTTTGACTTTTAATAGTGTCAATCAAGTTGTTTGCTTGATTCAAACGAACTTCGTTTTGCGCAATCTCTTCTTTTGCGGAATCCGTTAGTCCCTTTTCTATTTTAGCGGATTCCTTTTTACGTCTATTGACCAAGAACAAAGCCGCTCCTAATGCTGCTAATGCCGTGACGACGATTCCAATAGGGTTTGCTTTTAACGCTAAATTATATGCTCGTTGTAAAATAGTAGCCATCTTTGTGATGGTGTTTGATTTTACCATTGCAAAGCGTAAAAATTTGAAATTTCTAATCACACCCCCAGTGATGAACATCAAGGGGCCAATTGCCGCAACAAGGCCCGCAAACACAACTATCGTTGTCTTTGTTTCTTTTGATGTTTTATTCAACCACCCGGCAAATTTAGCGATCGCCTCAATAATCGGCACAAAGGCCACGGCTATAATCTCACCAATTGAAATCCCTAGTCCCTCGATTGCGGATTCCATGCGCTTAGATGCACCAAGCGCATTGTTCCCCATTTCATCCGCTAACTCTGCGGCGGCACCGGCGGAATTTTTAAACGATTCTGTCAACGGCGCTATTTGATCAACACCGCCCGCCAATACAAGCAACGCGGATTGTGCCGAACGACCAACTTCATCTTTCGCATCCGCAAGGTCCAGCCCCTTAGATGCTAAATCTTTCAATGCTTCACCGGTTGTTTTTCCGGTTGCCCCAATTTCCGAGATAATACGACGCAATGCGGTCCCCGCTTGTGAACCTTTGATCCCGGCGTTGGCTAACACCGCAAGCATTGCGGACGTTTCTTGAACGGACATTCCCGCGGCTTTCGCAACCGGTGCCACGAATTTCATTGATTCCGCAAATGTTTCCATATCCATTGCGGATGATGTAAACGATTTCGCCATCACATCGGTAAGCATTCCAGTCTGTGACGCATCTAATCCAAACGCCCGCAATGTAGATCCAGCAACTTCCGCGGCACGTGCTAAGTCGCTTCCCGATGCTTGCGCAAGGTTCAACGTTGCTTGTGTTACCTTGGTAATTTCCGATGCTGTGAATCCTAATTTTGCGAACTCAGTTTGTAGCCCAGCAACCTCACGCGCGGTGAACATTGTTGATGCCCCTAATGATTTGGCGTTGTCGGACAACATCTTGAACTCTTCAGCGGTCGCACCCGAAACGGCCTTGACCTTCGACATCTCTGCTTCGAAACTTTTGAACACGCTGAATGATATCGCACCCAATGCGACAATTGGGGCCGTCAATTTCATTGACAAGTTTTTCCCCGTTTGTTGCATTTGGCGACCGAACTTGTCCATTGATCGGCCGGCCTTGTTTAGTCCCTTTTGAAAAGGTGAGATATTTGCCGAGAGTCTGAAATTAAGACTGCTTAAATTTGCCATTCTTTTGCTTTGCGCGTTCTTTTCGTTCGTTTATCTCGGCTAATATTTCGCCGCGTGTCCACACCTTGTGTTGCTTTTTTTCTTGCGCTTCCCATGGAAACAAAATCAAATCTTTTGCCTTGATGCGTTTTTTCGTGTGCGGGTTGATTAGTATGGTGGTCTGCCATCTTATTCTTTCCCACTCCGATTTGTCTTTTCGGCTTTCCAACTCACTCCATCCGTTGACCATGTTGGTCCATTCGCGTGGTAATAAATCATAAAACGATTCCGGCATCAATCCAATTTGGCCGAAGGCGAACGCTTCTAAGTCATCCCATGTGGATTCCTTTTTGTTCGTTTGACCGCTTCGGCCTAGGTCTTTTTTTCCGCGTCGGTCGTAAATTGTTTCTCAAATATTGCAAAAGACTTTTCTAAAATGGTTTCGTCTTCATCAATCCAGTCCGCAATGTCCGCAACTTCATATCTAAACGGTGACTTGTCTTTCCTTGCGCCATCTTTAAAACCGCAATACATTAAAGTGATCGCGTGGTCCAAGGTCATATCTTCACCAAGTTTTTCAAGTTGCGCCAATGTTGTTCCCGTCATTCTTGAGAACTCACGCAACGCATTAAATCCAAATCTTATTGGATGTTTGCGATCTGCAATTTCAATAATTTGTGTCATGTTGTTGTTTTGTTTTGTTGTTGTTTGTTTTGTTTTGTTTGTTGTTGTTTGTTGTGATGTTTAATAAAGGGACCGCCCAGTGGACGATCCCTATTTACTTACTAGGCAACCGCCGCTTGAGTTAGAACACCCGTTCCAGTAAAGCCAAAAGAGAACGTCACATTTTCTTCTGTTCCCGCTTCTTGCTCGTAGCTTGTGATGTATGCGTCACCCGTGTAATCGATTTCCGCAGTTGTAGACGAACCAAACTTGATCTTCACCAATGTGCGGTTTGATAACAAAGTGAACAAATCATCCGGAGTATCGAAATCACCAGCGATTGAATAAGTCACTAATCCGTCGCCGCTAAGACTCCACGATTTTAGACCTTCAAGATTCTCTTGCCATCCGGCTGAATCTTTGGTTGTTGTGTCACGTGTTTCCATTGAAACACTAAGTGATGCGGAATTTGCACGACCTATGATGTCGAAACTTGTCCCAGCGTCTTCTGAAATTTGAATCACAACATCGGTTGCATTCATAATACTTGTTGAGGCCATTTTTTTACTTTTTTAATTTTTATAAATTTATAAATCAATCACGCGAAACTCTGAATTTCAAATCACATTGTGATCCGAAAGTTCGTTCGTCATCGCTGAACAAATCGCGCTGCCCTTCGAACATACACGATTGCAATTTCACGCCTTGAATAGTTCCTTTGATTCTCACGAATGCACTACGAACATATTCAACCGCGTCTTGTGTGTCCGAGTATTTCGTTGAAACCAACGTGATCCGGACATCTATTTCATCAATATTGGAATCGCTTTCCTTCGTCATACTTGTGGAAATATTCACCACCTCATACACCGCGAATGGCGTCGCTTTTGTTTGCGCTGAAACAACTGGAAACACACGCCCGCCAAACAATGTATTCAAATCTGAATCATTATCGAACTTGTATTTTATTACCTTCCCAATCATATTCGTGCGGCCTTTACTTGTTTATTTAAAAATGAACGCATCAATCTTTTGAATGTGTTTCCAACGCCGCTCATTTCCTTTTTTCTTGCACGTGTTGCAAAACCTTTGTTCGCACCGTTGTATGTTCCATTGTTTAAATAACCATACTCTAAAAAGTGAGCAAACCACCCACCCTTTTCCGGGTCCGAAAATGAACCTTTAACACGTGGACCAACTGACAAAGATGCAAACGTTGCGCCCTTCCTAATCTTTGTGGTGATAACCCCCATTGATTTGGCCAATTGCCCTTTTGATATTTGTGCGTATATTCCGCCGTTTCTGTACACCTTGAACGATCCACTTTCTAAATCCGTGATTTCGTTTTTGTAAGCCTCGACCATTGGTTTCAATGACCTACGTGCGATGCGTCTTATTTGCGCCGTTGTGACGCCTTCACTAAGTGTTTCTAATTCTTTGAACGCTCGTTCAAATTCCCGTCGAACATCCTTTTCGTCAAACCCAACAAACACCCCGCTCCCGCGGCTTGAAGATTTGCCGCCTATTTTGCCCCCGGAGTTTACATAGTCGCTTAGTCTGCCCATCGTGTCACAATCTTTTGGAACGCTTTTCTTGAATCTCCATTGATAATGGATTCAATCTTGTACGTTTCATTTTCATATATGATGCGCATTTGTTCGTTTATATCAGCACGATAACGAATGAAAAAATCAACGCGTCTTGTTGCAACTATTTGTTCACCCTCTTCGCCTTCGCTTCCGCTCTTGTCCTCAACCTTCGACCATACATTGGCCAAGGTGATAAACGATTTGTTCACTTCACCAAAGTCATCTGTTGATGTGGTAAAGGATTGGATCGTGATTCGTCGGTCAAGTTCTCCGGCTTGCTTAATCATTAGAAGGTGAAGATTCTGTATGGGTTCCAAAGGTATTCCGAAGACGTTGGCAG
>Ga0222651_1001510_pt1 | contig 11323 bp, 12 predicted proteins | sample AntAcemetagen369_FD_179855 | JGI IMG/M metagenome (GOLD analysis project Ga0222651, IMG submission 179855) | Saline water microbial communities from Ace Lake, Antarctica - #369 | ecosystem: Environmental > Aquatic > Non-marine Saline and Alkaline > Saline | place: Antarctica: Ace Lake...
CCCTTACAATCCCCACTCACCCTACTCCGCCAGCAAGGCCTCCTCCGATCACCTTGCCCGCGCATGGCACGATACCTACGGGCTCCCCGTCATCGTCACAAACTGTTCGAACAACTACGGACCCTACCAGTTCCCCGAAAAACTCATCCCGGTCGTCTTACTGAAAGCTCTACGCGGCGAACCCATCCCAGTTTACGGGAAAGGCGAGAACATCCGCGACTGGCTCTACGTCGAAGACCACGCCGAAGCCCTCCTCGCGGCCCTCGAAAAGGGAACACCCGGAGAAACCTACAACATCGGCGGGAACAACGAGATGCAAAACATCGAAGTCGTCAAAACCCTCTGCGATATCCTCGACGAGCGGCGTCCCCTTAAACTTCAACTCCCAACTTCAACTCTGAGTTCATACCATGACCAGATCACCTTCGTCACTGATCGTCCCGGCCACGACCTCCGCTACGCCATCGATGCCAGCAAGATCAAGAACGACCTAGGCTGGACGCCCAAGCACGACAGCCAATCCGGCTTCCGCAAAACAATCCAATGGTATCTCGACAATGAAACATGGTGGCAGGAGATTCTGGACGGCTCTTACCAGCTTGAACGCCTCGGGGGAGGCGAGTAATCGCCAGTTTAAGTCTCGCTGCGCTCCAGTTTAAGTGACGCTGCGCTCCAGTTTAAGTGACGCTTCGCTCCAGTTTAAGTGACGCTTCGCTCCAGTTTAAGTTTAAGCGAAGCCTGCGACTAGAGTTGAAGCAGCAACCCAAGACTTAAACTTCCCCCACTTAAACTTAAACTAGCCCGAAGGGCATCACCTAGCCCGAAGGGCATCACCTAGCCCGAAGGGCCTCCATGAAGACTTTTGAAGAATTAGGCGTTTGGATACGGTCAAAGACATTGGCCGTTAACATTTGTCGTGCATGCAAAGACTGTAAGGATTGGGGTTTTAGAGATCAAATTACTCGCAGTGCCGTCTCTGTTCCCTCCAATATTGCTGAAGGGGCAGAGCGAAATGGTTCGAAAGAATTTATCCAGTTTCTTGGCTACGCCAAAGGGTCACTTGGCGAATTGAGGACTCAAATCATGATTGGTGGTGAGCTTCACTATTTTGACGACGATGCCGCTAAAAAATGGATTGTTGAGTCGCGTGAGTTATCAAAAATGCTCCACGGTTTGATTAAGTCACTTCGTGACAGTTGAGGTCTCGCTGCGCTCCAGTTGAAGTGGTAGCTCCGCTTCTAGTTTAAGTTCAAGTCTGGGACAGCTACTTCAACTTAAACTACGACAGAGTCGCCCAACTTAAACTGCCACTGTGTGGAATTGCCACTGTGTGGCATACTTAAACTGGCGCTATGCGCCTCAACTGCCGCATAGCGGTCAACTTAAACTAAATTTCAAAGAAATTTCCAATGAAAGGCATCATCCTAGCTGGCGGCGCTGGCTCCCGGCTCCACCCCATCACGCTTGCCGTATCGAAGCAGCTTATGCCGATTTACGACAAGCCGATGATCTATTATCCGCTTTCTGTCCTGATGTTGGCTGGGATCAACGAAATCCTGATCATCACCACGCCGGAGGATCAGGCAGCCTTTAAGCGGCTCCTCGGCGATGGCTCTGAACTCGGTTGCCGTTTTGAATATGTTGTGCAAAAAGTCCCCAACGGCCTCGCGCAGGCCTTTGTCTTAGGCAAAGAGTTCATTGGCGACGACAAAGTCGCGCTGATCTTAGGCGATAACATCTTTTATGGCTCCGGCTTTGGGGAACTCGTTCGTCGCCACACCAACCCCGATGGTGCCGTCGTTTTTGCGGTGCCCGTTCATGATCCCGAGCGCTATGGAGTAGTGGAGTTCGACGACGAGATGAACGCCATCTCGATCGGAGAGAAGCCCACTGAACCGAAATCCAACTTTGCGGTGCCCGGTCTCTATTTTTACGATAATGATGTCGTCAAAATTGCCAAAACCATCGAGCCCTCCGCTCGTGGCGAATATGAGATCACCACAGTCAATCAGGTCTATCTTGAACGTAAAAAGCTCAAAGTCGGCGTGCTTAATCGCGGTATCGCTTGGCTCGATACCGGAACCTTTGCGTCACTTAACGAAGCCTCCACCTTCGTCCGAGTCATCGAAGAGCGCCAAGACATGAAAATCGGGTGTATCGAAGAAGTGGCTTATTATTCTAAGTTTATTACAAAGAGTCAGCTTCTCGGCTTAGCGGAAAAATATGCCAAGTCCGGCTATGGTGATTACTTAAAAAGGGTGGCAAAATAATCTTATGCTAGGAGAATTTATACAGATTGCACAACGCGGAGACGCCCGAGGCTCCCTTTCGGTTCTTGAGTCAGAGCGCTCGTTTCCATTCCCGATTAAAAGGGTCTATTATATTTATGGCACTCAACCAGGGGTGGAGCGTGGTTTTCACGCACACAAGGCGTTGAACCAACTTGCCGTGGCAGTCTGCGGCTCTTGCGATATGGAGCTCGATGATGGGGCCAAAACGGCTACGCTTCACATGGATTCCCCAAGCAAGGGTGTGTTAATCGGCCCGGGGATATGGCGCGAGATGAAAAATTTTACACCGGATTGTGTGCTTTTAGTATTTGCCGATGCATATTACGACGAGAGTGACTACATTCGTGACTATCATGAATTTGTTGGATTAGTTAAAAATAAAAATTTTTTCAGTGAGTGATTTTGATGAGAAGTTTGAAGTCGTGGAGCTTTGTTCGTTAAATACAGAAGTTACCTGCAATGACGGTTCCTTGTTCAACCGCAGCATGTTTTTTCATTTGCATTGTGTCGTTCAGTCGAGACACGACATGTATTTAATACTCCTTGAACGTAGGAAAGGAACTGTGCAAGCCATGTTCTGGTGTAGTGATATTGGAAATGGGCATTATCGTAGTCCCAAGAGAGGGTCTTTTGGTGGTATTGAAGTCCTTTCCCCATTGTCCTTTGAGGCGCGTGAAGGTTTTGTAGATGCGATCGTAGATATTGTGAAAGGTCGTGGAGGGCGGTGTTTAGAAATAATCTTACCGCCATTATCTTACACACCTGCATCAACGTCCCTTACCGTTAATGTGCTGTTGAGGAGTGGCTTTGTTTTAAGTGGGCATGAATTAAATTATTCAATGTCCATTGATCCTGATGTGGGGTTTCGCAGTTTAGTTGATGCGAAGAATCGCAATAAGATGAACAAGTGTATGAAAAGTAGCTTTTTATGCAGGACTCTCAGTTCGCTTGAGGAACTAGAGGAAGCTTATCGTGTTATAGAAATAAACCGTGCGAAAAAGAATATACCCATGACTATGCCTTGGGCGGCATTGTTAGAGATGCATGAATCAATTCCTGATTCAGTATGTTGCTTTGGCTGTTACTCGGATGGGAAGATGGTGGCTTCCAGTATTTGCGTGCGTATTTCAGCCGAAATCCTCTACGTCTTTTATTGGGGAGAAATCGATGGCGTGGAAAGTTTTAGCCCAGTCTCCTATTTAGCAGAACATATTTATAATTTTTGTGTTGAGAACAGTTACCGTAATTTAGACGCTGGAACTGCCAGTATAGAGGGCATTCCGAATGTCGGTCTAGCGAGCTACAAGAAGAAGCTGGGTTTTGGGGAATCGCTAAAACTGACATTACTAAAGACAATCTGCTAAGCATTTAATCATGAAAAAATTCGCATTTTACGTTTCTAATCAGGCGAATATTTTCATCCTACTACTTACTTTCATTAGGAAGTCGAATTTTTCTGATTTTAAACAAGTCAGCTTTGTCTTCATCGACGGAGATCCTAGTCAGGAACTTCAAGATCTTTGCTCAGCTTTCGGACTAAAGATCATCGCTAAGAAGTTGTCTGTTTATCCCCATAAAGAGCGTGGCAGAGTAGCATCCGATTACATTTCTATACTTCTTGATGAATATCACATAGACTTCCTTTTTATTCTTTGCAACAAGATACTGTCAGGTCCTTTATTGTCGAAATACCACAATCGGATAATAAATACACATCCAGCAGTGTTACCCTCTTTTAAGGGAGCAAAGGCGATAGACCAAGCTTTGGCGGCTAAGGCTTTCCTGCTGGGCCTTACGGTGCATTTTATCGATGAAAATTTAGATGCTGGTATTCCCATACTGCAGACAGTACGTCACCACTCCTTCTTTAAAGGTGACTACATGACTGTTCTTGGCGACTCTATTATTGCGATTTTACAAGTTATGAAATGGTTGAGTGATGATAGGATTTCGATGAATTCAGGTTATGCATTCGTTGAGGGTGCAGATTATTCATCAAGCCGGTTTATTCCTGCTCTTGAAGAACTAACATTAATTAGATCAGTTGAAAATTAAAGTATAAATATTTATGAAAGTTTTAGTTATAGGCCAAATGACAATGGAACAAGGGCGTGTAGAATTCGGAAATATCGGGAACTACTATATCTTGGAGACTTTTTTTAGAGAAATACATCGTGTTTTGCCGGGGTGCAGCATTGAGACAACACTACAAGTTTCCGAACGCTTTTGCGCAGATGAGTCAGTAAGGGTGCTTCCAATGAGCCTATATTATGATCTTGAAAGTGCCGATAATGTCTCGAAAGTCCGTCACGAGTTGCGACTTGCAAAGAGCATCGCAAACGGCATAGATGTCCAAGAAAAAACGCCGTTTATTGAGGCAGTGCAGGAGGCAGACCTTGTGGTTGACTTCAGTGGTGATATATGGGGCTCAAATGCGAACCTGCTTGCACCGGACCGTTTTGAAGTCGGGCTCTTGAAAGATAAAATCGTTCAGTTATTGGGAACTAAATGTTGCTTGATGGCCTCATCTCCTGGCCCATTCGACGATGAATTTATAATAGGAGCCAAAGATGTGCTTTCTGGTTTTGATCTGGTAGCTAATCGAGAGCGCATAAGTGCTACTTTGCTTGAGAGGCAGGGTTTTGACATGAGTAATGTGAAGAGCGCAGCATGTCCGGCATTTCTTTTCGATGAAGGAGACAGAGGAAACACTCTTATAATTGATAAGTTAGCGAATAAAGAGCGTCCAACTGTAGGGTTCATTTTGTGCGGGTTTAATTTTGAGGTCGGCCCACACAATCGCTGTCCACGTGACAAATCTGAATACCACAAGTTCGTCGAGGCCGTTAAATACATTGTGAATGATCTTGGCGCAGATGTATGCTTTATGTCGCATTCAAATGGGTTTGAACTGCCGCCACAGCCCTTCAAGCGCAAACGAGGCAGCGATTACAAGCATGCTGAGAGTATGTATAAACTTCTTTGTGAGGCCGGGGCTAGAGAGCATGTAATTTTTATGGATGGTATCTATGATGCGTGGACGACCAAAAAAATAATTAGTAAATTCGATATGTTGGTCAGCGGTCGTATCCATGGTGCGGTTGCAGGGTTTGTCAGCTATGTGCCTACCGTAGTAATTGATTACGGGCATCCGCCAATTGCTCACAAGCTCAGGGGCTTCACTGATGTGATTGGGGCAAGGCAGTTTCTTTGTGACCCTGCATCTGAGAAAGATATGAAATCCAAGATTGCAAGTTGCTGGGGTTCTCGAGGCGTTGAACGCCTTCGCCTCCAATCTCATCTACCATTGGTTCAGCAATCCGTTCACGATGCCTTTGACCAAATGGCCAAGGTTGTCTCCTCGACTGCAATTTAATCACTTTTCAATTAATATGATTAAATTTCTAGATCTTAAAAAATTAAACGGTGCCCACAGAGGGGAAATTACCACAGCAATTCAGCGGGTCTTGGATTCGGGCTGGTATCTCCTTGGCGAGGAAGGTTCGAGCTTCGAGCGAGAGTTCGCCGATTATTGCGGCGCGCAGCACTGTCTCGGCGTCGCCAACGGCTTAGATGCCTTGATCCTCATTCTCATAGCGTACCGTGAGCTGGGTGCCATGGAGGAAGGCGATGAGGTGATCGTGCCTGCCAATACCTATATAGCTTCGATTCTTGCGATCAGTCGTGCGGGCCTCAAACCAATTCTCGTCGAGCCCGATGAGCGCACGTATAATCTAGATCCGAATTTAATTGAGTCCGCCATTACCGAAAAGACCAAAGCCATCATGGTGGTCCACCTTTACGGTCAGTGTGCCAATATGGATCCGATCTGCGCGATTGCCAAAAAGCATGGCCTCAAAGTGATCGAAGATGCCGCCCAAGCTCACGGTGCGACTTATCGAGGTGTTAAAACTGGTGCTTTGGGAGATGCCGCAGGCTTCAGCTTTTATCCCGGGAAAAACTTAGGAGCACTCGGTGACGGTGGAGCAGTGACCACCAACGACGATTATCTGGCCGAGGTGATCACTGCCCTGCGCAATTATGGCTCCCATCAAAAATACCATAATAAGTATAAAGGGATGAACAGCCGCTTGGATGAGATTCAAGCTGCCATCCTTCGTGTGAAGTTGAAATATCTTGATGATGACACCGAGAAGCGCCGAAAAGTCGCGCAAGTCTATCTCTCAGGCCTCAGCTCTCAATCCTCAGGTCTCATCCTTCCTTACGTCGCTGATTATGGTACCCATGCTTGGCACCTTTTTGTGGTGCGCACACAGCAGCGTGACGCACTTGCAAAGCATTTGAAGCAACAGGGCATTCAGACAGTGATTCATTATCCAATTCCGCCGCACCATCAAGCTGCCTACCCCGAGTTTGCCGGCTATTCCCTTCCAGTTACTGAAGCTATTCATCAGGAAGTTTTGAGCTTGCCAATTAGTCCTGTGATGCGGCGAGAAGAGGTCGAGAGAGTTGCGGATTTGATGGGACGTATTAGTTATGCAGAATAAGCTTAAAGTATCTATTCTTACGCCACTCTACAATCATGAGGTTTACTTGCAGGAGCGTTTTCGTTCCATTCAAGAGCAAACGTACGAAGATTGGGAATGGATTATTGTGGATGATTGCTCTACCGATGGGAGCTTTGAACTGGCGATCCGCTTAGCCGAAGGGGATTCTCGTATTCGAGTGTTGAGAAATCTGGTTAATTCGGGAGGGATGGCAACCGCCCAGCGTGCTTTCGATGAGTCGGTAGGTGAAATTATCTATAGTTGCGCGAGTGACGATTCGGTTACTTCGAATTATCTTGAAGAAGCTGTAAAAGCGTTCCATCTAAATCCAGACGTTGGACTGTTTAGCTCTGGAAGTGCTTATTTAGACCATGAAAATAGGACCTGGACCGGACTGCGGAAGCCTGTCTCCGGCTATTTTACAGGTGCAGAATTCCTTAGGCTGATGCTGGCGTCCGGACATACTTTACTGAATGCTCCATCTCGTTCTTTTCGTCGTTCTGTTTATATAAAGGCAGGAGGGCATTGCCCGGTACCTGGTGTGAAATTGAATGGTTTCGAAGATGGGTTTTTGTATATGCGTCTTGCTCTGTTTGGTGATGTATTACGGGTATCCCAGCGTCTGGCTTATTATCGCCTACATGATTCTAATTTGAGCAAAGTTGCATTTCAGCAGCCGAATGCGGAGCGGGAATGCTTTATTCGATTTAAGGCATTAGATTTATTTTTCGAAATGGCCACTGAGCATTCAATCGCGGTGAGTGTCACTAAGACCGAAGCGTATCAGGCCGCCGCTGATTTCATTTGGCGGGTATTGGTGCTCCGTTTGAGGAAAGCCAACGCATTTGAGTATGCCGCGGAGGTGGAAGAAGAGATTTATAAATATATCCCAGGATATGTCCCCTCGGTTTGCGGGGGAATGTGCCTATTTACACAAGCGCTCGGGCAGTTTCGCCAATGGATGCATGATGGGCATCGTTTGCTGACGCGCAGGCCCTTACGTTGATGGGACTAGCTGTCTAACTGTGAGTATCAGCACATTCGCGTCAATTTAGGTGTAGCTCTCTAAAAGTTAGTGGGTTACGCAAAAAAAAATACGTTCGTGCAGTAATGTGTTCACCCCTCGCTCGCTTTTCCGCAATTCCCAACTTAACAAAATTGCAAGAAAGACATGCCTCTTCATTCAGAATTCTAGGAAATTCAATCCCGAAAATTTTCTCATCACCCTCTTGTAATCGGTCTGTTCGGGAAAAGCGTCGTTCAATCAACTGGCCATGTCCCTTAACTGGCCTGCCACTACCGGAATGTGCAAACAAGCTGTCCACAAAAGGTTCAACAAATTCGCTATCGCCTTTCTCCTTTAAGTTATCAGCGACCTAATCACCAATCACTCCACCAGCACTCTTGATGAGTTTTCGCGCTCAGGCTTCAAGCGTATTTTAGTCGAGGATTCCACTACCCTGCGATTGCAAAAATCAATTGCCGATATTTTCCCGGCTCACGGAAATGCCAACGGCACCACCGCCGGAGTAAAATCTGATTTTTGTTATGATTTTCCCAGTCAGTAACCCATCAGTTTCGACCTCTATCGCGCTACCGAGCAAGACCGAACCATAAGCAGGGAAGCCCTAGCGCTCGTCCGCAAAGATGACCTATTCATGAGTGACTTGGGTTACTTCGATTTGACCTACTTCTTTTATCTGGAGGGCGTTGAGGCTTTTATGTGCACCAAGTTGCCACTTACGGTAAACTTAATACCAGGCAATAGTTGTCCCTTGGAAAAAGTTCTCAAAAACACCTCTGGAAATAAAATCGATATCGAGGTCTTTGCTGGGAAATTTCGTCATAAGTGTCGCCTCGTCGCAGTTTCCGTCGACCGGCAAACGACTGGAAAGCAACGCCGAAGCCGACGCCGAAATCGACAGAAAAAAGCACGATAACTCTGCAAGGCAGCAAAGCGCGCTGCTTTTGCCCGTGACGGTTAACACCTGATTCTGACTAACCAGCGGATCCGCTCAGTGTTGACACACTACCCGAAATTTATCGTTTTCGCTGGGCGGTCGAGATCCAGTTCCAAGCGTGGAAACAGGGCGTGCTTATCGCTGCTGCGCTGAATCAAAAAGGCAATAAATAACATGTTGAAGCACTCGTCTGCGGATCAATAATCGTCGGTCTGATGGGGCTCAAGCAAATAGCCATGTACGCCCGATAAGTCGGCCTAGCTGTAATTTCACCAGAGAAAATAATAGGCTTGATCACAAATAAGATATCAAGACGCGACGACCCCGAGAAACTAGTGGCATTTCCTCCAGCACTGAAGCACGTCCGACGAGATGTTTGCAAAAGAAAATCTACCGTCATTCAAAGACTTATGGCACTACGTTGACGCGAATAATGTGCTGTGAATCCTTGAACCACGAACAGAACAAATGAAAACTGGAACCGTGAAACGTAAGAAATGCTACACCTATGACCTTAAGAACCAGGTTTTTGATCTCTGCTCGTCTAGCAGACCTGTCAAAGAAGTTGCTGAAGATCTGTGTGTGTGGTCTGATCTCGTCTATGGCTGAAAACGTGCCCGCTTGCGGCGCGAAGTGGCCGTGCTGCGCATCGACAACGAAATTTTGAAAAAAACTACGGTTATCCTGGAATCCAAACCACCCACCAAGGCCGCAAAATGATCGCCGACCTCCATACCAGCACCACTCGGTCGGTGCGCAGGATTTGCACCGTTTACGAACTCCCTTGTAGCAGCGACTATTACGTGCAAAACCAACCGCACGGCAGCTCGAAGATGTGAAATTCGAAAATCGCATCGAGCAAATATTAAAATTTCACAAACGCCGCTATGGATATCGGAGAATTATGTATGAACTCGCAGACGAAGAGTCAATTGCTTGCCGGGAGGGGCCCGCAGACTCATGAAAGAGCGGGGACTCGTCGCCATACAGCCGAGGACTTACGTTCCCCGCACCAGCGATGGACGCGCTGACACACCCTCGCCAAATCTTGTTGGCGAGCAGGAGCCGGCAGAAAGTCCGAACACTGTAATGGCAGGAGCGATCACTCACATCCTTACCTCGCAAGCTTAGTGATACCTTGCAGTCGTCATCGAACTTTACAACCGTAAAATCGTTGGTTAGTAGCTTGATACCCACAAGCGTGCTAATCTCGACAATGCATCCCTCAATAACATTCTCACCAGCCATCAAGTCTCTCCCTGGATGCTCTTCCACAGCGACCGGGGCAGTCAGTATGGCAGTAAGAACTTTCGAGCGGTATTGAACAAAACCGAGATGCGTCAGAGCATATACCGCTGAGCAAAACTCTATGACAATGCGCGAACCGAATCAGTGATCGGGACCAGCAAAAACAAATCCTCCAAGGTTAAATATTTCGCGATTTCACCAATGATCACACCGTGCTTTTTGACTACATCGAGAGCTACTACAACATTCGAACAAAACATTCCTCAATCGGCTGCCTCAGCCCTCTTCAATTCGAAAATTATTTTTACCAAAACTAACCAAAAAGTGGTCCAGAAAACCCTTGCATCTCAGAATGAGTATCAGCAATAAAGCAATTGCCGGAGGCACATGGAACAGCCTCGATATCTTTGGGCGGCAAGGAGTGCAGTTCGCTGTGCAGTTGGTTCTGGCGCGTTTACTCGTGCCGGCAGATTTTGGATTGATTGCAGCCGCGGTATCTCTGAATCAATTTGCCAACGTTATTGTTGGGGCAGGTTTGGTAGATGCAGTCATCCAGAAGAGGAGTCTGAGTGAGCGAGATTTAAGCACTGCGTTTTGGATGAGCTTTGGTGCCTCCGTTTTCTCTTATCTCTGTCTATTTACGCTCTCCCCTTTAATCGCCTCCGTGTTTTCCATGCCCGAATTAACTTGGGTGATTCGGGCCACGGCAGTGATGTTGGTTCTTGATGCAGTCAACAATATCCAACTAGCACAGCTCTTCCGTGAGATGGCTTTTCGTAAGGTCTTCTTGATTAATTTGCCCTCATTGTTTATCGGTGGTGGGATCGGGGTTACTGCTGCAATTTCTGGTCTCGGTGTTTGGGCGATGGTCTTAAATCTCTGTTCTATGTCTGCGCTTCGCTGCGCTTTTACATGGTTATCTTCAAGATGGCGTCCCATTTGGACCTTTGATCGTGCGGTGATGGCTGGTTTTATTAAATTTTCTGGTGGTTTGATCGGCTTGCAATTCATCGACCAATTAGGACGGCAGCTGTATGTCTTTTTGATTGGGGCTACCTATACGCCTGCTCATTTAGGGTATTACAATCGTGCGATCTCCTTGCAGCAGGTTTCGACAATGACGATTACAGGTGTTGTCGCTCGTGTGGCTTTACCCACTTTATCGGGGCTACAAGAGGACTCGGTTGCATTTCTCCGGGTCTTTCGTAAGGCGATGCGCTTGTTGATGGGTGTAGTTGCACCAGTATTGGCCGGAATTGCGGCGGTTTCGGACGCATTGGTGCCAGCCCTGCTCGGCCCGCAGTGGCATGCAGTG
>Ga0222651_1001511_pt1 | contig 11313 bp, 11 predicted proteins | sample AntAcemetagen369_FD_179855 | JGI IMG/M metagenome (GOLD analysis project Ga0222651, IMG submission 179855) | Saline water microbial communities from Ace Lake, Antarctica - #369 | ecosystem: Environmental > Aquatic > Non-marine Saline and Alkaline > Saline | place: Antarctica: Ace Lake...
GATTAAAAGTTTGATTCCCCTGAATCGCATACCCTTTGATTCACTAGTTCAAAATATGGCGACATGCCCATATTGAAATTGGCCGTAAATAGAAACCTTGGCAGTAAAAACTGCACAACAAATAATTTTTTAACCCTAAATGATAACAATGAAAAAAATATTGTTTTTAACTGGAGATTTTACTGAAGATTATGAAACCATGGTTCCTTTCCAAATGTTGGAAATGGTAGGTTACACAGTACATACCGTTTGTCCCGATAAGAAAAAGGGGGACATTGTTAAAACGGCCATTCACGACTTTGAAGGCGACCAGACCTATACGGAAAAACCCGGTCATAATTTTGCCCTGAACTACAGCTTTGCGGATGTAAAAGTGAGCGACTATGATGGATTGGTGATCGCAGGAGGAAGGGCACCCGAATATTTGAGGTTGAACAAAAAAGTCCTTGAAATGGTACAGCATTTTTTTACTACCAATAAACCCGTAGCCGCCATCTGCCATGGCATTCAAATTTTGACCGCTGCAGGTGTGGTAAAAGGAAGAAAACTAACAGCTTATCCTGCGGTAGGCCCTGAAGTAACCTTGGCTGGTGGAGAATTTCAATCCATTCCCGTAGATGGGGCATTTGTTGACGGCAACTTGGTTACCTCGCCTGCTTGGCCCGCACATCCAAGTTTTATAAGGGAATTCCTAAAAGTAATGGGTGCTAAAATTCAACTATAAGCAACAAACTTCCTTCATTTAACAAATTGAGGAGAGATTATCTTTTCATGTCATTGCTGGCATAGGATAGACCCGGCAATCTTTACTTTTAGGAGGAAGAAAAGAAGCTAGGTCTCAATTTCGTCTGCATGCCTACAGCTAGAATCGGCCTGACTTTTTACCATCATTTTGGACACAAGTTGACAATATGCTGACTTAATTGTACAATGAATAATTAGCATTAAACAATGTTAATGGCAAAAAGGCCTCCCCCTAACCCCCTCCCATGAAGGGGGAATTATTCTTGCATAAAATACATTACTGGTACCTGACCAATTTCCTCCCCTTGGGGAAAGTTAATCCCGATAGCTCGGTATCACAATGCGTCATTGTGAATATATCTGGCGTCTAGGCAGGCGCAGCGCCGCAATTGTTTCCTCACTGTTTACTACTTACAGTCTGCTTCTCGATACAATTTTATTTCGTTCCACTCTATAAAATAAATCGAAGTGACGGACATTGAACCAACAATGGAAAAAAAGGAATTGCTATATTAGGTTTTTCATTAGTAACTACATTCCATTGTTAAGCGTTCTCAACAAATCCATGATCAAAAAAATAGCCCATTCCGACATTTCCAATGCTGAAAAAATTCACGCGCTTTTTCAGGTATCCTATCGCATAGAGGCTGCCTTACTGGGGGTTTCGGATTTTCCTCCATTAAGAAGGACTACTTCCGATTTTCAAAATAGCAACACCCAATTTTTTGGTTTATGGCAAGATGATGTTTTGGCCGCTGCAGTCGAAATAGACCAACTTAAAAACACCCTTGATATCTGCAGCCTTGTAGTACATCCCAAATGTTTCAGGCAGGGAATTGCCCATAAACTGTTACTCTTTCTTGAAAATTTTGACAATTCGGAAACCCTTATTGTAGAAACCGGTTGGGCAAATGCACCTGCTATAGCCTTGTATAAGAAGTTTGGGTTTCAAGAAACACGGGATTATATGAGCGAGGGAGGCATCAAAAAAATATGTTTTAGCAAATCGAAATAAGAAAAATGAAAAGAAACTCCACTGGACGAAATCTCAAATTATTAGTACTAGTTTTTACTGTTTTTTGTCTTGGCAATGCCTTCGGCCAAAGTCTGACCAATACTAAGATCAACGGTTACAGGGGCATTTGGTTCGAATTAAATCAGAAATACGAGTATGGGGACAAATACTCAGGGGCGCTGGGAACCTATACTGCAAAGCACGTTCCCTTGGCCATATACGCCCCCGAAGTTGAAAAAACCTTTTTTGTATATGGGGGAACGCCGTCCGAGGACCAACGTCACCTACTCTGTATGATCGGAGAGTTCGACCATAAAACGGAAATGGTCTCACAACCCACCGTCGTCTATGACAAAAATGGGGTAGACGACCCACACGACAATCCCTCCATTCTAATCGATGGCTCAGGCTACATTTGGGTATTTATCAGTGGGCGTGGTGCCAAAAGGCCAGGTTATAAATACAAAAGCAAAGCGCCATATTCCATTAAGGAATTTGTACAGATAACGGAAGAGGAAATGACCTACCCACAACCTAGGTATACCGATTTTGGCTTTTTTCAGTTTTTTACAAAATATACAGGGGTCCGTCAACTCTATTTTGAAACCAGTAAGGACGGCATATCTTGGACCGATGATAAATTACTCGCCGCCATCCCTGAAAAGGAAGGTGAAAAATCAGGGCATTATCAGACCTCTGATTTATTTAATGGTAAGGTGATAGGAACGTTTTTTAACCGACATCCCAATGGCAATGTCGACAAAAGAACCGACCTCTACTATATACAATCGGCCGACTTTGGAGCCTCATGGACCACTGTTAATGGCAAAAACACCCCAGTACCAGTAACGGACCTGGCCAGTCCCACTAGAGCTGTGGATTATGCCTCCCAAAATAAAAACCTGTATCTAAAAGACATGGGCTTTACAGCAGAAGGCAATCCCGCTTGCCTATACATCAGAAGCAATGGCCACGAACCCGGCCCCAAAAGTGCCCCATACGAATGGTGCATCACCAAATGGAACGGTGCGGAATGGCAAACTACTGTGGTAACCACCTCCGACCATAATTATGATATGGGGAGTCTCTTTATAAGCGAAGATAACTGGAAAATTATTGGACCTACGGAAACAGGCGCCCAGGATTGGGGCGTTGGTGGTGAATTGGCCATCTGGCAATCCACCGATAAAGGAGAAAGCTGGAAAAAGATAAATGCCATAACAGAGCATAGTTCTTTAAGTCATTCCTATGTGAGAAGACCTGTAAATTACAGGGCCCCGTTTTCCTTTTTCTGGGCCGATGGAGATTCGCACCAGCTAAGTAAGTCCGAACTGTATTTTGGAAATTTCAAGGGTGAAATTTGGAAAATGCCCTATAACATGACCGAAGATTTTGAAAGACCAATTAAGATCAAATGATTAATTTAGGACATCAATAGAACCAAATGAAAGCTATTAAATGTGAAACCTATGGACCTCCTGAAAAGGTGGTTAGGATAACCGAAGTCGCAATACCCTCACCTAAGGACAATGAGGTTTTAATAAAGATTCATGCCACTACCGTAAACGACTACGACTGGATTCTGGCCTTGGGCAAACCCTATTTGTACCGATTAATGTTCGGGCTTTTTAAACCCAAAAATGGCCGTTTAGGCATGGAATTGTCTGGTACCGTTGCGGCTCTTGGAGCAAAGGCCACGAAATTTAAGATTGGGGATGCAGTTATGGGCGATACCTCGGAATATGGCTTTGGCACCTTTGCCGAATATATAAGTATTAACGAAAATGCGGTTATCCAGAAACCCCAAACCCTGAATTTTGAGGAAGCAGCAGCCATTCCCCATGCCTCCTGTCTGGCTTTACAGGCATTGCGGGACCGAGATGAAATAAAAGAAGGGCAAAAAATTCTGATCAACGGTGGCGGTGGCGGCGTGGGAACCATTGGTCTACAGTTGGCCAAACTTCATAAATGTGAAGTAACAGGAGTGGATTCACAAGAAAAATTGGCCATGATGACAGCCATTGGTTATGACCAGGTGATCGACTATAAAAAGGTAAATTTCACCAAGACAGGGAAACGGTACGACCTCATCTTGGATTGTAAGTCCAACAAACCTTCACTTACCTATCTCAAAGCCTTAAACCCCAACGGGCGTTATGTAAGTATAGGTGGCAAGCCTTTCAATCTCATTGGATTGCTGCTGTGGGGCAAACTTGTATCCCTGTTCAGCTCAAAAAGCTTAAAGATACTCGCCCTAAAATCAAATATTGGGTTGGATTATATCTGTGACCTGATAGTGCAGCAGAAAATTCAATGCCAGATAGATGGCCCATATCACATGGAAGATGCGGGGCGATTGATCAAGTATTTTGGAGAGGGAAAACACAAAGGGAAAATTGTTATTAGAATTAAAGCCTAATCACTTAGAAAAAATGAATCCCATTACCCACCTAAAGGAACAAATAGACCGGGAAGGTTTATGGAACTCAGAACTGGAATTTGGCAGGAACGAATATGTAAAGGTACAGGGAAGTTTGGACACCAACCTCTACTGGGTAGCAGAGGGGAGTTTAAGAATTTTTGTGGTGGAGGAAAATGAGGAGCACACCATCAGATTTGGCTATAAGGACAATTTTATAGCTGCCTTGGATTCTTTTCTAAATGAAGCGCCTTCCGATCTCTATATACAGGCACTAAAAAAAACCAAACTTAAAGTCATTAGCAAGTCGGCCTTTACCAATTATATAAGATCCTCCCCCGAAAATATAGAAACATGGCAACTTATTTTGGAGCAGCTGGTATTGCAACAGATGGAACGGGAGCGGGATATTTTAACCGTGTCTCCCTTGGAACGGTATAAAAGAGTCCTGAAGCGCAGTCCCCAACTCTTTCAGGAAATACCCAACAAATACATAGCTTCCTATTTAAGAATGACTCCAGAAACACTTTCCAGAATCAAAAAATCTTAATTCAAATCAATGTTTTAATGGCTACAAACAACCAATTTTGCCCTAAAAAACAATGGAAATAGCATCTAAGGCCTTATTGAAGGATTTGTTGGAGAGCAGCCAGGAATATAAGGCCAAGGCCGAACAATTTAAAATCCTGCCTTTGGAAACCTTAAACTGGAAAACCTCCCCTGAAAACTGGAGTATTTTGGAATGTTTGGAACACTTAAACCGTTATGGTGATTTTTATATTCCTGAAATTGAAAAGCAGCTAAAAGCCTCCAGATACCAGCCTTCCGAAAAATTTAAAAGCGGCTGGTTGGGCAACTATTTTGCCAATACTATGCTTCCCAAGGAAAAGTTGAACAAGATGAAAACCCTTAGCTCCATGAATCCCATAGGCAGCTCTCTGGATAAGGCGGTACTCGCCAAATTTATTGCACAACAACAGGACTTGATCCAACTATTGAAACTGGCCTCACAGGCAGACCTTAGCAAAACCAAAACGGCCATCTCCATTTCCAAATGGATCAAGCTGAGATTAGGAGATACGTTTAGGGTGGTCGTCTACCACAATCAACGACACATCGTCCAGGCGGAAAGGGTATTGAAGGAGGCTGGTAGCAGGTCATCTGTTTAGAAAGAAAGAATCGAGGTATCACCTTATAGGTCTCGACTGCGCTCGACCTGACATTTTACGGTCATTGCGAGCCTGCCTTGTCGGCAGAAAGGGAGTTACGGACACTAAGACAGCGGCCGATGAAATTATTTGAATATCATTGAAAATGATTTAGCACGAGCGTGACGCTCGCGCTAGCGGAGGCTAATTGTTCATTGACAACAGTCTTGGGCTCTCAATCCCTTCCGTCTTTTCCTTCTTTGGTCGGAGAATCCACCTTCCGTTAACCAAGGGAAGGAGCTTTTCTATTTTCGTCATTGCGAGTGAAATGTGGCAATCTGTTTTTTGAGTGAAAAGATTGATCCCCGATAACGATAATTATCCTGCCATGAAGTCCTCCCCTTAGCCCCTCTCAAGGAGGGGGAACAAATCTATCTTCTAAAAAGATCATTAGAACCTGAGCATTTCCCATACTTTGGGCATTACGTCAAGGCCTTGAAATTTCAATTCCTTCCGTCTCCGTTCATACTTCGGCTACGCTCAGTACGGGTCCAAAGGAAGGAGTATTTGTATTTCACGATTATATTTTCTTACTCAAAATCAAACAGCTCAGCTCTTGGAACGAAGAGGGGAATGAATTTCACCGCCACCAGCTGGGAAAGAATGGGGAGCCTACCTACCGGCAGGCAGGTTTGAAATCCCTAACTTCTTATCTATTCCCATATTATCTCTTTATTCCGAAATCCGGGAAATCAGAACCCTCCGTCTTCGCTTGGGGCGAAGCCACCTCCCTTTGGCTAAAGGGAGGAGCTTTTACTCACGTCATCACAAATCAACTGATCGTCATTGACAGTCAATCTGTCGGAAGACAGGCAGGTTTACCTAAAGCTAGGCGCAGCATGGCCATCTGTTAATGGAACCTTGAACACTGCTCTTTAAACATTAATAAGCAATCCATTGTTCACTTTTACGAAAGACTTAATATCCCAAATAAAAAGGGAATTACTATATTTAAGGGTAGTATACAACATACCATGCACTACCATTGACCTTTATAAGAACATTACAAAACCAATAACCACCTATGTATACAGCAAAAGTATATGGAATAATCACCATGGCAAAATGGACACGTTTTGAAACCCTCCGGTTCATTTTAATAATTGTTTTATGGGTACTGGCCTATTATTTCCTGGATATGGATTGGTTTAGAATTCCTTGGACACCAATGGCCCTGATCGGTACGGCTGTAGCTTTCGTCATCGGATTTCAAAATAACGCCGTCTACGACCGTATATGGGAAGCTAGAAAAATTTGGGGCGGAATTGTCAACACCTCGCGCACCTTTGGCGTTTTTGTTCAGGATATGCTCTCCAAAGAGTATACTAAAGAGGCTATTTCAGAAGAAGCAATCCAAGCAGAGGTGAAAGTCCTTACTTATAGGCATATTGCTTGGATGACCGCATTAAGACACGCTATGCGGCAGTCAAAACAATGGGAAACGAGCAACTATGACAAAACCAATCGCGAATGGGGCATACAGCCCCCAGAAAGGAAATCTTCGCTAAAAGAAGATCTAGGAGCATACCTCTCCCAGGACGATCTTGAATATGTAATATCCAAGGACAATCACCAGACTGCTATATTATATCTACAATCCCATCATCTAAGAAAATTAAAGGAAAGCGGTACACTCTGGGAGTTCTCCTTTCTAGAATTGGAAGGTCTAATCCAAGAACTTTTAACGCTGCAAGGGCAAACGGAACGTATTAAAAACTTTCCTTATCCCAGACAATATGCTTCCCTTAACCATTATTTTATGTGGCTTTTATTACTCCTTCTGCCTATGGCCATGGTGCCCCAATTTGTTGAAATAGGACAGGGATTCGCTGATAAACACCCATTATTGGGCGACTTGTTCCTACTGTTCTCCATTCCCGTGTACGCTTCCGTTGCCTGGATGTTCCATACCATGGAAAGAATTGGCCGTACAGGAGAAAATCCTTTTGAGGGAACTGCCAATGACGTTCCCATCTCTACCATTGCCAGGGGAATTGAAATTGATCTAAGGCAAAACCTTGGGGAGGACAAAATGGACATTCCCTTACAATTTCCGGCCGAACATGGGGTTCAATTTTAGTACCGAGTGGACCTGGATATAAGTAGCAGTAATATTTTAGAGTTTGTAAAACAGGAATGCCGTGGATAAGACTACCTCAAAAAGATTCCAATCACATTTAGATAAATTTATCAAGATAGACGAACATGAATTTGTGGCTATTTCCGCCTTTTTCCAGACGGTAAAGGTCAAGAAAAAAGAAAACCTGTTACATGAAGGGCAGGCTTGTAAATAACATTATTTTGTCCTTAAAGGTTGTCTGAGAAAATTTTTTATTAACGACAAGGGTACGGAACAGACCACTGAATTTGCCATAGAAAATTGGTGGATGACCGACAATATTGCCTATGAACACGGATTAACCTCCCCATTTTACATTCAGGCCCTGGAAAATTTGGAAGTACTGATCATAGATAGGGAGGCTCAAGAAAATTTATTGATCCAGTTTCCAAAAATGGAACGCTATTTCAGATTTATCTATCAAAGGGCCTTTGCCACTACGCAAATGCGGATCAAATATTTATATGTTCTTTCCAAGGAAGAATCCTATCATCATCTTACAAAACACCATCCAGAATTTGTTCAGCGTATACCTCAATATTTAGTAGCTTCTTTTTTAGGGTTTACTCCGGAATATATAAGTAAGATTAGAAAAAAACCTCAATCTTAAACCAGTTTAAGTTATTTCCAAACTAGGTATCCGACCTTTGTAAGGTAATATTAAACATTATAAAAATGGAAAAAAGAATCAATATTAACGAAACGGAACCTCGGGGTATTTAGGCACCACCCAATTGTCCAAGATTTAGAAGGAATTAATAAAAATCCGTGCCTCACAAATAAACAAATGTGCCTTTTGCATAGATATGCATACTAAAGATGCCCTTAAAAACGGGGAAAGCATGCAACGGATCTTTTTGTTGAACACTTGGCGGGAAACGGATCTCTTTACGGAAGAAGAAAAAGTAATTTTGGACATTATGGAGCAAGTCACCTTGATCCATAATCATGGTTTATCGGATAACACCTACAAAAATGCAGAGCAATTTTTTAACAAAAACCAGATAACTCAAATCATTATGGCAGTCGTTACCATAAATGCTTGGAACAGAATGGCGATTAGTACGCATTTGGAGGTGCCAAAATAAAACATGTCCTACGCTAGCACGAGCCTGTCTGCCTTAGTTGGCAGATAGGCTCGTGCCTATAAAGCTTCCAAGGACACTCAAATATCCCGCTTTATAAAGTCCCCTGACTTGGCACTTTATAAATCCTTTTGTGCAAAACAACTGGGCTTGGGTTATCAATCCCTTCCGTCTCCTCCTCCTTTGGTCTGAGAATCCACCTTCCCTTGCCAAGGGAAGGAGCCCTAATTGTATTTCAAGATTATACTTTCTTACTCAAAATCAAACAGCTCCCCTCTTGAAACGAAGAGGGGAATTAATTTCACCGCCACCAGCGGGGGAAGATAGGGGAGCTTACCTACCGGCAGGCAGATTTGAAATCCCTAACTTCTAATCTATTCCCGAATTATCGCTTTATTCCAAGATCCGGGCAATCAGAATCCTCCGTCTTCGCTTATGGCGAAGCCACCTCCCTTTGGCTAAACGGAGGAGCTTTTACTCAAGTCATCACAAATTAACTGATCGTCATTGTGAATATAGCGTGACATTTTTCTTTTTGAACCTTGAACATTGAACCTTAACCCACTGCTCACTGACCACTGTTCACTATTTAAGAGATCTTGTCCATTTTCTTTCGGATCTCCGCCAAGCAAAGATTGCCAAAACTGCCTTCGTGGGTGTGCCTAATGTCCCTTTTTGGGGTAAAGGTACCTTCATTGATTTCCTTGCCCATTTTCTTATAGGCATCACGGAAAGGCGTGCCGGTCAATACCAATTCGTTCAAAGTATCAACACTAAACAGATAGTCGTATTTGGGGTCGTCCAAAATATTTTCATTTACCCTTATCTCTTTTAGGCTAAAAGTCAGGATTTCCAAACAGGCCTTTAGATCCTGTATGGCAGGTACGATCACTTCTTTTACCAATTGAAGATCCCTGTGATAGCCACTGGGTAGGTTGTTGGTAATCAAGATCAATTGGTTGGGTACGGTTTGAAGTCGGTTACACTTGCCTCGTACCAGCTCAAACACATCCGGATTTTTCTTGTGGGGCATTATGCTGGACCCTGTAGTAAGCTCATCCGGAAAGGAGATAAAATTAAAGTTCTGGCTCATATAAAGACAGATGTCCATAGCCATTTTAGAAAGGGTGGCGGCAATGCTGCTCATACCAAAGGCTGCTGCCTTTTCTACCTTGCCACGGCCCATTTGTGCGGCCACCACATTGTATTTCATAGTATCAAAGCCCATTTCTTGGGTAGTAAAACTACGGTCTATAGGGAAAGAACTGCCATAACCCGCAGCACTTCCCAAGGGATTTTGATCAGCTACCTTATAGGCGGCATCCACAAAATAAAGATCGTCTACCAAACTTTCGGCATAGGCGGAAAACCAAAGGCCAAAAGAAGAGGGCATGGCTATCTGCAAGTGGGTATAGCCCGGCAACATCACCTTCTTATGCTTATCTGCTAAGTTTAATAAGAGGTGGAACAAATCCTTGGTCAGATTTTTGATCTCTGTCAATTCATTTTTAAGGTACAAATGCATGGCCACCAAAACTTGATCGTTCCTGGAACGGGCCGTGTGAATCTTTTTACCGGCATCGCCCAATCTTAGGGTGAGCAGGAATTCAATTTTGGAATGCATGTCCTCAAAACTATCCTCTATGGTAAACGTCCCATTTTCTATGGTCTTGGCTATATTGTCCAGCTCATTTACCAGGGAATCGGTTTCCTTAAGCGTCAACAGACCAATATTGCCTAGCATTTTGGCATGTGCCTTGGAGGCAATTACGTCATATTTTGCCAAAAGCAAATCCAGTTCCCTATCATTGCCCACCGTGAAATGGTCTATTTTTTTGTCGGTGCTAAATCCTTTGTCCCAAAGTTTCATCTATATCTCAGTTATCAATTAACAATAAGCAATAAACAATGCTTTGTTAAATGGTTAATTTAAATTTATTATACTTGTTTAAAATTCAATTTTTTATTGGTCAATTACAATGATCAAATCAACATTGTCAATTGCTAATTAATCACTGTTTATTGTTAATTGTTCATTGTTTCAGGAATCCTTGTAAAATTTGAATATACAAATCTATTCCCTCTTCTATTTCCGCCACATAAATAAATTCGTCAGCGGAGTGACTACGGGTACTATCGCCAGGCCCGAGTTTTAGTGACTGACAGGTCAATGCCGCCTGATCAGATAGGGTGGGCGAACCGTAGCTGGTCCTGCCCAAGGCCAAGCCCGATTTTACCAAGGGATGGTCCTTGTTGATCGAGGAGGAATTTAGGCGTAACGAACGGGGCTTTACCTCGCAGGGCGCTTCCGCAGTGAGCATATCCGCAATTTCCTTGTTGGAATAGCAGTCGTTCACTCGCACGTCTATCACCAGATCCACATGGGCGGGTACTACGTTATGCTGACTTCCTCCACTTATTTGGGTTACCGTAAGCTTTACTTCGCCCAGCACTTCAGATACCTTGGGAAACTTATAGTCCTTAAACCACTGCAGTACCCCTATGGTATTGTAAATGGCATTATTATCGTTCGGGTGGGCGGCATGGGATGGTGTCCCACTTACCTTGCCTTCAAACACCACCAAGCCTTTTTCGGCAATGGCCAAATTCATCAAGGTAGGTTCCCCTACTATGGCCACATCTATTTTTGGAAGGATCAACAACATACTGTTAAGGCCATTGGGCCCTGAACTTTCCTCTTCTGCAGAGGCTACGATCAACAT
>Ga0222651_1001514_pt1 | contig 11296 bp, 8 predicted proteins | sample AntAcemetagen369_FD_179855 | JGI IMG/M metagenome (GOLD analysis project Ga0222651, IMG submission 179855) | Saline water microbial communities from Ace Lake, Antarctica - #369 | ecosystem: Environmental > Aquatic > Non-marine Saline and Alkaline > Saline | place: Antarctica: Ace Lake | collected...
TCTCCAATCCACTCCTATTAAACTCTTGAGGTGTCTTGCCTAGTAAAATACTTAAGGTGTTTTCTGTTTTAAAAATAGCGGTCTCAATATCTACTTGTAATGCTCTGGCGCTATTGTACTGCGCTACGTTTTGGTCAACTGCAACTTGGGTTACCTGACCTGCTTCCTTTAAGGCTTTAATAGTTTCTACACTACTCTCCCTAGTGGCTATGGTTTTCTTTGTTACCTCTAACTGTGCATCTAAAGCCAATAAGTTGTAATAGGTATTTGCAATGTTGGAAATCAATTGTGTTTTAACGGCTTGATGTCCTGCAACACTTTGTAAATAATCTGCTTGTGATGCTCTTTTGTTACTTCTTATTTTCCCCCAGATATCAGCTTCCCAAGATAAATTGGCAGTAATGTCATAAGTATCTAAACCTGTACTAAATATAGAACCAAACTGACTGTTCTCTGAATATTCTTGATGTGTATAGTTTGGACCTACGCTTAATGTTGGCAAATAACCTGCTTTCCCTTGTTTTGCATAAGCTTCCGCAGCTATCATTTGTTGAATTGCGATTCGAATGTCCATATTATTTTGCAGACCCTCATCTATATATTGTTCAAGATATTGATCTGTAAATAAGTCTTTCCAAGAAACCTCTGCCATAGAAACACTATCAGTGGGAAGGTTTTCGGTCCTATAAAGCGCTTTGGTTTCTATACCTAAATCTGGCCTTACATAATCCCGTGCTACAAAACAACTTTGTAATATGACCGCAACTACAAGTAAAAGTACTCCTTTACTTAAATTTTTATGTTTTATAATAGATTTCATAGTCTTAATCTTCAATAGTTTTAATTTGGGGCTTACTAGAAATTTTTTCTTGCAACCACTGGAATAGTATAAACAAAATTGGAATTACAAATACTCCCAGAATGGTTCCGATAAGCATTCCTCCAGCAGCTCCTGTACCTATAGATCTGTTTCCCTCGGCCCCAACGCCTTTTGCCAGTACCAATGGCATTAATCCTAGGATAAAGGCAAAGGAGGTCATTAAAATAGGTCGTAAACGCGCTTTTGCCCCATCTACGGCAGCATTTAAAATGCTTTCACCATTACGTCGTCTTTGACGAGCAAACTCGACTATAAGTATCGCGTTTTTTGCTAGCAACCCGATGAGCATGATCAAGGCTATTTGGAAATAAATATTATTTTCGAGACCCATTAATTTTGCACTTATATAAGCTCCAAATACTCCAAAAGGAAGTGAAAAAACAACAGCGAGAGGTAAAACATAACTTTCATATTGTGCACAAAGTAAAAAGTAAATAAACAGAATACTTAATATAAAAATGAATGTAGTTTGATCTCCAGCATTTACTTCTTCACGGGTTAAACCAGAATAAGCAATTGAATAATTACTTGGTAATTTTGCCACTTCTTCTTCAATAACCCTAATGGCATCCCCAGTACTGAAACCTGGGTTTGTAGCACCAGTTAATGTTGCGGAATTCAACAAATTAAAACGAGTTACAGATTGTGGTCCATACACTCTTTTTAAATACACAAACTGGCTAATTGGAGTCATCTCCCCACTATCTGTCCTTACATGCATATTATTCAAAGCATCAACATCAGCCCGGTCCTCAGGTAATGATTGAATATATACGCGGAACTGTTTTCCAAATCGAGCGAAATCTGATGCATATACACCTCCTATATATCCTTGTAATGTTGAGAATATACTATTAATTGGAACTCCTTTTTCTTTAGCTAAAGGCACATTTACCTCCATTTCATATTGGGGATATTTAGTATTAAAAGAAGATTGAGCATATTTAATTTCTGGATGTTTCATTAAAGCACCCATAAATTCTTGATTTGCCTTTTCCAAGTCTGTAAACTCACCACCAAAACGGTCTAATAAGTTAATTTCGAAACCAGCAGAGTTACCAAACCCACGAATACTGGGTGGTGCAAAAAAGATAATATTTGCACCAGGGATGGTTGATGCAATACCAAACAACTTTCCTGTAATAGCTTCTGTTGATAATGATTCGTCTTCACGATCTTTCCAATCGGCCAGCTTAATAAACCCAATTGCATAATTGGTTCCTGAGCCACTTAATAAACTTCTTCCCCTGACAAAAGAAACCCCATCAACACCTTGCAAATTATGTGTTTTTTCGAATAATTCATCTACTATTTTTCCCGTTCTATCTAAAGATGCACCGGCAGGTAGTTCAATGTTTGTAAAAATAATTCCTCTGTCTTCATTAGGTACAAAACCAGTTGGTGTTGTTTTGGATGCCCAGAAAATACCAACAACAGCGATTAATAATAATACGGCAGAAATCCATTTCCTTTTATAAAGAAATTGAAGGGAGTTCCCATACTTTTTAACTGTTGCATTAAATCCGCGATTGAAAAGTGTATAAAAACGTTGTAAAAAGTTCTTCTTTTTTAGTTCCTCTTCATCATGTGGTTTTAAAAATAATGCACATAAAGCAGGACTTAGTGTTAGGGCATTTACCGCTGAAATAAGAATGGCTATAATTAAAGTGATACCAAATTGCTTATAAAACACTCCTGTTGGTCCTTCAACAAAGGTTACGGGGATAAATACGGCTGCCATAACCAGGGTAATGGAAATAATAGCTCCCGATATTTCATGCATAGCAAACAATGTTGCCTTTTTAGCATTTTTTTCGCCCTCAGCTATTTTGGTATGCACAGCTTCAACTACCACAATAGCATCATCTACCACAATTCCTATGGCTAAAACAACGGCAAATAATGTTAATAAATTGATGGAATATCCGAATAAATTCAAAAAGAAAAATGTTCCAATAATGGACACTGGAACTGCTATTGCAGGAATTAGAGTGGAACGAAAATCTTGCAAAAAGATAAATACCACAATAAATACTAATAGAAAAGCCTCCAGTAAGGTACTTACTACTTTCTCAATAGATGCCGATAGAAATAAACTTGTATCATATGGAATAAATATATCCAATCCTTCTGGAAGATCTTTTTCAATTCCATCTAAAGCTATTTTCACTTTTTCAATAATATCTTGGGCATTTGATCCTTTTGTTTGAAAAATACCCATAAATACTGCGGGGTGCCCTAAACTCATAGCACCAGATCCGTAGGACTGGGCATCCAACTCAATAGTTGCTACGTCGTTTAGGCGTAAAAATTCTCCATTGCCCAATGCCTTTATAATAATATCGGCATATTGTTTTTCTTCTTTAAAACGACCATTATATTTTAAAATATATGTAAAAGCTTCTCCGTTATTTTCTCCTAACGAACCTGCGGCAGCTTCCAAATTCTGTTCTTTAATGGCGGCTGTAATATCGGAAGGTATTAAATTGTAGGCAGCCAACTTTTCTGGTTTTAACCAAATGCGCATCGCATAATCTTGGTTGGAAAACACATTCACGTCACCCACTCCATTTATCCTCTTTAGTTGAGGAATCACATTTATTTTTAAATAATTCTGAATAAATGTAGCATCATAATTTTCATTATCTGAATACAGTGATAAGAACATTAAGGCACTTGTTTCTTCTTTTTGTGTAGTAACACCTGTTTGTATTACTTCTTGTGGCAATAAAGGATTTGCACGTGTTACTCTATTTTGAACGTTTACAGCGGCTATATCCGCATCTACATTTTGTTCAAAAAACACAGTAATTTCTGCTGATCCATTATTGGCGGCTGTTGAGGTGATATATGTCATCCCTTGAACACCATTAATTTGCTCTTCTATTGGGATAATAACACTTTCTAAAACAGTTTCTGCATTAGCTCCTGAATATGAGGCCCTTACCTTGATGGTTGGCGGTGCTATATCTGGATATTGTTCAATGGGTAAGCTGGAAATACTTAAAAACCCAAGCATTAATATTATGATAGAAATAACCGTAGAGAGTACAGGTCTTTCAATAAATGTCTTTAACATAATTTATAATTTTCTAGTTTTTAAATAATTTATCGATGGGTTTAACTATACTGTCAAAGGGAACTTCTTGTGGTGTAATTTGCATATCGTTACCCAATTTACCAGTACCGGTAACCACAATTTTATCTCCTTCTTCAACACCAGATTCAACTACATATAAATTATTAATACTTGTTTTTATTTTTAATAATTTGGCAGAAACGGTATTGTTCTCTTCTAATTTAAAAACCATAACTTTTCCCTGTTGTTCGTAGGTGGCTTCTTGTGGAATAACGGAAGCATTTTCATAAACAACAGGAATTTTAATTTTTCCACTATTGCCATTTGTTAAAATTTGATTGGGATTGTTAAAGACGGCTCTGAAACTTACTGTTCCTGTGTTTTGATTTATTTGACCGGTACTTGTTTCAATTTTTCCTTTTTCAGAATACGTTTTACCATTGGCAAGGATTAGGATTACTTCTGGGAAATTAGCAATCTTTTCTTCCAGGTTTTTTCCTTCTGTATTTTGTATAAAGTCTATGTAATCGGCTTCATTTAAACTAAAAAAGGCATAAACTTCATTTATATCTGTTACGGTAGTTAAGGGAATTTCGTCATTTGGACTAATTAGAGAACCTTCCCTATAATTAATGGCGCCAACATAACCGTTGACAGGGCTCTTAATAGTTGCGTAATCAATATTGGCAGCAACACCACTGTAATTAGCTTTTGCTTGTTCTAAATTGGCTTTGGCAGTTTCTAATTGTACAGGGCTAATTATGTTTTTTTCGACTAGTGGAACTAATTTGTCAACTTCAACTTGGGCTACATTAATACGTGCTTTTGCAGCAGTGGCATCCTGACTTAAAGAATGGGTTTCTAATTTGAAAAGTACTTGACCTTTTCGTACTTTCTGACCTTCATCTACCAATACTTTTTGGATATACCCAGAGGTTTTCGCTCTTACGCCACTATTTACAATACCTTCAATATTGGTAGGGTATTGTTCATAACCTGTTACGGTAATGTTTTTTAATTGCGATACTGGAAAAGTTGGTGGTGGAGCTGTTGCTTGTTGGGTTGCACTTTTATTAGCGCAAGAGGATAGTATCGTTGCGATACCTATTAAGGTTAGTGTGGTGATTTTTTTCATTGTAAAAAATTGATAGATTTCTGTTAAGGTTTTGTTAATTCGTAATGTTCGGTATGTACCGAACTAATTAGCTAAATTTTTTATTTTTCCAGGGTTGTTAATTTATCGATAGTCTCTTCGAACGCTTCTTGATTTTTCTTTAAGCAATCCATATATATTTTAGTTTTTTCTTTGTTTGCCATATATTTATCGGGATTAAAGGTTTCGTTATAAGCGACCACTTTTAGTATCATTTTTGATTCGCTTTGTGCTTTTTTAAGTGCCTGTTCCAATTTTTTAATAAAAAAGGTGTTTTTATCGGCCATTTTAAAATATCTTTTTCTATCCCCTGCTTTGGTAAAATATTTAATCATTCCCAATTGAAGCAAAAGATTTATAGAGGTGGAGATAGAGCTTTTGCTCGCACCCCGTTTTAGTAGACATTCTTCGAATGTTAAGCCAATTTCATCCGTAAGGACTAAACTTGCGAAGATCCTGGCTGCCAATGGGGGTAAGGAGTATTCACTTTCAAAATGAATTCCCAACTCCTCTATTAACTCCCTTCTATGCTCTTCTTTGTTCATATTTTAATATTGAAGCACAAAAGTAGTGTTAGTTCGGTAAAAAACGAACTAACTAGATGTTAATTTTTAATTAATAAAAAATTGGAATCAGAACTAAGGATTTTTTATGGTAGAATTCCCTCTAGGTCCATAACCGGGAGAGGCCCTAGATTGGATTCACTAATAGCGTATTTTTCGAAGGTGAAGCGTTTTTCATAAAGTTTGTCATCAGCAAAAAAAGTAACGAAAAACTCATTGTTAAATGCTAATAGATCTTCCTGTATCATTTCTATCTTTCTAAATTCCTTGGCGGGGATATCTCCCAGCCCATGTCGCATGGTAGATGTTTTCCGGTCAGCCTCATATCCGCTGGAAACCGCTATCACTGCTTCAATTACAGTGTCCCTATCGTTAATGATATAGGCATTCCAGTTCCTTTCCAGGAACTCATCATTCCACTCGGGAATAATGGCCACATGTACATTTTCTGCAATGGGAATTTCTATATCTTTTTTCACTTGGGCTTTAAATGTTTCATGCTCTTTCCGGTAGTCTTGGCCGGAAAGATTTAGTTATTCACTATTTTAAAGTCGACCCTCTTTTATGTAACCAATATATTAAAACTGGTTTTAGGGCTATTGGTAAATTAGAACGCGCTCTTAAACTGTTCTAAAAAACGCAAATCATTCTCACTTAATAGTCTAATATCTGAGATTTGATGAAGCAATAGTGCAATTCTATCTATGCCCATACCAAAAGCAAAGCCGGAATATTCATTGGCATCGATGCCGCAATTTGTAAGTACATTGGGATCTACCATACCACAACCCATGATTTCCAACCAACCAGTTCCTTTGGTCATTTTATAATCCGTTTCGGTTTCCAAACCCCAATAAACATCTACCTCAGCACTGGGCTCGGTAAATGGGAAATAGGATGGCCTAAGCCTAATTTTAGATTTTCCGAATAGTTCGGTGGTAAAAAATTGTAGCGTTTGCTTTAAATCCGCAAAAGAAACGTCCTTATCTATATAGAGCCCTTCCACTTGGTGAAAAAAGCAATGTGATCGTGCCGATATGGCTTCATTTCTATATACCCTTCCAGGTGAAATGGTCCTTATAGGGGGTTTGTTATTTTCCATATATCGCACTTGTACCGATGAGGTATGCGTACGCAATAAAATATCTGGATCGGTCTGTATAAAAAAGGTATCCTGCATATCCCTGGCCGGATGGTATTCAGGAAGGTTTAATGCAGTAAAGTTGTGCCAATCATCCTCTATTTCAGGACCCTCTGAAACATTAAACCCAATTCGGGAAAAGATGTCGATAATTTGATTTTTAACTATGGATATAGGATGGCGCGTTCCGAGTCCCAAGGGCTCTCCTGGTCTTGTTAAGTCACCATAAATCCCCTTTTCCTCTTTCTTGTTTTCAAGGGCCTCCTTTAAAGCGTTTACTTTTTCGGTAGCAACAGTCTTTAATAGGTTAACCGTTTGTCCAAATTCCTTCTTCTGCCCGTTGGGAACGGTTTTAAAATCCGAAAAAAAATGATTGAACAACCCTTTTTTTCCTAAGTATTTAATTCGGAATGCCTCAATGGCCTCAATATCGGTAGAAGAAAAATTTTCTACCTCTGTAATATGTTTTTTTATGGTATCGATCATGGTATTCGGCTAATGCCGCAAATTTAAGATTTTTACGGCATTACCGACTACATATTTCATCATAAATTGGCTTAGAACTTATGCAGAAGCTTCAGCCTTTTGATTAATCGTTTTTTGATTTATGTATCTAATGCATTCATCAAAAGTGTCAAAAATACGTTCTTTAGCGATTAAATCAGGTATTAGATCTACCCGTTCCATCATGTAACGTGGTTGTTCCAGAACATCTACTAATAATACTTCAATGTTGGAGTTGAGTAAGTCTATAAGTACATCTTCCAAAGTGTAGAGACCGGACTGATCCATATACTGCATACGGTCCATCCGAATAATAACCGTCGATGCCGATCTTGGAATTTGGTTTGCCAAGGCTTGAAATTCACTGGTCGAACCAAAGAATAGGGGCCCTTTAATGTGTTTTATAAAAACTTTTTCTTTTAAATGTTTCGGGAAATTTGCTTCATCTGCCCATCCTTTTTCATGTTCCAAGGTTTTTACATCTGACCTTTCTGCGGTAAGATCCCCCATTTTTTTCATGAACATCAACGAGGCAATTACCAGACCAACACCCACCGCATAGACCAAATTCCATATTGAAGAAAGAACAAGTACCACAAGCATAATGATAACTTCAGAACTTAATTTAATTGGGCCAAGGCTCATGTCTTTCGGTAAGCTTGGTATGGCTTTTAAGCCTTTATAATCCATAACACCTATACCTACGGTAACCAATATGCCGGCAAGTACGGCTGCAGGTATTTGTGATGCAACTGGGCCCAAAGCTAAAAGAATGATTAAAAGCAGTATACCTGCCACCATACCTGAAAGTTTGGTTTTACCCCCGGCGTTTATATTTACTACGGTACGAATGGTAGCACCGGCTCCTGGTATTCCTCCAAAAATAGCTGCTATACTGTTGCCTATTCCCTGACCTACAAGTTCTTTATTGGGTTGATGCTTTGTTTTGGTCATATTGTCCGCTACTACAGAGGTCAAAAGCGAGTCTATGGCTCCTAATAGGGCCAACGTCAAAGCAGTAAAGATATAGGGAGTTACCGAGCTGAGTTGAAAGGTGGTGAATATTTCAAGATTGGGCACGGGGAAACCACCGGGTATTTCTTCAATAGGACGATAGTTGAGTCCAAATCCGTATGCCACTCCCGAAACAATTACTAGGGCTACCAACGCACTTGGTATGGCAGTTGTAATTTTTTTGAAACCATAAATAATAGCTATTGTGGATAAGGCCAATATAAGTTCTAGCCAATTGATGTTTTGCAAGGCTCTGGGAATTACTTTTATGGTCCCTAAAACCCCTGATGCTTCAGTTTTTGCTAGGGTTCTGGCTTCTTTGTTCACATCATCTTGGGTAATTTCTTCTGACCGTTTGATAGTTTCTTCAAAATCTTCCAAAACTAGAATACCTTCGCCAGCCTCATCTTTAAGAATATTTTCTAAGATGATTTCCTCTGCCATTGGTTTATATTGTGATACAAACTCGTCATCTTCTTTCGGATAATACCCTACAGATGGTAAAATTTGAGTAACCAATATGATGACCCCAATTGCGGTCATAAAACCGGAAACCACGGGATATGGGATGTAGCGAATGTACTTGCCTATACCTAAAAGGCCAAGACCTATTTGCATAAGGCCGGCCAATAAAAATACAATAAGAATAGCGGGAAGTGCCTGTTCTATGCTTCCGTCATTAAGTGCCACGATACCTGCAATAACAACCATACTTACAGCCGTCATTGGAGCGGTGGGACCGGATATTTGAGTATTTGTGCCTCCAAAAAGCGCAGCAAAAAAACTGATGAATATTGCTCCGTACAGTCCGGCACTTGGTCCGAGTCCAGAACTTACACCGAAGGCCAAAGCTAGTGGAAGAGCTACAATACCAGCTGTAATTCCTCCAAAAAGGTCTCCTCTAAAATTTGAAAAAAGATTTTTCATAATATTGAATTTAATGCTAGGTTAGTTTAAGCAAGAGTTACCTAATATTGAAACCAACGTTTGGTTTCAATAGGAAGAAGGCGAATATGGCAATATTGACCTTCTATGTCATTGGGGTATTACTCATAGAAAACAACTTCACCATTGGAGACATCATACATGGCACCAACAACTTTTATTTCACCATTTTCTTCCATTTCAGATAGAACAGGGCTTTTCTTGCGTATGTTAACCATTGTTAAATGTACGTTCTTTTCAGCAACTTTATCTACAAACTCAAGGTTTTTGGAATTTCTTAAATTTTCATCAGATGGTTCTGTAACTGCCTCCACAGCTGGTTCTATCTTGTTGATTAGGGCGGTAAGATTACCTAATCTTGCGTGGTCACAAGCTCCTTTTATGGCACCACAGCTGGTGTGGCCTAGAACTACGAGCAGTTTGGTTCCTGCAAGTTTGCAGGCAAACTCCATACTACCTAAAATATCTTCATTCACAAAGTTACCAGCTATTCGAATGCTAAAAATATCACCAAGGCCTTGGTCAAAGACCAATTCGGCAGAAACTCTGGAGTCGATACAACTCAAAATGGTTGCAAATGGAAATTGACCCTCACTCGTATCGTTAACTTGTTCAAGTAGGTTTCTATTGGCTTTTAGGTTGCCCTGAAATCTTTGGTTGCCTTCTTTCAAATATTCCAACGCCCTATTTGGGCTCATTGTTGCTTGGGTTTCTCTTGTATGTGCTTTCATATTTATCTATTTTAATTATGTAATTTTTAGTGTTGTGTTAAAGTTATAATGGGTGCGTTTTTCCCCGGTTACTAAAAGATTAATGTCTGATTTTCTTACCATATCATAAATAGTTAATAGTCTGGAAAGATCTTCTTTTTCCTTATTTCCTCCCTCTAAAAACAAGAGATTAATATTACTTATGGATAAATAGGCGGGAAGATTATTCACCGTATTTTCATTCTGATCAAAAACATAGTTGATGGTCTTGCGCCCTAATGAACTGCCTGTCTGTGGTAGATTATTTGAAGATTCAACAATGTTAAACGACTTCAAAGCACTTTTTGCATGTTTAAGGAGCTCTTCTGTAAAGGAGGAGTTAAATACCGCTTCGGAACAATTTAGTGAACCTATACCTAACTTCATACCTGGTTCAAGGCCTTTATCATGGGGAACAATCAAGACGGTGCCCTTAAAAACACTTAGAACAAAGTTGATTATTCTATTTTCGGCCGTATTAAAATGTTTGCTCTTATTTCTTCCCAAGACTATAATGTCAGGGTTATTTTCGCGTAGATACCTATCAATCTCATTTTTAATATTGCCAAAGGTACTGGAATAATTAACTGGTACCCCGTAATTATCAATTATAGGCGACAATAAATCCTTCATTCTTTTATCAGTCAGAATATATTCCCGGTTTAATGAGCGCATGGCCGATAATTGGTTGTCTTTCCCAATAACTGACGTGGGTTTTGTTACATTTAAGACTTCAATTTCCCCATTGATCATTTGAGCCAAACTTACGGCACTTTTTAATACGCCGGATATATCTCCTTGTAAATCTGTGAATAAAGCTATCTTGTGTTTATTTCTTTCCATATCCATTAGCTTAAACTTAATTTAGATTTTGGTCTAGTTCTAAAGAACTCTGTAAAACTTGGTGGGTTTTCAACCACACCACGCTTTGAGATCAATTGAATATCTATATTACGCTCTTTGGCCTTAATTGAAAAATCGTCCAGAATTTCTATAACATCAAGATCAAGATATCTTGTCTTGAGCAAATTTAGCTCTAAATAGGTGTCCCTTGGCAGGCTATCCAATTCTTTAAGAATGGCACCTTTATTAAAAAAGGTTACTTCTTCTGCAAGGGTCATTCTTATCCTGTGCTTTCCATTACTTACATCTTCCATATGAAGGAAATGAGAGTTCTGGTAACTTTTTAACAGGATAACTACAATGCCTACAAATAGGCCAAGACTGATACCAACGAGTAAATCTGTAAATATGATACCAAATACGGT
>Ga0222651_1001519_pt1 | contig 11278 bp, 13 predicted proteins | sample AntAcemetagen369_FD_179855 | JGI IMG/M metagenome (GOLD analysis project Ga0222651, IMG submission 179855) | Saline water microbial communities from Ace Lake, Antarctica - #369 | ecosystem: Environmental > Aquatic > Non-marine Saline and Alkaline > Saline | place: Antarctica: Ace Lake...
TTGAAGCCGAGTTGGCAGCCGGGGAAGTGAATGCGTGATCCGTTTTGCGGGCAGAGGTCGAGCGCATCGTAGGGGATGCGGAGTTGGCGCAGGAGCTTTGTCAGCGGCGTCCCTTTGGTGCCTTTTGGCACATAGTTAGTCATGGCGTGCAGCCCCACGTCAAACTTGCGACCAGCTTGACTGTAAAAAGAATTGAGCCCGCCCGAGGCGTTGTGGCGCTCTAGGATAATGACGTTTTTGCCCGCCAGCGCGAGGCGGATGCCGGCGGCGAGTCCCGCCATGCCCGCGCCGATGATGACGGTTTCGTAGTGTTGGTGGTCGAGAGAGGTGGGCATGAGGGTGTGATCTTTAAGAGGTTGTTTATAGCTGAAGTCGTGAGACTTTGGTCGATTGAGCCTTGATGGGTTGAGCGTCCAAAGTCTTACGACTTCGGCTACGCTTTAGAGCTAGATTAGCGTGAAGTCGGCTATCGTGAGAATACGCGTTTTACGGAATGGGTCGAGGACGAGCAAATCATCGTCGCCTGTGATTAGGAAATCGGCTTTGGCGGCGACCGCAAGTTCGAGGAACTTGTTGTCCTTAGGGTCGCGGCAGTCACGGATGGTTTCTGTAGGGGTGAACCATTCTGCATCGGAGGCGATCCCTCTAACTATCTTGAGCCTGATTTGACGCGTAATATATGGGTCAAACTTGCTCCGCATGACGACCTCAGTCAGCTCACGCATTGTTTCGATGGTAAAAGCGTATGGCTGACTTTTAAGTATGCGAGTTACATTCTGACCTAGTGGACTTGATCGAAATAGTATGTAACTAACGTAGATATTAGTATCTATTATTATCACTAAGACGGATTTACTTCAGCCAAAATTTGATTAAGAATCTCTTCAGTTAAACCGTTTGCAGCGGCCTCTTCGCTCGCTGCTTTAACGACTTCGTCTAGCTCCTGAAGACGCATCATCCGAAGCTTTTCTAGATCGCGCATCGGCACAAAGGCACCAATTTTGCGGTTCTGCCGCTTGACGATGACGGGTTCGCGACTGCCTTTGTCAAGAAAATCGCCAAAATTATTGCGGGCTTCAGTGGAGGACATGATAATCATATTCTCTAGAATGCACAAAACAGCTGTTTTGTCAATTATGTACGTTTTGTGAGCCCCTGCGCTAAAACAACGAAACACAGGCAAGATGCCTGTGCTTCGTGGGTGGGATGCGGCGGGTGGCCGCAGAAAAACTACTTGGCGTTGAACATTGGTGTGAGGTAGTCGGAGCAACTTTGCAGGGAGGCTAGCTTTGGGTAGTCCTCTTCCGGGACTTCGATGCCGTGCTGCTTGCGGAGTTCCATCACGATGTCGAGGAAGTCCATGGAATCGAGATCCATTTGGTCGCGCAGATTCACTTCGGGCTTGAGGCCGGTAGTGTCTTCGTCGGGTGCGATTTCGTCGATGATGTCGATTACGATTTGTTGTACTTGTTCTTCGGTCATGGTGATTGAGTTACGAATGGATAATGGCGAATAGGGGAGGCTAGTCCTCAAATTTTCTTAGGATGAGCGCGGAGTTGATGCCGAGCATACCGAAGGAGTTGTTGAGGATAACTTTGACGGCGTCAACCTTGAGAGGCTCGTTTATGACGAGATTTGGTAGGGCGCACTCGGGATCGAGTTCTTCGATGTTGATGGTGGGGTGGATAATATTATCCTGAAAGGAGGGGAGGTTACCCGCCAGCTCAAGCGCGCCGGCCGCGCCCATGCAGTGACCGATGTAGCTCTTGGTGTTGTTGACGTAGGTGGTCGGGCACGCGCCGAAGACCTCGCGGATGGCTTTGATCTCTTGGATGTCGCCCATCGGGGTCGATGTGGCGTGGGTGTTGACGATGTCAACCTCGCCAGCCTCGATCCCTGCCACGGCGAGGGCTTGGTGCATGCACTCGGCTTGGCGCTCGGGGTTGGGGAGGACGTAGTCCGAGGCGTCGGAGTTGATGCGGTAGCCGATGATCTCTGCCATGATCTTGGCACCACGGGCTTGCGCATCTTCGAGGCGCTCCAGCGTGTAGATGCAGCCGCCTTCGGAAACGACGATGCCATTGCGCGTCTTGTCGAAGGGGCGGCTGACCTTGTTCGGGTCGGTCGGGTGGGTGCCGAGGGCACCTTGGCTCTTGAAGCCAGCGAAGATGCCGAAGGACTGGATGCTTTCACTGACCCCACCGGCGAGGGCAAAGTCGACCTCGCCGAGGCGCAGCATTTGCAGTGCTTGAATCAATCCCGCATTACCGGCGGCGCAGGCGGCACCGATGGTGTAGTGGGGGCCGGTGATGCCTGTGTTGATCGTGATCTCGCCTGCAGGATTGTTCGCTACGGTACGAGGATTGTGGTGGTGAGTCCAAAATTTGGTATCGTAGTCGAACTTCGAGATGTTGTAGACCTCGTTTTCCGTTTCTACGTTGCCGTGCTCGGTGGTGCCTATGTAAACGCCGATGCGGCTCTTATCGTAGTTTTCGAAGTCGAGCCCACTATCTATAATCGCCTCGCGTGCCGCGTAGATCGCGATGCTCCCGGCACGGGTGCCGACGCGGAGCTCCTTGCGAGTCTGGTGTTTCTTCGGGTCGAAGTCGCAGACACCTGCGGGGACTTGCCCCATGTAGCGCATATCAATCATCTGGATACGCGCGACCCCATCGAGGAGATTCTTGCGATACTCTTCGAGAGTGTTGCCGTTGGGCGAGGTCAGGCCGACGCCTGTGATAACTATGCGTGATTTATGCATGGGTGAGCGGAAAGGGATACCACTTCTAGCGGTGAAACTGTCAATAGTGGAAAAAGTTTAGGCTAGGAGCAAATGCAGATTAAGTTTTTTAGCAATTTGGTGTCGTTTTTAGGTTTGGAATGTCTACTTCGCCCGCTTATCAGATGGAGATGAATGTATTAGTAGTAGGAGGAGCCGGCTATATTGGTAGCCATTGTGTGCGTCAATTAGTGGCTGCGGGGCATCGCCCCGTGGTGCTGGATAACATGGTATTCGGCCACCGATCAGCGGTCAGTGCCGAGATTCCCTTTTACAACGAAGATATGGGCGATCAAGCAGCGGTCGGTAAAATCCTGCGTGACGAGTCGATCGAGTTGGTCATGCACTTTGCGGCATTTGCCTATGTGGGTGAGTCCGTCACCGACCCACGTAAATACTATGAAAATAACTTTGTGGCCACGCTCCGCCTTTTGGAGGCGATGTTGGACAACGGGGTCAAAAAGTTCGTCTTTTCCTCTACCTGCGCGACCTACGGCGAGCCAGTGTCGCTCCCCATCGTGGAAACGCTGCCGCAAGCACCGATCAACCCCTACGGCCAGACCAAGCTTGATGTGGAGAACTGCCTGAAAGCATTTGCCCACGCCTACGGCCTCAGCTTTGCCGCCTTTCGCTACTTCAACGCGGCTGGCGCAGCTGAGGACGGCACCATCGGCGAAGACCACCAGCCCGAGACACATCTGATCCCGCTCGTGATCGACGCCGCCACCGGGCGCCGCGAAAATATCAAGATATTCGGCACCGACTACGATACGCCCGACGGCACCTGCCTGCGCGACTACGTGCATGTGGACGATCTTTCCCGCGCGCACATCGCGGCTTTCCCCAGGCTAGAGGTGCCCGGGGCAGGTCACTTTTACAATCTCGGCACGGGTCGGCCCAACTCCGTGCGCGAGATCATCGAAGCCGTCGAAGCCGTCACTGGACTCAAAGTGCCTGTGGTGGAAGACGTCCGCCGGGCGGGCGATCCCCCCGCGCTCTATGCCGATTCCAGCAAAGCGCAGACCGAGCTCGGCTGGGAAATCAAATACACCGAGGTCAAGGACATCATCGAGACCGCCTGGCGCTGGCATCAAGCCAACCCCGAGGGTTTTGCGGATTAGGTGGCAAAAGTGCGAACATTTGTTTGAATTTGCGGCACCTTCTGCCTTCTTAGCGGACACAGCACCCATGCGCGCCCGTTTTTATCAACTCTTTCTAATCTTCGTTTTCAGCGCGGGTGCCTTGCTGGGCGAGAGTGTGGAGCTTCCGTTGCGTACTGCGATTGCCTCGGCCTTAGAGCACAACCTCGGCCTGCGCATCGCCGCTTACCAACCAGCCAATGCCCTCGACTCGGTCGAGATCGAAGAGGCGCAGTTTGATCCCTCGCTCTTTGGCAACGTGTCGCAGCAAGAGCGGCAGTCGGCGGCTCGCAGTAGCGCACTTGATGGGCAAGTCATCCCCGAGAGCGAAAACCGCCGCGCCCGAGCCGGCGTCGATAAGCGGCTCGCGACGGGCGCCACCGTGACAGTCGATTCCGCCATCAACCGCAGTGTCACGAATAACAACGCCGCCCGTAATCCCGACTCCAGTGCCGATGTCGGCATCTCCATTCGCCAGCCTCTTTTAAAGAACGGCTGGTCGACGGTAAATCTCGCACCGCTGGCGCGCGCAAAAGTCAACGCCGAGCGCTCCCTCTTTGAGCTGCGCTCCGATGTGCTCGACCTTGTTCTTAGCACAGAGATTGCCTACTGGAATCTCGCCTACACGCGCGCCGACCGCGCCTTGATCGCATCCAGCCTAGAACTCGCGCTAAATTTGCTTGAAGAGAATACCGAGCGCGAGCGCCTCGGCATGGTCACACCGCTGGAAGTGCTGCAAGCAGAGGCCGAGGTGCTGAACCAACAAGAGGCCATCATCCAAGCTGAGCGTGCCATCGAAGATGCCGAAGACGCCCTGCGCCGCGCGATGGGGCAGACCAATTTTATCGAAATCATCATCGACCAAATCAAGGTCGCTGTGCTGCCCGTGGCGATCGAACCGTTGCGCCCGATGGATGCTGTCGTGCTCGACACCGTACGCAGCGATGTCGATGCTCAAGCGCAAGAGCGCCGCATCGAAGTCGAGCGCATCAACCGCATCCTTGCGCAAGATGAGACTCGGCCCGATCTCGATTTGACTGCGGGCGTCACCTATCTCGGCCGCGACCAAGACGGCGAGACTGCCTACCGCGGCGCGTATCGTGCTGATGGCTACGACTGGAACGTCGGCATCGAAGTGCGTATGCCTTGGGGCTTTCGCGAAGCCCGCGCCCGCGCCCGCATCGCCGAGCGTAATTTAGAGCAAGCCACGCTTCAGCTCTACGATATTAAACAGGAAAAAGCCCTCGCCGCGCGCAACGCATGGCGCTCCGCCAACACCGGCTTGAAGCGCATCGAAGTCACCCGCGCCTCGCTAGCGCTCAACGAAGAAGCCTTCGAGCAAGAGCGCGCCCGTTTCGGCTCCGGCCTCGTGCCCTTTCGCTCCGTGCTCGAGGCACAGCGCGACCTTGATCGTGCCAAGGGTAACTACCTGCAAGCCATTATCGAAACACTCCGCGCCAGTGTGCGCCTTAGCCGAGTCGACGGTACGCTGCTCACTCGTAACGGCCTCGATTGGGATGCCGTCGCCCCCTACACACAGTCACCCGATTTACCATGAAACGTGCCCTCATTATAGTTTTCATTCTAGCGCTGATCGGCAGTGGCATCTACGGCTTGTTGCAACTTGTGCCCGAAAACGGCAGCAATCAGGCCAATCTGCTCCGTACCAACACCGCCGAGCTGCGCGATCTCAAGTCCGTCGTGCCCGCCACCGGCGAGGTGCTGCCGCTTTTGAGCACAGTCGTCAAATCCGAGATCAGCGGACGCATCATCCGCATCGCTGCCGAAGAGGGCGAAGCCGTCGAGCGCGGCGAAGTGCTCGTCGAGCTAGAGCGCACCAGCTTGGAGACGCGTGTGCGTGAGGCGCAGCGCAGCTTAGAGGCCGACCGCCTGCGCCTAGAACGCGCGCAGCGTAACTATGAGCGCCTCAAAGAACTCTATACCAAAAATTTTGTCGGCGAGCGTGAATTTCTCGATGCACAAACCGATTTCAACCTCGCCGAGCTCAATCTAGAGATCGCACAAGCTCGCCTCGATGACACCAAAGAAGATTTGTCAAAAACAGTTATTATCGCACCCCACGATGGGATCATCACCCTGCTCAATGTCACCGACGGGCAAGTCATCTCCGGTGCCACTTCTGTTTCCAACGGCACTGATCTATTGACCATCGCCCAGCTCAACGAGCTCTACATGGAGGCCAATATCAACGAAGTCGATGTGGAAAAGCTCAGCGTCGGCCAAGTCGCCTTTCTGCGCTTCGATGCCATTGCAGACTTTGAGGTCGAGGGCACTATCAGCGTGATCGCCCCGGCCGCGCGGCGCGATGGTAATGTCCGCGTCTTTCCCATCGAAGTCATTTTCGAGGTGGTCGATGCCCGCGTGCGCCCCGGCATCAGCGCCACCGTCGAAGTGCCTATCGCCTCCGTCGAGGGTGCGGTCAGCGTACTCCTTTCTGCGGTATTTACCCAAGGGCAGGCTAGCCACGTTTATGTCAAAAACGCCACTGGCTGGGAAAAGCGCGAGGTCGAAGTCGGCATTAATAATCTCCAGCACGTCGAAATCAAAAGCGGCCTCGCCGTCGGCGATCAGGCCGCGCTCAGCCGTCCCCCCGGGTTCCGCGAAAATAATGACTGATCCCAGCACTGTCTTCGCGCTCAAAGATATCCGCCGCACTTATAAAGTCGGCAGCGAACTCGTGCATGCCATCGACGGGCTCGATCTCACTATCCGCGACCGCGAGTTTATCGCCGTGATCGGCACCTCCGGTTCCGGCAAGTCCACCCTCATGCACACGCTCGGCTTTATGGACAGCCCCACCGAGGGCCAGATGGCCTTCGAGGGCGAGGACGTCTCCAGCATCAGCCGCAGCCAGCGGGCGCACCTGCGCGCGACCCGGATCGGCTTCATCTTTCAATCGTTCAACTTATTGGCAAAACTCACCGTATTGGACAACGTCTTGCTGCCGCTCGTTTACAGTCGGCAAAAAGTGAGCAACAAAAAAGAGCTTGGCATGAACGCCCTTGTACGCGTCGGCATGGAGCACCGCGCCACCCACCGGCCCAGTCAACTCTCTGGCGGCGAGCGGCAACGCGTAGCCATCGCTCGCTCTTTGATCAATAAGCCGCGCCTGATCTTAGCCGATGAGCCGACTGGTAATCTCGATACCAAAAACCGAGGCCGCATTATGGATCTCTTCGGCTCGTTACTCGACGAAGGCATCACTCTAGCGCTCGTCACGCACGATAACGAAGTCGCCCAATACGCCAAACGCCGCATCCGTATGCAAGATGGTAAAATAGTGGAGGACACTGCCCAATGAACCCCATAGCCGACGTCTATACTGGTGCCTCCAACGGCCTGCGCGAAGTCTGGTCAAACAAGGTGCGCTCGCTCCTCTCGATGAGTGGCATCATCCTCGGCGTGGCTGCGCTGGTCGCCATGGTCGGCATCGTGCAAGGCATGCTGGGTAATTTGCGCGCCTCCTTCGAGAGCAGTGGCGGCGTCTTGCGGCTCGAGGTGCACCCGCGCGAGGCCCCCGAGTCGCAGCAGCACATCGCTGGTATTTCACCGGGTATGACCTGGCGAGACATTGTCGCGATCGAAAAGGCGGTTTCCTTGGCAGCCAATACCACTCCGATTGTGGATATGAATTGGGAGCGCTTTGTGGCCAACGGCCGCCGCGAAGGTGCGATTCTCCATGGAGTGACACCAGGTTTTTTCGGTATTTATACCAAGGACTTGAAGTATGGTCGTTTAATTTCGGATTACGATGTCGATGCCAAAAGCCCCGTCATCGTAGTGGGCAGCCACATCGCTAGCAATTTATTTCGCGATCAGACAAATGTGATTGGCGAGCAAGTTCGGGTCAGAGGGCAAGTTTACACCATCATCGGCCAACTAAAGTCGACCGATAATAGTGGCTTCGGCGGAAGTCGCGGCGGGTGGAACCGGGAAGATCGCCTTAACTATATACCCGCGACCACCGCCATGTCCCGCTATAAAGGCAACGACGAGGTCAACCGCATCGAAATACTCGCCCTGAACGTGGAGACGGTGCCCGACTTGATTGAGCAGATCGAGAACACCCTCACCCAAACTCATCGAGGCATTCAAGACTTCGAGATACGCACCCAAGATGAGCAAATGGCAGAGCTCAAGAAATTGGAAAACTCCTTTACTTTTTCACTCGGCGGCATCGCAGGGATCTCACTACTAGTCGGGGGGATCGGCATTATGAACGTCATGCTGGCCTCGGTCAGTGAGCGCATCCGCGAGATCGGTGTGCGCAAAGCCATCGGCGCGCGCAGCCACGATATTTTTATCCAATTCCTCGCCGAGGCCGTCGTGATCAGCGTGCTCGGTGGCCTGCTAGGCCTCGTCGCCAGCGTGGGGCTACTCTCCGTCGCGCGCGATCTCATCCCGCAAGGCGAAGCAATCAATAATGTGCCCGTCACCGCCATGCTCTACGGCTTCCTTTTCAGCAGCCTGATCGGGCTAGCCTCCGGCATCTACCCCGCACTGCGCGCCTCGCGCCTCGACCCCATCGACGCCCTGCGCTACGAGTAGTCATTCCTTATCAGAACTCAGTAAACGACCTCGTTTCGTGCGAGTGTGCGAGCAAATTGGTTTCCCTCTAATTAGTAAGGATTGTGAATTGTGGAGGCTTGGTTTTGTTAGCTCTTGGTCGGGTCGATGCGCACACTGATTTGCTCTTTTCTTGTGAGTCTCAGATGCACGCTCTCACTGGGGGGACGTTGGGTGTCATCGGTTAAAACCGACAGTTGCACGGTCTTGCCTCGGGGGTTGGTGGCACGGACGATGATTCGGCGAATGGCCGGTTGTTTACCCCATGGGCGGTGGATGTATTCGAAGTGATAGGGCCGGTGGTCGCGCGCGTTGTTGCGCTGGCGGTTGAAAGTGTGGCATCCATGGGTGCCTGCGCTTTTGTGTTCGTTAGGACTGGATGTAGCCCCGAATCTGGCCGAAGACTGGCGACTGCTTGTAAATCATGAGCCCATCGACTGGTCGAACGCTTTTCTCTGCATTGGATCGGTGTCCATCTGTGGTTACTATTTCTTTTTTATTTCTTCCTACATCGTAGAGATCAGCGATTGCGAGCCGACTGATTCATAAAACAGGGGCGGCGTTACTCGCATTCGCTGTATCGACTGGTTCGCTGAAGTGGTATACGACAATATCGATTTCGTGTCCTGCTGGGAAATCACCGCCAGTTACATTTTTCTTTTTACTCAAGCGCATAAGATAATCTGAAGATCTTCCCTCTGTTTTGCCGACGCTGGACGTGAGCCAAGTTTGATCAATCAATTTGGCAATGGGTGTTATTCCTGTATTATTGCCGTATTTCCAACCGATCTTCCATGTTTCAGGAAATAAAAAAAGCTCAACTGAATCATCTTTCTCTTCGGAATACACGGTCATCGCATAGCTAATGTCACCGCTATGAGATCTTAAGCCGATTGAAACACCGTGATATTTGCTAAGACTAGATTCAACCGGAACATCTCTGATGAAATAGTGTACGTTAGTGATTCGCAGGAAATCGTCCCAATCTGGCTTTGGATCTCCGCAACCCGCCAGTATCAGGGTCAATATTGAGATTAAGGTCGGAGTTTTCATTTTTTATTTAGCGAACGTCAAGCTCTAGCATGGCGCGTTAGCGACGTTGACCGGAGGCGATTTGTTATCTTTCAGTTTTTTTGCTCACAAATTTGTGAAGAACACTGGAGATTAATGTTTGGTAGGGAATGCCTTCTTCAGTTGCTATTCTTTGGATCGAGTTCAGATCCCGCTCACTGATCCGGATATTCACTCTTTTGTCCTTCTTTAACGTTCGTCTGGCCGCATCACGAAACTGCGCTAAGTCACTCGGGCCTTTTACTACGGAGCGCCATTCATCTCGCTCGATTTCTTCGAGCAACTCTTTCTCTTCATGATTAAGATTCAGTGTCTTCATTTGAATACCTTTTTGTTTCTTTTCTGCTTGGGCTGATTGTTTTCAGGAAAAGGGTCTGTCCGTCCTGCACATAGGGCATAATAAATAGACCTGCGGGCGAGGAAGGGGAGATGAACTCTGATCCAGCATTTTCTTTCCTCCCAAAACTCCCCCCTCTAGCGTAGCGGTTGTAAAAATTCATCCTTTTCCCATATCGTGGAGGCTAGATGTGGATCGAATCGCGTTTCCAAGGGTTGGAGTCCCGCCTTTAGGCGGCCGCGTCGGAAAGGCTTTGCATACGAAACCGCCTAAAGGCGGGACTCCAACCTGCTCACCAGTGCGTCCAAGTAAATGCAGAATGCCATTGCTAGGCAACGAGCGAGGAGAGCGAAGGGGCAAAAAAAGGCGGCAAAAAAAAGGGGGCATTCCGTACGCCTTTATATATAAATACACGGAATGACCCCTGCTTGAGCCCCCGACTGGATGGGCATCCGACCCTATGCAATCGCTTTCGATAACTCGAATAAAGTATCGGGGCAAAAATCCTGCCCTTCTGGCCACTCGACGGTTCCTAAGGATACGCGAACCCTTCGAAAGTAGGTCTCATCCTCTAGGCTCTTAAAGATTCCTTTATCGAGATAAGGGGATACGTCAAATTCACGACGCTCGCCGTTGGAAAACTCAAGTAAGAGGTGGTGATTCTCTTCGGGACTAACCTTTGTGACTCGTGGATTCATTTTATTTGAGTGGTTCGATTTTGAAGACTTCTTGTCCGTTAACTGCGAGTTCCCAGTCGGCCATCAGTTCATCGCGGTGAATTTCAATCCATGCTTGGACGAGTTTCATGCGACTCTTTTGAATGTGACCTTCGATGATCTCTCCATCAGGTATCCCGACGACAGCCTCATCGCCTTGGTATTTGACGTGAATGTGCGGCAGGTTGTGCTTCCCTGTGTCAAAAAAATACAGAGCGACGATCACACCGTAGAACATGGAAATAACTGGCATTCACAGAGTCTTCGGGAAGATTTCTATCTTTTCAATTTTATTCCGCCCATCGTAGAGGCTATGCATAGAAAGAATTTAAAGGAAGAATTTAAAGGACACCCACATAAATTCCTCAAAGAATTTAAAGGACACCCACATAAATTCCTCAAAATGCTTGACCGATGGCCGCATGGTGAACAAAAAGGCACCTAAGGATGCCAATTGCTCGAAAAACAGTCGTGGATGTAGACCAGGTGGGAGTGTATCACTGTAATTCCCGCTGCGTGCGCCGTGCGTTTCTATGTGGGGTCGATGACTACACGGAGATCAACTACGAGCATCGCCGCGCGTGGATTGCGGACTGCCTGAAAACGCTGTCCTCGATTTTCGGCATGGAGGTGTTTGCGTATGCGGTGA
>Ga0222651_1001520_pt1 | contig 11276 bp, 6 predicted proteins | sample AntAcemetagen369_FD_179855 | JGI IMG/M metagenome (GOLD analysis project Ga0222651, IMG submission 179855) | Saline water microbial communities from Ace Lake, Antarctica - #369 | ecosystem: Environmental > Aquatic > Non-marine Saline and Alkaline > Saline | place: Antarctica: Ace Lake | collected...
CGATTCCCGGCTGATCGTGGGACCACGCGTCACCAACGCCTGTAACGACAAGAACCAACTCGAACCCAACCTGGCGGCCGCCCGAGCCCACGTGCAACCGGCCACCGCCCTGATCGACAGCGGCTTTATGAGTGAAGCGGCGATCAAAGCCGTCGAGTCCGATTCCCAGGGTAATCCGAGCGGAGTGCGCATACTTGCCGCCATGTAGCGTGAACGTCACGGTCGCACCGTCGCGCAACTCGAGCAGCACGCCGAGCCGTGCGCACCCGCCCCGGACGCTCCCTTTGCCGCGCAGATGCGACACCGCACCTCCACCGCCGCCGGCCGCGCCCTGTATAAACTGCGACAGCAAACCGTGGAACCGGTCTTTGGCATTATCAAAGCGGCGATGGGCTTTCGACGCTTCAGTCTACGCGGCCTTGAAAAAATAAACCTAGAATGGGTGCTGGTGGCCTGCGAAGCACAACCGCCAGCAACGTGGCCAGCGACGAATCCACACTCTACAGTGGCAGTCACTGGGTTGAATGTTTCATTGTTTCACGTGGAATTTGTGTCGCTCGAAGTGGGCCTTTCGTCGTCAACATTCGGTAGCCGACTGAAAATCGGTCGACTTCAGCATCGTTTCTACAATCACAAGTATCACATCTGTATGCGCTTGTTCTCTCTCGGTAATTAACCGACTGTCCGAGACGTCCTCATTCGCTCTTCCCTTCGACTAAAGAACGCTGACACCCCTATCACCTTGCCGGATCCGAGTCCATACTCACTTAGCTTTACCGCCGCCTCGCTTCGTCCGGACCTACTGCGGAGTATGGCCGAAACCTATCTTAAGCTCGAGGATTGGTCGGCGACCAAGACCAAAATTTTGGCCGATAACACACTCCAAGCACGCAGTGCCTCTAGTGGACGGCGAATGGAACTTGAACTGCGTAATCGACTCATGCTTCTGACCCATCCCCAGATTCAACTGGCGGCCCACGGCATGACCGACGAACGCATCGCCATCGCTTGGCTCGCCGCTATGAAGGGAAGCCAGTTTATCTTCGCCTTTGCCGCCGACGCTCTGCGTTCAAAAATTTCTCAACTCGATCCGGTGCTGCGCCCCTCCGACTACGAGGCATTTTTTACCGACCAAAGCGCCGTCAGTTCCAAAGTCGCTGCACTTACCACGAGTTCCAGGGTCAAGATCCGTTCGACCGTCTTTACCATGGCCTGCGACGCTGGCCTGGGGCGACGAATGAGGAACGAACTGCAATTGCAACGTCCGTTAATTCCTACCGCCGTCGAAACGGCCATCATTGCTGACTCTCCCCAATGGCTGGCCGGCTTTCTCGTCCCTGACGAAGAAAAAACCTTTCGATGAACAATCCCATGACTGAAGACCCCGTCGAACGCCTCTTTGCCATTCTCCGCAAGCCGGAGTTCCTCTCGATGAAGGGGCTTTCCGGTGAGGTCCCCATTTTCATTCATACCTACGAGGCCGAAGCGGAGGACGCCGCCCGTCAAACTGCGACCGCGCTTACCACCCGGCTTTGCAACGTCGGAGTCACCTGTGTTAAAATTGACCTTTTCGACCTAATTTTGGAGCAACTCGCGGCGGAGGGCCGACTCGACCGATTGATTGCCAAGGAGACCACCTTTGGGCGCCCCAAATTCTTTGAGACCATGGTTGGTCTCTCGGATGCCAAGACACGCCTGATTCCATTGCTGATGCAAAAGCTCGAGTCAGCCCAAGCCCAGATCAGCATCCTGACCGGCGTGGGCAGGGTGTATCCGTTTCTGCGCACTCACACGATTCTGGAATCACTTCAGCCGGCTATGATGCGACAACCATTGGTGATGTTTTTCCCCGGTCACTATATTCAAGAACGAGGCATGGGGTCCCAGCTTCGCCTCTTCGGTTCGCTGCCAACTCCGCCTCTCTACCGGCCCTACTACCGCGCTTTCAATCTCGCCCAATACCATGTCTAAGCCCGCGCTCATCAAAGACCTTTTCGTCAAACCCGTCGACCGTCCCATCGAGGGCGTGATCAAGGCGGACGATTCCCGCCATCTTCGCACGGAGTTGGAGGAATACGTGGTCACCGCCGAGATCAACAAAGGTCTGGGCGAGTTCTGCGAACGCTACCTCAACGAGACTAACGCCAATGGCGTTTGGGTTTCCGGTTTCTTCGGCTCGGGCAAATCCCACCTGCTCAAGATCCTCTCCCTCATTCTCGACCGGACGCCGTTGCCAACCGGCGAGCGCGCCGCCGACCTTCTGCTTCCTCGCATCGAGGACGAAATTCTCCGCGGCGATCTCGCCCGCGCCGCCAAGATCCCGTCTCACAGCATCCTCTTCAACATCGACCAAAAATCCGATGCCATCGGCGGTGACCGCAGTTCCCCAGTGCTCGAGGTCTTTGTGAAAGTGCTCAACGAGCTCCAGGGCTACTACGCAAAATCACCCTACATCGCCCAGTTCGAGGCCGATCTAGATTCGCGTGATCAACTGGGAGCATTCAAGGCCGCCTATGCAGCCACCACCAAGCGGACTTGGGAACAGGATCTCCCCACGATCAACACCTTGGAGAACGAAGATTTCGCCCGCGTCTACGCCGATTTTTTCGGCAAGTCCTACGACGAGGGCCTCCGCCTTTTCGATCGCTCCCGCGAAAGCTACCGAGTCTCCATCGAATCCTTCGCCGGGCGCGTAAAGGCCTACCTGGACAAACAGGGTAAGGACTTTCGCCTCAACTTCTTTGTCGACGAGGCTGGGCAATTCATCGGCCAAGACGCGAAGCTCATGCTCAACCTGCAAACCATTGCCGAGTCACTCAGCACGGTCTGCAATGGACGCGCCTGGGTGCTCGTCACGTCTCAAGGTGATTTGCAGCGCATCCTGGGAGACCTCGACGCCGACGCGGCGATGGATTTCACCAAGATTCAAGCCCGCTTCAAAACGCGTCTTACTCTCACCAGCGCCGACGTCCGCGAGGTCATTCAAAAACGCCTTCTCGCCAAGACCGAACCCGAGCCCGAAGTGCTCGCGTCCATCTACGACGCCGAAAAGGAAAACGCACGCACCCTCTTCCGTTTCGGCGACGGTTCCATCGAGTTCAAGGGCTGGCGCGGCTCCGACGAATTCTGCGACTTCTACCCGTTTCACCCCTACCAATTCGACCTCTTCCAGCGTGCGATCGAACAGCTCTCGCGACACAATGCCTTCACGGGCAAACACACCTCGGTCGGCGAACGCTCCATGCTCTCCGTTTTTCAAGAGGTCACCAAACAATTGCGTCACGACAAGGTCGGCCGCTTGGCCAGCTTCGACCGCTTCTTCGAGGGCATCGCCACCGCACTTCAGGGTCATCTTCTGACTTCCGTCAAACAAGCCGAACGCCAGCTGGATAACCCCGTCGCCGTTCGTATCCTCAAGGCCCTTTTCCTGCTGAAATGGGTGCGCGAGTTCAAGGCCAGCCCTCGCAATGTGGCCATCCTGCTCATCGACCAGCCTTCCCTAGATATCCGCGCCCACGAAAAGGCCGTCCAAGAGGCCCTCGCCCTGCTCGAAGGGCAATCTTACCTCCAGCGCAACGGCGAGAATTTTGAATTTCTCACCGACGTGGAGAAGGACATCGAGGTCGAGATCAAGAACACCGACATCGACGAATCGACCTTCTACAAACTTCTCTCCGACGTGCTCTACTCGGATATTCTCCGCGACCCCAAGATTCGCTTCGAGGGCAATGGTCAGGACTACGCTTACGCTCGTCGGCTCGACGACGATCTCATGGGGCGCGACGCCGATTTCGCACTCAACATCATCACCACCGAACACCCCAATCACGAAAACTTGGGCGTGCTCGCAGCTCAGAATACCGGCAAGGCCGAACTGCTCATCGTCCTGCCGCCCGACTCCCGTATGGTCGATGAGGCCCGTCTCATTCTCAAAACCAACAAATACATCCAGCACAACACCGGGGCCGATGTCGACGAGACGCGCCGATCCATCCTCACCCAGCGCGGCCAACAAAACAGCACCCGCCGCTCCCAGCTTCAGGCCCATTGCTCCGAGTTGCTCAGCAAGGCACCGCTTTATTTAAACGGTTCCCGCTTGAGCGACATTGGCGAGGGAGATGCCCGCAATCGCATCGCCAAGGGCAGCCAGACCCTCATCGCGTTTGCCTACCCCAGCCTGCGCATGCTTCGCGGCACCTACGACGAGTCCGGTCTATCCAAAACCTTGCTCGAACCCGACGACCTACTCACAGGCGGTAACATCGCCCTTTCCGAGGCCGAGCAGGAGGTGCTCACCTACGTGATGCGCAACCAGACCAACGGTGAACGCACCAGCGTCGAGGCCATTGTGCGCGAGCTCGGTCGCCGTCCCTACGGCTGGTATCCCCTCGCGGTCGTGACCCTGCTCGCTCGCCTGTTCCGACTGGGCAAAATCGAGTTGCGCAACGCCGAGCCCCTCGACGCCCGCAGCGCCTTGGACGCCCTGCGCAATACCCGCCAACACGGCGCGATTCGCGTGCGCCTGCAGGAGTCTTTTGATGCCTCCAAGGTCAACGCCCTAAAACGCTTCCATCAGGATTTCTTTGACCGCGCCAACACCGGCACCGACCCCCGCTCCGCCGGAACCGACACTCTGGCCGCCTTCTCATCTGAGGCTAACGCGCTCAAATCCTTACTCAGCCAGTCCCCGCGCTACCCGTTCCTCAACGATCTGGCTCCCGTCGCGGAGCGCATCGGTAAGCTTGCCGACAAGGACTACGCTCACCTGCTCAATCAGCTCTCCGACTTTCAGGATCCGTTGCTCGATGCCAAGCAGGACCAGCTCGACCCCATCAAAAGTTTTATGGCCGGTGCCCAGCGCACGGCCTACGATGAGGCCATCGCCTACCTGCGCGAGGAAGAGGCCAATTTCGCCGACCTACCTGCCGCCTCCGTCCAGCCACTCCGAGACTTGGCCGCCTCTTCGGTCCCGTATCGCGGACAGATTTTGCCCGCCGCTCGCACTGCCCTCACTCAACTGCACGCCGAAATCGCCCACCGGCTCGAAGCGGAACGCGCCACCGCACTGGGGGTGCTTGACGAGCGCGAGAACCAGCTGCGCAGCACCTCCGAGTTCATCGCCTTGCCCGAACCGTCCGTGCAGCAGGTTTTGCAGATTACCTTGGATGCCCGGCGCACGATCAAAGAGGCCCGCTTCATCCCGGCCATTCGCGATCGCATCGCCCGCTACACCGCCCAGGACTTCCCCACCCAACTCAGTCTCGCGGCCCGACTAGCGGCCGCACTCAACGCGGCTTCGACTTCATCCGACCAACCAAGCGACCAAGCCAATGAGCCTCCGGCGCCCCAAACGGCCTACGTCGCCGCGACCTCCCTGCGCGTTTCGTGCGCGCTGCCCTACATCGCCAGCGAAGCCGACCTCGACCAGTGGCTCGCCGCCGTGCGCGCCGCCGCCGCCGCCGAACTCAAGAAGGGCAACCGGATCAGTCTGTGACCTCGTAGCTCCTACCTACCGCACTCGTTCACTTTCGCTCCCCTACTCCAAGCGCTCATGTCTTCCGGCCTGCCTATCAACCTCGAAAAGCTCCTGCACCAAAGGCAGGTCGAGGGTGAGCGCATCGAATACAAGGCCGGGTGGAATCCCGACGCGATCCTCCGCACGATTTGCGCATTCGCCAACGACTATCAAAACCTCGGTGGCGGCTACGTGGTCATAGGCCAAGATTGCGACGACAACGGCCAGCCGATCTTCCCACCCGCCGGCTTGGGCGAAGCGCAGCTGGATCGCATCCAACGTGAGCTTCTCGGGTTCTGTAATCTGATCCAGCCTCCCTACTTCCCCGTGCTCAGTGTTGAGCGTTACGCGAACCGTTCCCTCATTATCCTCTGGGCTCCCGGTGGCCTCAACCGGCCCTACAAGGTCCCTCGTGCGGTCACCGCCAAGGCCAAGGATTACCACTACTACATCCGGCGCTACGGTAGCACAGTGGAAGCCCTTGGTGAAGAGGAACGCGAGCTGATCAGTCTCACCGCCCAGGTTCCGTTCGATGATCGCGTCAACCAAACCGCTCGTGTCACCGACCTGTCTCCGCGCCTCATCGAGGAGTTTTTACGCGAAGCCGACAGCGGCCTAGCCAACGAAGTCACCTCGCTCCCGCTCGAAACCCTCGGTCGCCAGTTGCGGGTGGTGTCTGGCCCCGCCGAAGCGCCCCTTCCGCAGAATGTCGGCCTGCTCTTTTTCCACGATCACCCAGAGCAATTTTTCCCGGTCACCCAGATCGACGTCGTCTGGTTTCCAGAAGGCCCGGGCGGCGACCGCTTTGAGGAACGGATTTTTCAGGGGCCGCTCGGCCGCATCACTCGTGATGCCATCGCCTACATCACCCGCAACTACCTCAAGGAAACCGTCATCAAGCACCCCGACCGGCCCGAGGCCCAGCGCTTCTGGAACTTTCCCCGGTCCGCCATCGAGGAAGCCGTGGTCAACGCCATCTACCATCGCTCCTATGAAATCCGGGAACCGGTCGAGGTGCGCATCACCCCCGAGGAACTGGTCGTGCTCAGCTTCCCTGGCCCGGATCGCTCCATCCGTCTTGAAGACTTGCGCCAAGGTCGCGCCGTCTCTCGTCGTTACCGCAACCGCCGCATCGGTGAATTCTTAAAGGAACTCGACCTCACCGAAGGCCGCTCCACCGGCATTTCCAAGATCATCAAAGCCATGGCGAGCAACGGCTCCCCCGTCCCCGAATTCAAAACCGACGACGAACGCTCCCACTTCATCCTACGCCTGCCAGTCCACCCCCGAGGCTCCGCAGAATCCACCACCCCCGAAACGCCGGTGAAAACTAGGGCGGAAACTAGGGTGAAAACTTCGGAGAAAACTTCGGAGAAAACTTCGGAGAAGATTTTGGCCCTCATCTCAGCCAACCCGGCCATCACCATCGCCGAACTTGCCGCCCAGCTGAACCGCAGCACGCGCGCGGTCGAGTTGCAGATAGAAAAACTGAAAACGCGTAAACGCCTTATCCGCGTCGGCCCCGACCACGGTGGACACTGGGAAGTCATTTCACCCTAACTCCCAACCGACCTCACCCGCCATCCTAGTTCAGCCCTCCAGCCCTTCAGACTTTCAGCCTTTCCTCCCCCCCTCTTCCCTCTCCCCTTCCCCCTATCCCCTGTCCCCTGCTCCCTGCTCCCCCCTCCGTCATGCCCCCCCAATTGCCACCGGATGATCCGCCTTCTCCCGCGCTCGCCAACGCGGCTCAGGCCTATCAAATCCAGCAAGGTGCGGGCACCTTGTCAGCGCCTGCCGGATTGACGGCCCAGGCCCTGCACCTTAGAACCCAAAATCGTTATGCCTCCCATCCAGTCGAAACCACTCTACGAGCTCTCCGTGCCCTCACCCCGGATTCAGGTGACGAAGGCCACCCGGGCTTCGATTTTGAGTCGGCCGAATGTATCTACCGCGCAGGCGCTCAAGGGCTACGATTACCTGAAATCCCACAGCTCCCGCAAAGCCTCAGCCAGCTCAGCCGGCTGAGCGCCCTGGATCGCGTCGGCCGCACTCATCTAAGGCGCTGGGTGGAGTCACAGGGGCCCGTTTTCGACGAGGCGACATTTTCCAGCGACCGGGAAGCCCAAGGTCGTCGAGGGGGTGTCGAGCACCAAGTCTATCACGACCAAGAGAAAGGCCGGTGGTTCAAACGCCTCTATTACGGGGTCAACCAAAGCACCTTGGGCGATTATTTTGAGCGAATGCGCCCGCACGCCGTGATCTTCCCGGAAACCGTGATCAGCTCCCGATGATTCCCCATAACTACGCTCCGCCATCCACGTTCAGTTTTTCAGCCCTTCAGCCCTTCAGTCATTCCCTCCTCCCTTTCCCCTCTTGAACACCTCGTCTCTCAAATCCTTCGCTCCCGCCGTTCGTCTTCAATTGATGGAGGCGGTCACACGCAAGCTCGACTTTGTGCTCACCGGCGACACCGCCGACTTACGCGCCGCGACCGCCCAACGCGAAAGCCTGCGCCGGAAAAATGAGCAAGACCGCACCGGCCTAGTGGAGCGCGTGGCCTATACGTGGTTCAACCGTTTTGCCGCACTGCGTTTCATCGATGCCCGGGGCTGGCATCCGTTTCGCGCTCGGGTGCTCACCGCCGCCAACGCCGACGAAACCCAACCCGAGTTGCTCAAGCTGGTGCGCACCGGTGCTTTGCCCGCAGAGCTCACGGCGCACACTCAGCCCAACCGACTCAACGACCTGCTCGACGGCCGCATTCCGTCCCCCGATGCTCAGGGCGAAGTCTATCGCCACCTCGTGCTGGCGACCTGCCGGTTCTACCATGCCCTGCTGCCCGATCTCTTTGAAAAACTCGACGACGAGACCGAGCTGCTCCTGCCCGACGACCTCCTCACCGCCACCTCCGTCGCCGAAGGCTTCCGCACCGAGATTTCCGACGCCGACTGCGCCGAAGTCGAGATCCTTGGCTGGCTCTACCAGTTCTACATTTCGGACAAAAAGGACGCCGTCATGGCCCGCAAGAGCGCAGTGCCCACTGCGGATATCCCCGCCGTCACTCAGCTCTTCACCCCGCACTGGATCGTCCGGTATCTGGTGGAAAACTCCCTCGGCCGCCTCTGGCTACTGAATCGCCCCGGCTCCAAGCTCCGCGAGCACATGCCGTATTTCGTCGAGGACGCGAGTTCAGGGGATAGGGGTCAGGGAATAGGGGAGAGTGAAGAAAAGTCTTATGAAAATACAAAACTACAAGGACTTGATCGTGTGGCAGAAGGCGATGGATCTGGCGGAGGAAATTCATCGGCTGAGCAAAGCGTTTCCGAAGGAGGAACGTTACGGGCTGACCAGCCAGATCCGGCGGGCGGCGGTGTCAGTCCCGTCGAACATCGCAGAGGGCCACGCAAGGCAATCGACAGCGGAATTCAGGAACTTCCTTTCGATAGCCCAGGGCTCTCTGGCGGAAGTGGACACTCAGCAGCTTCTAGCTCAGCGCTTCGAGTATCTAGATCCGGCCAAAGCGCAGCCAGCCGAGCAACTGATCATCGAGATCACCAAAATGCTCCACTCCCTGCGAGCCAAGCTGGTTTAGGGATTAGGAGTCAGGGATCAGGGACTAGTCAGAACTCCGAACTACCCCCTATCCCCTCTTCCCTAACCCCTGAGCCGCTGCGGATCCAAAAGCCGGAAGAAATCCGGCTTTTGGATCCCGCAGTAGGCTCCGGCCACATGCTCACCTACGCCTTCGACCTGCTTTTCCTCATTTACCAAGAGGAAGGCTACGCCCCCACCGAGATACCCGCCCTCATCCTGCGGCACAATCTCCACGGCCTGGAGATCTGCCCCCGCGCCGCGCAGCTCGCCGAGCTGGCCCTCGTCTTCAAGGCGCGGGAAAAGTCCCGTCGCTTCTTCCAGCCTGAACACATCGTCCGGCCCGCCATCATCGAGCTGCGCGAGGTGCGCTTCGCGGAAAACGAGCTGCGCGACTACATCCGCGCCCTCGGGCTGGGCGACCTTTTCAATCAGCCCCTGCTCAAGCTGCTCCACCAGTTCGAGGAGGCGAAAAACTTCGGCTCGCTCATCCAGCCGTGCCTCGACGAACGCACCATCGCCGAAGTCCGCCGCGCCATCGAGACCCAGGACCTCGGCGGCCAGCTCTTCCTGCGCGAGACGCACCTCAAAGTCCTGCGCGTGCTCGAACAAGCCGAGGCGCTCACCCAGCGGTATCACGTCGTCGTGGCCAATCCGCCGTATATGGGCAGCAAGTTTCACAATCGAGGACTGAAGGATTTTCTCGAAAAGACATTCCCCGATGAACAGCAGGACACCTACACCTGCTTCATCTCAAGGTCGCATCAGCTAGTGAAGGACGGAGGAACGTTTGCACTAATCACACTTCCAAGCTGGATGGCTCTTCCAACGTTCAGCGATTTCAGGGCTTCAATCCTCCGCACCTCAACTCTTCTTTGTCTCAATGATAACGGACGTGGCGTGTGGGGGCCAGACTTCGGAAGTTGCGCCTTTGTTTTCCTGCGTTCGCATCTGCTGCGATACCCAACAAAATTCGCTCGTCTCTACACACGGCGCGGGGAGGTCAATCGTAACGATGAGATTGAACAGAGCTTTTTAGAAAAGCGCTGGATAGAAATCCCAAAGGAGGAATTAGCTCAAATCCCAGGAACGCCGCTTGCATACTGGACTTCGCCCGCAGTGAGGCAGGCGTTCACAACTTACCCGGCACTTTCCACGACCGGAGAGGCGAAGAACGGGATGACAACTGGAGAGAATGAGAAATTCCTGCGATTCTGGTTTGAAGTTGCCCAACGTCGACTTGCTTTCAACCGACAGCCTGGCGTCCTGCCACCGGATGCGAGCAGCCCTTGGGTCCCCTACAGCAAAGGTGGAGAGTTCCGAAAATGGTATGGGAACACGGAACTCATCCTGAATTGGGGGCGCGACGGCGAACTCCTGAGAGCGAATCGCCCGAAAACCATTCTGCGAAATCCACAGTTCTATTTTCGTGAGGCCATCACATGGTCGTTGACCTCCATGCTTGGCTTCGGCGCACGCCATCGTAACGCAGGATTCACTTTCGATGTGAATGGCATGTCGCTCTTTGTTGACGCCAGCCGTCATGCTTACGTCCTCGCTTTTCTGAACTCGCGCATCGCTCGCGAATTCTTGGAAATTCTTAATCCGACAATCGCATTTCAAGCTGGAGACATCGGTCGTCTGCCCCTCTTGGAAAATGTTTCTGGCGTTATTGCTAACGCTAATTCGTGCCAACAGTCGGCAACACAAGACTGGGACAACTTCGAGACCTCGTGGGACTTCCGCGACCAGCCGTTGCTGCGGCCGGGGCTGAAGGGCGCGACGCTGGAGGCGAGCTGGCGGAATTGGGAGGCGCAGAGCACCGCCGCCATCCGCCGGATGCAGGAGCTGGAGACGGAGAACAACCGGCTCTTCATCGCCGCCTACGGCCTCGACGGCGAGTTGCAGCCAGCAGTGCCCGAGGAGCAAATCACCCTCGCCCGCGCCGACGCCCGCCGCGACATGGCCGCCTTCCTCTCCTATGCCGTCGGCTGCATGATGGGCCGCTACAGCCCCGACCAGCCCGGCCTCATCCTCGCCGATGCCGGCGCGACGCTCGAAGACTACATCCGCATCGTAGCAGCGGCGAAAACAGGGAATAGGGAACAGGGGACAGGGAACAGTGAAGAACCCGCCCCCCCTGCTTCCCCCTCATCCTCTGCACCCTCGG
>Ga0222651_1001521_pt1 | contig 11272 bp, 13 predicted proteins | sample AntAcemetagen369_FD_179855 | JGI IMG/M metagenome (GOLD analysis project Ga0222651, IMG submission 179855) | Saline water microbial communities from Ace Lake, Antarctica - #369 | ecosystem: Environmental > Aquatic > Non-marine Saline and Alkaline > Saline | place: Antarctica: Ace Lake...
CAGTGGAGCCGGTCTGATCAAACTTCGTGAGCCAGCGCTCACGCTCCTGCTGGGTGTAGTGACGTCGGGTAGACATGGACGGCATCATAAGCCCAATCCGAAACCCGCCTATCTCTATCATGATGGGGCGCTCGGACGCTTACATTCTTTTCTACAATCTAACCATTCAGATTCTACCGATAGTCGGCATGAGAGCCTTCCCGAGCAGGGGTAGGATTAGTCCGCCGGCAACGCCTCGCTATATTGAAGCTTGATCCAATCAAGCATCTCCATGTTTCGGATGGTTCCTGCGACACTTCGCTTCTTTTCTTCGTCCTTATTCCAAGCTTTTTTCCATTCTAGAACGTAATCAAAGAGATCTTGTTCTGTAACGGAAGCCGGGTCTCGTTCGGATTTTAGCTTTTGGACTGAGAAAATTACGGTCGCTACTTCCTCCGCTTGATCCGTGGTTCTTATGCGGCTGAACAAATCCACCGTCTTATCGATTTTCTTCCTAAAGGGGTCGATTTCAGGAAGTAGCTTTTGTCGGTCAGACTTGTAGCGCAAACCGGTGCTCATTGAATTCATTCGTCCTTTTTGCTCCTCCAAGATCCAATTCTGATTCGCGAGAACGCTGATAGCATCCTTCACTTCGCTCGCGTAGGGGCCGTAGCTATTGCGCTCAAACTGGAAGCCGGTATCAACTTTCTGCTTGGTGAAAATGTAACAGATTTTTTGGAACATTGTCCGTCCGACGGAGTTCGCGTAGGGCTGTTGCTCCAGTTGGTAAAGGATCTCGACGAGAGCCGCCCATTCCGGACGAAGCTTTTCAGAGCGTTTACCCTTTGTCGCGAACTCCGTCTGTTGATCCGCAGACAGGAAGTCGGTGGTCAGTTGTTTGTTCGGAGTTCCGAACGGCGCATAGATCTCGATTGGAATATCAAGCTTGTGGAGCTTCGACCACATAAGGGGTCCAACAGCGGACCAATCCAATCCTCCATTGCCGCATCCAAGAGGAGGAAACGCAACAGATGTGACCCCCCACGCTCCATAGTTGTCGACAAAGTGATCAAGACCATTTTCGACATCTGCAATGCGTGTTGCGGCACGCCAATGGCCTTTGGTTGGGAAATTCACGACAGATGAGCCCGCCAAATCTTTGTAGTGGTAGGGTTTGCCAAGCTGAACCTGTCCAGCTTCACAAAGGCCCTCATACTCCTCAAACATTGCGCGGTATTCTTTCTTGAAGAGGAGCGCGATGCCTTTCCCCATGACGCCGACACAGTTCACCGTATTAACGAGGGTTTGCATCTCGCTTTTGAACATGTCTCCGATAAGAGCTTTAATCATGATGGTTAGTGGATCGGGGGTTAACGGAAGAATAGGTCGGGATTGATGCTGATTGGAAGGGTGAATCCTACCGCTCTCAGAGAGTCTTCAGCTTCGGAATCTAGGACGATCGCCCCACGAATAAAATGAAACGGGATTTGCTGGGGGACGAGGGCTTCGGCTCCCTTTGCACTACTATGCTTCCATTCTTCGATTTGATTCTCGGGATGCTTCCAATTCCGAGCGTAAATATATTCCAGCCGCAGGGCCGACACCATTGATGACGGATAGAACCGGACATATTTGCTGGTCGCATTTTGGTCTGTAATGACGGTTCCTGGGATTTGAAGAATCTCGGACGCTATTCTAAGAACACAAAGCTTGTTCGCCTCAATTCGACGAAGCGACATCATCGGATTCCGCGCATGAAAATAGACGTTCGCGTATTGGTGCAACTTTAGCCCGTTGGGGATTCTGACTTGATCACGCGAATCTTGAGCACTTTGTAATGCAACCGAAGTATGCGGTAGTCTTGACGCCATTTCGTGTGACAAGATTCCGTGGTTCAAGACAGACGGAATGTTCGAAATTGGCATGATATTTTGAAATTCTTCCAAGTTCATACTGGTGTCTCCTTGGTTTTGGATTGCGGGGCGGTGAGTTCGCCGCAGATGAGTTTTGGGAGCAGGGTGTCGCGGAGATTGGTAAGAATCTCTTTCAGTTGGCGCTCAATCGCCTCGCCCAACACGTGCGGATAGCCCTCGACTCCGAGGAGTTCGATGATGGCTGATTCGAGTTGGGCTTCGGTGAATCTCATCATTCCTTTCCTCCCTCTAGGCGTTTGATTTCTTGGTCGAAGTCGGAAACGTATTCCCGATCTTGATGCTGGCGAAATTGCTCATACTCGGCTTCCGCTTTGAGCTTGGCTTCCAGGGCACTTACTTTGCCTTTATCTTCCAGAATCGGGTAGCTCGATAGCTCTAGAAAATTATTCAGAAACACGACCCAGTCCGCCATGTTCATCGTGATCTGCCGTTCGGCTCGGTTCTCAGCTAAGTCGAGATAGGCAGAGACGATTCGATCCAGCTCCTTTACATGCGCCTCGGTGAGATAATTCTTTGCGACGGACACATCCGATTTCAACACCTTGCTTTTGGGGCCGTCTTTCCATGTAGCGAGTCCCATGTGGGGCTTTTGAGAATCGGCCAACTCGTGGATCGTCTCGGCGGCGGTCTTACCAGTGATCGCCCAGTGGAGCTTGTTCTGCACGGTGGCGAAGAACTCTCGGGTGACGGGGGCATTCTTGTCGTAGTCGGTCGAGAGTGCGTAGATGTCGGTGATTTTTTGGTAGAAACGGCGCTCGCTGGCACGGATCTCACGAATGCGTTCCAGCAACTCATCGAAGTAATCCTGCCCAAACTGCTTGCCCTGCTTTAGCCGTTCATCGTCGAGCACGAAGCCCTTGATGATAAATTCCTTCAGCGTCTGGGTCGCCCAGATGCGAAACTGAGTGGCCTGATAGCTGTTCACGCGGTAGCCAACGGCAATGATGGCGTCCAGACTGTAGAACTTCACCTTCTGAGTTTGAGTCTTTCCCGCAATTGCCCCGTGTTGAGTGGTTGTTTCCAAAATGGAAACAACCTGTTCTTCGTCCAATTCCCCCGACTCAAAGATATTCTTCAGGTGCTTGCTGATCGCGGGGACCTTTACCGAGAACAGCTCCGCCAGAGCCCGTTGCGACATCCAGAAATTCTCGTCTTCATAGACGACTTCAATCCGTTGCTCGCCGTCCGGGGTTTTGTAGAAAATGAGTTCGTTGGCCATGATGGTGATGCGTTCAGGAGTTTACGGGGAACTTGTAAGGATTGCTTACCGCTCTGCAGATGCGCTGGAGAAGTTCCTCAAAGTAGCGGCCGCCGCCCCCTTCCTTGAGGCGCACGTCGTCCATCGTGAAGCCCTTGATGAGATACTCCTGGAGGCGGGTGTTTGCCCAGCGGCGAAATTGGGTGCCGCGAGGGCACTCGACGCGCGATTCCCCGTCCTCAGTCGTGTAGAGGAGAAACTCACCACCGGGAGGCGGAGCGCTATCGGAAGCTGGGTCTGTCTTCAATTCATCACTCATCATTAATAATTCATCATTCGAATCCTCTGGGTTCGCAGGAGTTCGATGATCGCTGATTCGAGTTGGGCTTCGGTGAATTTCATCTTAATTCCCTCTCAGAGCTGGCCACTTGGTCTTGCAACGGCGTTACCGTTGCCATCAAAGCAATCAGTCGCAGTTCCTTGAAACTTTTGAATAAGTAGTTTTTTCATTTCGATGTCGGAGTCAAAAACCGACATCCAAACAGAAAACATACCGCGCTCGTTTGCGATGATCGCCGCATCCTCTCGAAAGCTGTTTATCTCAGGATGATTTGATAGAGAATCTAATCTGGTTTTTTGCCTACTAGCGACTGCCCATGCCTGCTTGCGGTGTAGCCACCTTTCATCCTTTGGTGAAGGCTCTTCGAATCCAGAATCCAAGTCTGGATGTTTGTTTAGATTAACCATTTTCCAGGTGGAATCAGCAAGAGCCCTGTCTTGCGCTGAAAGACTTGAAGAAGTCGTGATCCGACCCTCCGAATCATAGACAAATGCACGAAAGGTATTGTCGCTGTCCGGCCACAAGTAGTCTGTTAAGGTCAACTGACCAGACCCTTTACCACTGTTGCAGTTCGGGCAAGATAGAAGAAAGTTGGTCCATTTATATTTTTCGCTATCGTAGGGCTTCTTTGGCAATTTATGCTCAACATGAATACCAGAAGCAATCCAGCGTTCACAATAAGAACAGAATTCACCCAAGTGTTTTTTCAATGGCTGTTGAGCATCCTGAAAAGGGTTAAAAGTCCCTTGGTCTGCTCCTTTATTTACCGGCCTCATGACTCTGAAATCTCCTTTTTAGCAATAAAGGTTTCCCACTCAAAATCGAGATTTGCAGCAAAAAACGGATCATTCGAATACCTTACGGATATAGCATCCAGCTTCATTTTGAGTTCCCCAACATCAACATTTGAATCCTGCTCCGATTTTCTTAGGGCACGATAGTACTGGCTGGCAATTTTCATCATTTCTACATAGCGCTTGGAACGTTGTGGTATCTCAATATCCATGATGTCCTCTGCCACATCTTCAATATTCTGATTCGCATATTCAGCTTCAATTTCCCCCTCCAGAGAAATCAATTTCCCGCCACGCATCGACTGAATCACGAATGGCGAATGAGTGGTTGCGATGAACTGACAGCCGGTAAACAGCTCTTCTAGTAAGGGGACGATTTCACGTTGCCATTTGGGATGAAGATGCACGTCGATCTCATCGATAAGAACAATGGCTTTACCATCTCCGATGCTTCCAACAGATCCCTCCTGAAGAGAAAGCTCCCGGGCGATATCGACAAAGAGTGAAAAGAGACGCTGTTCGCCATCGGATAGCTGGCTCAAGCTAAGGGACCCAATCTCTCGGCGGATCATGATGCGTGGCGTCAATTTTACCTCTAGAGGCATATCTTGCAGAATATCCCGTGAGTCCATCGAAATATCCAACTCCATCCGCTTCCAAATATCACGGGGATCGGGCAGGTATTCATTATCGCCTCTTTGCTCAGTATCCTCTGGCAATAAAATTACCTTCGCTTGATCCGGCCAATCATACGGCCGCCTTCGCCTTCGAGCCCAATCTTCTTGGAAATAGCGTAAGGCAGCGGAACGAACCACTTTCTCAGTTTCCTTATCAAAGACGCGTTCCTTAGTTTCGCCCAGTGGAAGGACAAAAGAGCAATCGTAGGGTTCAAAGCGCCAATAAAAATCCTGAAAATCAGGCGAGAAAGTCGACAGAACCTTGCCTAAAAACTCACGCACCCTTTGACTGTTACCGAAGAGGCGGTCGGACTGGTCGGGCCTCCTTTGGGAAGACGTCCTCTCGGCGCCATAGAAGAGAAACTCTTCATCGCGGCGAGTATCGGAGTCTCTTATCCCTCGGATGCGTTTTGCGCTCTTCACTTTCATCGAAGAGCAGGTCGCTTCATTGGATGCGTAACTTAACACAAGAGGTAGCTCGTTCCGTTTATGTGATCGAGACCCAAGCGTCCAAAGCCCCTTCCTGTAGCGAAATGTCTCTGAGATATCACCTGATCGAAACACCTCTGCCTCAACTTCAGCTTGCTTCCTATGCAATCGAATGTCTGCATCCTCAAGCTTCGGGTATGGGCCTGTTTGGTTGGATCCGCCCACAGCTGCAAGCAATGCTCGAATAAGGGTTGTCTTGCCAGCGCCGTTCTCGCCGACAAGAAGGTTGAATCCAGGGGAAAACTCAAAAGTCCGGTTCTCGAACTGTCGCACATCGGTTAAGGATAAATTAGATAGATGCATTAGGATCTCAATGTTTTGTAACTTCTCTAGTCGAAATATTTTCCCCTACAGAGCCCTCAACCAGTTTCTCTGGGTCTAGCAGTCGCAATTCGCCAGAGATGAGATTCGGGAGGAGAGAGCCGCGGTGGGGGAGGGTGCCGTCGGGGATGCGTTTCTCGTGGCCGACAATCTCCAGCTGATTGACGATTTTGAAAATGTTTCGACTGGCTCCATAGACAGCTTCGTCCTCTGCCACAATCGACGGCACTTCGCCGGGATTCGGCTCCCGAAACGCCACCAGCTCCGAGTAATCGATCAACTGGATATACAGGTCCTTCTGTGTTTGGTCTTCCCGCTTCAGCAGGAAGCCATCGGAGACCAGCTTCATGATCGCCTTGTTGCTCTCGTAAAGATCGGCGGCGGAGTATGCTTCGAGTTGCTTGATCACCGCCTCGATTTCTTGCGGCGTGATATTGTCCGCGGCATACTGCTTGGTCAGAAAGGCGCGCAGGTCGGCCTTGATGAGCGCTTCCTGCGGTTGACGCTCGATCGCTTCGCCCAACACGTGCGGGTAGCCCTCGGCTCCGAGGAGATCGATGATCGCTGATTCGAGTTGGGCTTCGGTGAATTTCATGGTCTTACCTCTGAGGCTCGATTTGAAGGGCAAAGAAAATCCCTAAATCGCTTAACGTAAGTGCGTTAACGCTTGATGGCGGACTTTTCGGGGAATTGAACAAAAAACGAATTGGGTCGTCTATCGCGACACGATGTCGCGATTCGTGTCGCGATAAGGGATTTAGAGCGCTTCGAGGTGCTCTATCGCGACATTGTGTCGTGTTCGGTGTCGCTATCATGGTTTCAAATATTCCGTTGTAGGGCCGCTTCCCAGCCTCTTTAGCAAGCCAAGCTCGACAAAATGAGTGAGGTGGCGCTGCGCGGTTCTCGCGGTTACGCCAAGTTCTCTCGCGTATTCACTTTGGGTGGTTCCTGTCCGGGTTCCCATGAACTCCCAGCCTTTTCTCTCTGAGGAGTTGAGGGTATCGAGCACATCATGATCGAGGCTCTCCGTCGCTGCTTCTAAAGTCCGGTAGATGGTCAATACCAAGGAGTCGCCCTCCCTGGTGTAGACCGGCAAAGGCAATCCGTGTTTCTCTGCCTGCTTTTTCAGGGTGGAGAGCCCGTATCCTTGCTCCTCCGCGAGACCCATCCGCGCAAAGACGAAATGGAGAACCGGGTTGCGACTCTTCATGGGAGCCTTGAAAGAACGCATCTGCTCCATCGTGATGGGTGGAATCGGATCTCCGGGGCTCTTGATGGTGATGGCATCGGAGGTGACCACCAGCTGACACTTCTGGCCTTTGATGTCGTAGTCCCGGTGAATCAGGGCATTGACCACGGCCTCGCGAATCATCTCGAAGGGAAGGTTCACTCCTTCGGTTCGTTCCATCTGGCTCCGATCCAATGTATTCGGAAGGATCTTGTTGAGCCACTTCTCCAACTCTCCAGGGATCAACACCATGGGCATGGAGAATTCTTTTCGTTCGGCTTTGCCATTTGGTAATTCTGCTCTCGCCAGCAATCCCGCCTGCGGCATGGCAAGTCGGGGATCTTTTCCGAAAAGAAGATAGCCAAATCCAGAAGGCGACTGGGAGTCCTCAGCAACGAGCCCTTGGAGTTTTAAGAGGCGATTAAAATCTGCGGAATCGACCGCGGGTTTGATGGAGGCCTTGGAGCGATACCGTTTGAGCGCGGCCGTGGAAAAGTCTTCGATCTTCGTATCCTCCAACGCGTCTTCATACGCTGAAAGTTGAATGGGTGTCTCTTCCGGCTCCTCCGTCTTCTGCCGGGCCCACTCAAAGAACTTCTTGTTCTCCTTCAGGATGATCTCCTGCAAGTCGCGGTCGAACATCTCGATCTCCACGCCGTTTCGGCGAAGGAACTCGATGCCCTTTCCGGCCACCATTGGATTGTCGTCCTCGATCCCGACATAAACCTTCTTGATCCGAGCGCTGACAATATGGCGGGCGCAACCTCTCTTCGGTTCGTTGCGCTTCAGGCAGGGTTCCAGTGTGGCGAAGAGAATACAGTCATCGAGCTTTTCGCCCACGCACTTGCGCTCCAGGAGGGTGAACTCGGCGTGGTTTCCTTCCCGCAGTTCACCGCGGCAGGCGGCTTCCGTCGTGCCGTCCGGGCGGAGGAGGACGGCGCCGACCAAGGGATTTGGTTTCCCGTCATCCCGCGCCTCGCCGATAGATTCACGCATCACTTCGATGGCGCGTTCCATCAGCTTACGGGGATTGTTTTTTGGGTTCTTAGGCATACGTGACCTCCTTAGTTAGGGTATCCCTATCAGAAACTCCAAATCTGTCCGAGACCAGCTTCATGATCGCCTTGTTGCTCTCGTAGAGGTCGGCCGCCGAGTAGGCTTCAAGTTGGTTGATGACCGCTTCGATTTCCTTCGGCGTGATGTGATCCGCCGCATACTGCTTGGCCAGAAAGGCCCGCAGGTCGGCTTTGATGAGAACCTCTTGCGGTTGGCGCTCAATCGCTTCGCCCAACACATGCGGGTAGCCCTCGACTCCGAGGAGCTCGATGATGGCTGATTCGAGTTGGGCTTCGGTGAATTTCATCTTATGACTATTTCTTTCCTCCATCCATCAAACTATCGGGATTGGGTGCAGGAGTTATGGGATTTGCATCAGCATCAAAGCATCCGCTTTCGCGTGTTCCTGAAAAAGCATCAATAAAACGATTCGTCATTTCAGGAACACTGCGAAACACCGTCATCCAGACGCTGAAGAAGCCAGCTAACACTGCGTTTTTAACAATCGAATTTTTAAGGGGTGTATTGTTTGGGCTCGAGTTAAAATCCTCCAAAGAAAAAGTGGCTAGGGCCCACACTTGCATCCTTTGAGAAGATCGATCCTCGGCAATCAACCTGCCCTTTGTGTCGAGAGTTTGGCGCTGAGCCTTATCGAGTCCGGTCAACTCCAGTGTACTAAATGCAACTTGATCGCCAACCCTCGACGGCTGAATATTTCCATCAGCCAAATACTCAAAAGCATAAAATGTATTATCTCGATCTGGAAAATAGAGGGCACTGAAAACAACTTGCTTATCTCCCTTTGTGGAATTGCAGTTCACGCAGGCCAGTAGAAAATTTTCCCAACGACCTTGCAGGTCATGTTGCCCGTGAACCCCGCCTTTGGGCTCAACATGTTCAACAGCTAAACTCGTATCAATTTTTCTTTCGCAGTAACTACAGTAAGAAGCCAAATGGATACCACGATAAAATCCGCCACCGATCCGGCTTATTAATTCGGTTTTAGCATCCGTATAATCAGAATAATCCTGAGAAACGGGAGAAGTATTTCGTCTTACAGGTCTCATTTGTCTCCCAAACGTGATGCTAACTGCAACTCTAGAAAAGCCTGCATTGCGGGATTTTCGGCATGCTCAAGTTTCTCGGATAGTCGCTTGATATACCGCTCAAGTTTTTCTTTTGGAGCGGCATCAGCCTCATCCAGTAATTGCAAAAAACTTTTGGCCATTTTCACCTGCGAGGCATAACGGACTCCTACATCAGGTCGATCAACATCCATCACGACATGCGCGATCTTTTCAATACCTGTGTTTCCTAACTGCGCCAGAGATTGCCCGTCTAGGAGCACCAATTTCGAATCAGCGCGAACCGATTGAATCACAAATGGGGAATGAGTCGTTGCGATGAATTGACAATTTGGAAAAAGTTCCTCAAGTGCAGGAACTATTCTGCGTTGCCACTTTGGATGAAGATGCACGTCAATCTCATCGATAAGGACAATGGCTTTACCGCCTCCGATACTCCCATCAGATCCCTCCTGAAGAGAAAGCTCCCGCGCGATATCGACAAAGAGTGAAAAGAGACGCTGTTCTCCATCGGATAGTTGCTTCAGGCTTAGGGGCCCAACCTCTCGACGGATCATGATCCGTGGCGTCAATTTTACTTCTAAGGGCATATCTTGCAGAATCTCCCGAGTATCTGCCGATATACCCGACTCCATCCTCTCCCAAACATCACGTGGATCGGGCAGATTATTCCTACTACGCTTTTCCTCAATATCCCGTGGATATAAAATCACCGTCTCTTGATCCGGCCATTCATATGGCCTTTTTCTGTTTTTAGGCCAATCTTCTTGGAAATAGCGCAAGGCGGAGGATCGAATTACTTTCTCAATTTCGCCATCAAAGACCTCTTCCTTGGATTCGCCCGGAGGAAGTACAAGAGAGCAATCGTAGGGCTCAAAGCGCCAATAAAAGTCCTGAAATTCAGGAGAGAAAGTTGACAGAACCTTGCCTACAAACTCACGCACCGCATGACTGTTTCCGAATCGAGCGCCGGACCGGTCGCGTCTCATTTGGGAAGACTTCCTCTCGCCGCCATAGAAGAGATACTCTTCAAAACTGCGAGTATCGTTGTCTCTCATCCCTCGGACGCGTTTTACCCCTTTCACTTTCAATGAAGAGCAGGTCGCTTCATTGGATGCGTAGCTTAACACAAGAGGTCGCTCCTTCCGTGTGTGTGATCGAGACGCACTTTCCCAAAGCCTCTTTTTGTAGCGAAATATCTCTGAGATTCCATCTGATCGAAGCAATTCTGCCTCAACTTCAGCTTGCTTCCTATTCAATCGAATGTCTTCATCCGTAAGCTTCGGATATAGGCCTGTTTGGTTAAATCCACCCATAGCGGCAAGCAGTGCACGAATGATGGTTGTCTTGCCATGGCCGTTCTCGCCTATTAGCAGATTGAATCCAGGAGAAAACTCAAAAGTCCGTTCCTCAAACTGTCGCACATCGGTTAGGGATAAAGTAGATAGATGCATTAGGATCTCAATAGTTTCGAATTCGTCGGGTTGGAATAGTTCGCGAAGCAGAGTTCCCAAACAGTTTATCTGCGCCTACAGGTCGCAGATCAGATTTGATGAGAGGCTCTTGTGGCTGGCGAGTAATCGCCCCGCCCAACACGTGCGGGCAGCCCTCGACTCCGAGGAGTTCGAGGATCGCTGATTCGAGTTGGGCTTCGGTGAATTTCATATCAGCATAATTAAATTCCTGCCACTTCAGCTTCTTGAGGCGGATTGTCGACCTGAGCTTCACCCTTGATCCCCATCATCATTTTGTAATGTCCATGGTGCTGGGTGTTGATAAATATTTTTTCGAATACCTCTCCGTATTTTTCCTTCAGGTCATCGTGGGATTGAATGAACAAATCGTCTGGGATCGTATGTGAACCGTCGTTAATCCAGCATACCATTGAGCGGCAAATTTCCTGCTCTTCGTGAGAATCCTTAAAACTTTTGATTAGTTCATCATAGTGATACCCGCCTAGAATCTTGAAGTAATTCTCAATGATCCGCCGCATTGTATTCTGAATCGTGATGCTATCGTTGTAATCGTGGTTTTTAAGCTCTCTCCCATTTGCGTCAACTTAAGAGGTGAATCCAAGTGTCTTCAAGGGGTTGGTGGCCTCGGTGCGCGTCCATTTTGAGGTGGCGGATGTCGGGATGATAGTTCCACATTTCCTCCATTCTGCGACATTT
>Ga0222651_1001532_pt1 | contig 11223 bp, 5 predicted proteins | sample AntAcemetagen369_FD_179855 | JGI IMG/M metagenome (GOLD analysis project Ga0222651, IMG submission 179855) | Saline water microbial communities from Ace Lake, Antarctica - #369 | ecosystem: Environmental > Aquatic > Non-marine Saline and Alkaline > Saline | place: Antarctica: Ace Lake | collected...
ACGACCGCACCAAGCATCGCATTCTCAAACACCACTGGGAGGAACGGCAACGAATACGGCAGCCATTCGCCATCGAGAACAGACCCGGGATCAACGACTATGCCGCCGACCTCATCGCCGACTCAGCGACGCTCGAGACGCTCATTCGTAATGCCCGCACCATCGTCGAACACCAACTGAGCAACGATGTCGCAGAGGGATTACGAGCAGTTTTAGAATCGAAGAAACCGGGCAAGGAGCAAATCGAGGCCGCAGTCCGGCACCAGTTTGAATCTCTCATCTTGCGTCCACCCACTGATGCTGAGCTGGTACGCTACCGGATCTATATGCTTCGCACGATCGCCGAGGCTGGCGACGTGCGTGAGGGCATGGCGGTTTGCCTGAAAGCGATCGCGTTGATCCCAGAGGCAATCTATCGCATGGAAATGGGCCTCGGACCGGAAGATCACAATGGTCGACGGCGACTCTCAAAAAACGAGCTGGCCTTCGCCATCAGTTTCGCCCTCACCGACGATCCACCCGATGCCGCGCTGTGGGACGCGCAACTCGAAACAACAGAGAGCATACAAGCGCAAGTCGAACGAATCCTCGACGATGAAGGAATCGCCAAGCCGAAGATCCTACGATTTTTCCAGGAATTTTTTGGATACCATCGCGCCCCGGATATTTTCAAAGACGCCAAGCGTTACGAAAACTACGACTGGGGGATCGTGCCTTACCAGCTCGTCCACGAGGCGGATCTCCTCGTGTTGCACATTCTCAAACGCGATCAGGATGTTTTGCACGAGTTGCTCACGACAAAGAAATACTTTGTCGGGCACTTCGGTTCCGAAGCCCCTCCAAAGGAACTCGAGCTGCAGCTGGCAGCCCTGCGCCTGCTGCACGACTACTGGAAGGACAAGCCATGGAAGGGGTTGAAATACGAGCTCGCGCCAGAAGTCCGCGCGGACATCGAAGCCTTGCATCCCTACTTCCGCACCCAACCGGCGAAGCACCGCATGAGCGGCGGCCTGATCAAAGACTACATGGAATACCTCCCGGTCTGTTATCAGAATGGCATCCGCCCGATGTTGGCGCAGTTCACTCTCATGGAAAGTGAGCGCGAGCGAAACCTGACCTCGGGCCATGATCAGCGCTTCTTCCTAAACGCCTACAATCTCAAATTCGATCAGTTCGATTGTCCGACGGAACAACCATTCGAGCTCAATCCGAAACAACGCGCGGGCTTGTTGACCCACCCCGCCTGGCTCATCGCGCATTCCAAAAACACCGACACCAACCCAATCACGCGCGGCAAATGGATCCGCGAACGCCTGCTCGCGGGCCATGTTCCCGATGTCCCCATCACAGTGAATGCGGTCGTTCCGGAAGATCCAAAGAAGACCTTGCGCGAACGCTTTCGACCGACCCGGCAGGAAGAGTGCTGGCGGTGCCACAAAAAGATGAATCCGCTGGGAATGACCTTCGAGGCCTACGATGACTTCGGGCGCTTCCGCACAACTGATACGGTGAGCGGGAGACCCATCGACGCCAGTGGCCATCTCGACTCGACGGGCGACGAGCACCTCGATGGTGAGGTCAGCAGCGCGGTCGAATTGATGCAGCGTCTGGCGCAATCGGAGCGCGTGCGACAATCGTTCGTGCGCCACGCCTTCCGCTACTGGATGGGACGCAACGAGATGCTGAGCGACTCGGCAACTCTCATCGCGGCTGATCAGGCCTATCTGAAAAGTAGCGGCAGCTTCCAGGCTTTACTGGAATCATTGCTAAGCTCGGACTCATTTATTTACCGGAAACACTCGAAACGATGACCCCGACACGCCGAACATTTTTAAAAAATCTCTCGCTCGGTTGCGGCAGTTTATTTTTGTCGCCATTGCTGCGCCAGCTTGCGGCTGAAGCAGCGGGATCACCCGAGGCCTTTCCACAGCGCTTCGTATTCTTGGTGAAATCCAGCGGCCTGACCCCTGCCGCGATCACCCCCAAAACCCTATTCGGCAAGAAACCTGCGGGGGCCACTCCACTCGTGGCATCGCTGCAGGAACACGCCCTCCCGGATTCCTTAAAAGCCCTCGAACCGTTCAAGGATCAGCTCGGCATCGTGCAAGGGTTCTCCGGAAAGATGTGCCTAGGGGGACATACTTCCTACTTCGGAGCGATGGGAGTGCATGCCTCCCCCAGTGAGACTTCGAGCGGTAATCCCCTCCGGGCGACGATCGATACCCGCCTTTCATCCAGAGAGCCCAGCCCCTTCGGTCACGTCGGGCTCGCCTTGCGCGGGAGAGCCGTGGGTGGTGCCGGCGACCCCATCCCGCAGGGAACGATCTACCCTGGCCTCTCGGCACTCGCTGCCGGAAGAGAGCTCCCCTTTCAAGCAAGTCCGGATCAAGCCTATGACCAGCTCTTCGGCTCCGCGCTGGGTTCCGCACAGGGGCGCAAACGATACGACTTGGAGTCGGGGATGCTCGATTTCCTCTCCGATGATATCAGGCGCCTGCAAAAAGAAGTGACAGCCCCGGAGCAGGACAAGCTCAATCACTACTTGCTCGCCTTCGAAGAACTTCAGGAGAGGCGCAAGAAACTCGCAACGATGCAGGACGTCATCAAAAATGGCGCGCCCGAATTAACCGATACCTTCGCCTCAGAACTCGGAACCGATCGCTTGGAATCACACTTCACCCTCGCGGCTTCATCTCTCATTACCGGCCTGAGTAACGGCGTGACGATCCGCATGGACAACCTCGAACACGTCTACCGTGGACTCGGGTTGACAGAGCAAAACGTGCACGCGATTGGCCACGGGACAGGATCAAATGGCAAGAGTTCCGAGAAATGCCGCGACGTGATTCGTAGCTATCATATTAAGCTGATGGCGGGGCTTGCCAAAAAGTTGCGCAGCGTCCCCGAGGGCAATGGGACGATGCTCGACAACACCATGATTGTCTACCTGAGCGATGCCGGCGAAGCTCACCACGGAGCCTTGCACGAGTGGCCCTTCCTCATACTCGGAGGCTGCGGCGGACGCTTAAATATTCCCGGGAACTACATCCGCATGCCGGACTACGGGCTCCCGGGACATGGCACCATCGGAAACTTCTACACCTCAATTCTCAATGCCTACGGCGATCACATCGAACACTTCGGAGATCCCGATTTTGAACTCGAACGTGAGGGGCTGCCCCAGCGAGGGCCCGTATCCTCGCTGATCATCTAGCGCCAAGATCCCTCACACTCCTACCCTGTGCACTCCGGTCGATCGTTGTCTTCTCTTTTTGCCTCCCTCAAAACCCAGCGCGGACGCGCGCAAGCTCAGCGGAGTGAAATTTTCAACCGCAGGAACTTCTTCCCGTCCGCCTGTAATGGCGTTGCGGTGCGGAAGGTGTTGGCTGACACTTCTACCGTATCTTCATTCTGCCAAGCCTCGAGGTCGATCGATGATTCGAGCTGGAAGGTGATATCATCCGCGAGCGTGTTCTTCTCGTAGGAGATGGTGAGGAACTGATCACCTCCCACAGTCGTGATTCCGGGCCTTGGCAGACTGGAGATGCTGGACTCGGTCGGCGAGGTCCCGAGGGCGTATTCGACGAAAGCACTCAGGCCATCGGCATCGCTGTCGTCATTATCGTCGGTGATGTTGTTAGCCATCTTCCACGCCGAGTAGCCGGAGACTTGGACGGCATCGGCTTGGCCTGGCGCGCCGCCAAGGTCGACGTGGGTGCCCCAGTTGGAGGGGAGCGCGTGATCCGGATTGGTGGTCGGGGCGCTCAGCACAAGTGAGAAGCCCGCGCCATCGGGAAGCGTGGGCCACGGGAGCTTGTCGTTGAAAGTAAGGTTACGGAGATCCCCGGTGCCAGTCAGGTTTAGCGTGAGGGGTTCGCCCTCATTGCTCAGACGACCGGAGTATTCGCCGGCAATCGCGAGACCTTCGCCATAACGGGCGACGAAGGCTGGCGCATCACGGACGAGCACCGCACGGGCACCCGCGTCAAGAATGGTGTTCGTCGGGAATGTGAAATTGATCCCCGTGGAGAAATTGACCCCGCTCAGGTCGATCGCCTGACTTCCGATATTGAGCAATTCGATGAACTCGTAGTCATCGCGGTCGGTCGAGACTGCGATCTCCCCGGCCTCCAACGGCTCGGCGGGATGGTAGTGAATTTCGGAGATGACGAGGTTTTCCACCGAAGCCGGGACGGAGTTGAGGCTAAAAAAGGCCGAGGTCAACGCGCTCCACTCGCCGGTGACGGAGTTGTAGGCGCGGGCACCAAGCTGCGCGGGTTCAGTCAGGATCACCGGTTGGGTGAGGTTGTTGCCATTGCTGGTGTCGATCTCGCCGCGCAGGCGGAGGTCGAAGCTGATGTCCGAGCTGCCTGAAGAGGCGTTGTGGATCTCGACCGCGATGGTGTTCTCGCCGTCAATGAACAAGGAGGGCGCGACGATGAACTCGAAATAAGTGCGCTCGTCGGGAGTCGCCGAGGTGGCGTAAGTATCGAATACAGCACCCGCGGAAAGATTCGCGGTACGGACGGCCTCAGCGCCGTTAATGTAGACGGCAGCGCCATCATCGTACTTCATCTTGAGGCTGAAGTAGGAGAACGACGCGGGCTCAGAGATCTCGACCTTATGGCGGAAGTAGGTGGTCGCATTACGCTGGGTCCCACCAACTTCCGGCTGGACGTCGATAAAGCCGATCAAGGTCGCCTCGTCTCCTTCAGAGTAGCCCAGTTCCGAAGGTCCGGCAAACCAAACGCTGTCGTCGAATGCGACCGCGCGCCACGCCGTGCCTTGATTCGATCCGTCGTCAAGGTAACTCCAGTTAGCACCAGTGCTGACGTAATCGCGTGGCTCCGGGATGTCGCCTTCGAATGGGGCGGGGATTGCCCCTGGGGAGATCGCACCACCAGAGAGGCGCGGGTCGCTCCCGTCGAGCGTGTAGTAGATGGCCGTGGCACCGGTGGCCATCGTGACGCCACCGCCCACGGGGATGGAGCCGCCGTGCTGTGAAAACACGGGGGCAATAATGTCGGGATACATCCCGGCACTGCGGAACTTCGCCATCTGGGACGTGGTGAGGTTCGCGAGCGTGTTGTTGACCAGGTTGTTCTGGTAGGCTTGCCATTGATCGGGGGTCCGGTTCGTCTGGTTCCCGTTGTGGACGCCCCAGCGGGCGACCTCGGCGATGTAGCTGAGACGCACTTCATCCACCCGGCGTTGCAAACGCTCGACCAGCCGCGAAGCCGTCATCGCGCCATCGTTGAAGAAGTGCTTATGAATCTGGTCGGCAAGCAGGATTTCGAAATCTGGATCACCCTCCGCGCGGTAACGCGTCATGGCATCAAGTGGTCCGTTGTGAGTGACCCCGCGGCCCGGCGGGCGCAGGTGGCCGTCCGCGTCTTTGACCATGAATTTAAAACCGACGCCATTGGACACCGAACCGCCTGCGCGGAATTCACTCTCAGAATCCCCGGAGGTCCACAGCAACATGAAGTCGATGAGGTCGTCGACATCCATGATGTCTTTGGTCAGACGGTAGGGCGTCGCGCCGTTGAGTAATCCCCGGAGTTCGTTCCACTCGGTGAGGTCGCCATCCTGCAGGACACCGGTGAGGAACTCGGAGCCGGTGTTGTTGCCATTGATGGTGTCGAATTCTTCTTCGGTCCCGGGGAGGTAGCTCGCCAGCATCGAAGCGTCCCAGCGCTCGCGGAGATGGTATTGCCCGCGGTATTGACCATTGAAGTAAAGGTGGACGAAGCGCCCGTGTGGAGCGACTTGCCCCATGTCGAGCAAGCTGTCGTCGGCGAAGCGGTTCGACATGTAGGCGCCACGCGCGACCATATCGTGGTTGCCCGCGCGGATGTCGAGGGCGTCGAAATCGCTGACCGGGAGGATCTTCTTGTAGTCATGGCCGTCGAACAGGGGGTAATTCAGCCGCTTGGGGCCATACTCGGAGCGGAAGTGGAGACGGATGCTCTTCTTCTCAAAGTTGGTGAAGTAGGACCCGTAGCGGGCGACGCCGGCATTGACCTGTTTGGAGCCCGATTCAAAGTTGAGCATCTCAACAGAGACCGGGATCTCGCTCCGGTTCGCAGGAACGTCATTGCCCTGGAAGGTGAGAGCAATGGAGGGGATGGAATTAAGAGCGTCTCCCATTTGCGGGCCGTAGGTCGGGTGCTCGGTGATCTGGGTGCGCATCGTGGGTTGGGTGACGATGTCGGCGGGAAAGATGTAAGTGTGGGTGTCGATATTTGTGGGCCGATAGCCTTGGCGAAATGCGATAGCTCGCAGCACCATGGTCTCGCTGATCGTGATCGGTCCCGCATAGACGGTCCCGGCGCTCTCAGTCGGCAGTGAACCATCGGTGGTATAACGGATAGTCGCATCCGCTGTCCCGGTGCTGATTGTGAGGTCGAAGGCGGTCTCGTAGAACCCGCGGTCGGAGCTGAACTTCGTATCGGCGGTGATCCCGTCGAAGCGGATGGCGTTCTCCGCTCCGGGTGTCAGCTCGGGGAAGAAGCCCGGAATCAAATTGGCGACGTCTTGCTGGGTGGCGGTGAGTCTCGGGGAGAAGAGGAAATCGGAGCTGCCGGCAGAGTCGTTGAGCCCCTGAATGGCGAGCACGTTGGTTCCGGCAACGAGGTTCCCCGAGGCGAGCGGGTAGTCGGAGAACTGGACGACGAGCGATTCCGGCGAACGGCCACTGGTGGGGCGACTGCCTGAGTTCCAAACGGGCGTCGACGGCGCGCGCTCGCGGTGGATTTCAACGCCGTTAAGGTAGGCGATGAATCCGTCTTCCCATTGCGCACTCAGCACGAAGTCGGAAATCCCAGCGGCCTCGGTGACCTCGAAAGGAATGCGTATGTAGACGCTGGGGTTCAGTAAACGCATGGCAGTTCGAAGATCATCGCCAGGGCCGATGTGCGGGAGGTAGTCGCCACTACTTGGGTTATCGTATCCGATACCAGTGGTGCCAGAGGACCAGGTGGAGTCGTCGAAGCCCGGTTGGTTCCAGCCTGTCACCGGCCCGCTTGGGACATGCCATTTGGAAATTGCACCCGAATTGACGAGCGCGATCGGCGCGGCCGTCTCAAATCCTGTCCCGTAAGCGATGTCTTGCAGCTGGGCCGGGTAGGTATTGAATACGCTCGCGATCGTGATGCCGTCAGGCTTGACCAGCGCTAGGTAGCCCCCTGCCGTGGCATCGAGCCTGAAGCTGGTGTGCACCTCGCCCGGCACGGCGCTGCGATCCTTGCCAGAAGCGAATACGAGAAGGTATTCACCGCTGCCGAGTTGCGCGGCAGGAAGGGTCCACTTGGTAAGCATCGCAGGATCATCGGTCAAATACCACCCACCGAGGTCACCTCCGACACCGGAAGAATTCCAGATCTCGATCCAATCCGAACGGTCGCCGTCTTCATCCTGGATTCCATCCTGATTACTAGCGAGGAACTCGGTGATGCGGGCGTCCGTGAGGGTCGCGGCACTGAGACTGGGCAGAGCAATGAGCGCCGCGGAGATTAGCAATCGCAAAAGTAAAGGTAGCATCATGTTAAATTCCTATCCCAGATTGCCCTCTGAATGCAATTGCGATTGTTGGGAGTTCTCGCGAAACTACCCAGCCAAGCGGCGGCGGCTCCCTGACTCGTGTCCGACGACTCCGGGTGGAAGCCTCAGGCTCCGCAATCGGCACTTGGAAAACCCCTCATCTCGAAACAAACTTTCAGCCTGTCTAGATCATCTATGAAAACACCCCTCTTCCTCGCTCTCGCCGCCTTGGCCGTCCCCGTCGTGGCACAAGAACAATTCGATGCCGTGGCCCACGGACAGGAAGTGTTCGCCTCGATGGGTTGCGTCGAATGCCACGTGATCGAGAAGGACGACAACTCGATGAAGACCGGGCCCAATTTGTTTGGCCTCTTTTTGACAGCAGCACGCAATCGCGAAGTCGGCCCGGTGGGCGCACGGAAAATGGTGAAAGCGGACAAGGCCTACTTCGTGAATTCAATACGCCAATCGTGGCACGAACTCGCCGTCGCGGAACGCGGACCGGCCAAGGGAACAACCTACTTACAGATCATGCCTCAGTATCGTGCCGAGATCCTCCCGGATCAGGATCTCGATTCCCTCTGGCACTATCTCCGGACTCTCGCCAACAAGGATCAGGCTGGCCCCAGCAAGGTCCTTTTGACCAAAAAGAAGGAAGCGCTCATCGCGAACTTGATCGATGTTCCCGGCGAGATTCCCGTCTCAACCCGGCCGCGGGTTTTTAGAGCTCCCCTGGCAGGTTCGAGTGCGCGCGCCCTCCACGTGGGCTTCCCCAATGGCATGAACTACACCTTTGATGCGCGCCTGCTTTCGGTGCGGAGAGTCTGGAGCGGAGGGTTTCTGAATCTCCGCGAGGAACGCTCGGGCCGTGGCAAACAACCCTCCAAGCTGGGACGCAATGCCCTCGTCTTTCTCGATCAGAAACCCGTTCTCGCCCCGCTCACCCCGGAGGGTCAAGTGGTCGACTTCGAGTTCAAAGAACCCGATGTGCAAGATTATCCGGTCATCGAGAAATACCTCTGGGACCCCACCGACTTCAGCGAAATGCTCGCCAGGCTCGATACCGAATTCCTGGGTCATCGCCTTGAACCCAGGACCGGAGTGCCCAGCTTCCAGTTTCGCGTCGGCCGGAACCTCTTTTCCGAAACGATCATCCTCAGCGACGACGGACGGATCGAAATCGCGCTCGAAGGAAAAATTCTTCAGGCCCAAAGTTTCAAACTCCGCTCTCATGACTTGACCGAAGTGGAGGTCAACGGCGGAAAGCTCGACAAAGGGACTTGGACCCTGCCCGCTGGGAAGACTGCGAAAGTCTACCGCCTGAAAGCCAAACTTCCGGGCGGATTACTGGCCCGTCCCAAGGTCGAGCGTCAGGAAAACTGGGCCCCGCAACCGCTCGTCTCCACCCCCACCGTAATCCTCCAACCTGATCTCAAGCGACGCCGGAAAGCGGGCAAACCACTCGCAGTACAAGCGGGCTATTCCGTCAAGACCTGGGAAGCTCCAGTCGATCTTTACGGGCGACCGCAACTCTTTGCCGCCACCGGAATCGCGGTCGCCAAGGACGGGACCATCGTGCTGGCGACCCGCGCCTCGGGCGTGTGGCGTATCCGGGATGAAAAATGGACCCTCTTTGCAGAGGGAACCTTTGAGGCGCTCGGCGTCTTCATCGAGGATGATAAGGGCGACCGCATCGTCATCACCCAGAAGCCGGAACTCACCCGGATCAGCGATCTCGATGGCGATGGTCGCGCCGACACCTTTGAAACCGTTTGCGATGATTTCGGGATTCATGGTAACTACCACGAATACACCCACGGACCGGTCCGCGACGAGGCGGGCAACTACTACTTCAACTTGAATCTTGCCGACTTCAGTGAAAACGAGCGCGTCTCGTGGCGGGCCGGCGGCAAGTTCATGGGGACGATGGGCGGCTACCGGGGTTGGTCCTGCCGGGTCACCCCGGAGGGCGTCTTCGAACCCTTTGCGAACGGCTTGCGCAGCCCGGCCGGGATGGGCATCGCTCCGGATGGTCGCCTTTGGTATTCCGAGAATCAGGGGGAATACGTTGGCTCTTCCAAGTGGGTCCCTCTGGAACACGGCAAGTTCTATGGCCATCCCTCGGGCCTCATTAACCTTCCGGGCGTCACACCCGCCTCGCAAATCGATGAAAAAGGATGGGCCGACAAGCTACGCAAAGGCGCACTCTGGCTCCCGCACAATAAGATTGCCAACTCCCCCGGGAACCCAGCCTGGGACGTGACCGGCGGAAAGTTCGGGCTCTTCAAAGGGCAGGTCTTCATGGGAGACCAAACTCTCTCACAACTCTTCCGCATCGTGACCGAGCAAGTCAAGGGGGTCGATCAAGGCTGCGTCATCCCCTTCGCCGAAGGACTGGCCTCCGGAGTGATGCGTCCCTGCTTCCTTTCCGACGGCAGCATGCTCGTGGGCCAAACCGGTCGCGGTTGGTATGCCACCGGTGGATTTCCGGCAGGTCTCCAACAGATTATCTGGGATCAAAAAACGATCCCGGGCGACATCCTGCAGGTCACGGCCACCCCGCAGGGCTTCGACATCCACTTCACCGCGCCGTTGAAGAAAGGGATCACAAACGAGCACCTGAAAAAGACCGTTCAAATAAAATCCTGGTTCTACACCAACACCGCTGAGTATGGCTCGCCGGAGCACGACCTTCGTGACGAGGCCTTCGCCGAAGTGAAGATTTCCAACAACCGGAAGGTTCTCCATGTGGGAATTACAGACTTCGGAACCGGAGACAAATGGCTCGATCGGATCTATCACATCGCGCTTCCAGATTCGAAGGAGCTTCTCAAAGGCGCAGCATCCTGGGAGACCCTGGAAGCCTACTTCACTCTCCGGGCCATCCCGGAGTGAAACGCGCAAACGACTTACCTCTCCTTAGGTCCCCCCCTAGTCCAAGGTTGGCGCAGCATCGCGGCACCTACCCTGAATCATGTTCAACAGGCATCCCCCAACACCAACGGTGTTGCGTCCAGTCGAACTGTCATTACACCTTGGTCAACCCCGAACGCATCACGGCCTGAACTCCGGATCATTTCTCCAAACACATCCGAATCACCATCGCACCATCATCACCATAAGCACGGCCTTCTGGGATGCTTGCTACAGAAGGACACTCCAACCCGCAAGGAGATACCTCACGCTGGCCACGCACGATACGGGGTTCGGACGAAAGACTTGGCGACCTGACAGGGTAGCCTTTGCTTCACCCACTCACTCCGATCCCTTGGGTCGCGGGCGAAGCGGGGCTAACGATTGTCATGAACCTCTCCCCCGCTGCCCTTCTCCTCCTCATCTCACTTGCGGTCGCGGCGCCCGAGCCCTTCGACCGCCTTACCTTTCACGCACAACCGAAGCCCCTGTCCGAGGAGGCCGTGACCGAAGACTGGCCGCGCTTCCTGGGTCCACGCCATGACCTGCATTCCAAGGAGACCCATCTTCTCAAGTCCCTGCCAGCCGCCGGACCGAAGATGGTGTGGGAAGTGTCCCGGGGAGGCGGCCATGCCCCCCCTGTTGTCTCCGGCGATCGCCTCGTGATGATCCATACCCTAAAGGATCGCGAGGTCATCGAATGCCTTCACTCTGAAACCGGCCGCCGTCACTGGAAGTTCGAGTATCCGGTCACACTGAGAACAAGCT
>Ga0222651_1001533_pt1 | contig 11220 bp, 8 predicted proteins | sample AntAcemetagen369_FD_179855 | JGI IMG/M metagenome (GOLD analysis project Ga0222651, IMG submission 179855) | Saline water microbial communities from Ace Lake, Antarctica - #369 | ecosystem: Environmental > Aquatic > Non-marine Saline and Alkaline > Saline | place: Antarctica: Ace Lake | collected...
CCATATAAACTACAACAAATTTACCCTTGAAATTGCTCAACCTGGCAACCTAGTAGTTGAACTAGCTCCCTTAACCAATATACTTGAAGAGGTCACTGTAATGGCATCCAAGAAAGACCCTTATGCCATGGAATTGGCTAAAAAAGCATTTCAAAAAGCGAATATCCAATCCTCAAAATCCAATTATGGCAGAGCCTTTTACCGACAAAAATCGAAAAATGGAGATCAGTATTCCGAGTTCTCCGAAATAATCTATGACGTACGTTATAACGCCATTGGCATAGAAGATTGGGATATAATTGAGGGTAGATATGCACTAAAGCCAGGAGGCCTGCACAACAGAAACTACACCCTATTAACCCGATTGATTTCTCCATTTCAACCCAACACGGAGGAGGTTATTTTTCCCATTCATCCTGCTTTTGAAGTCTTTTATGATATCCACCTAATTGAATACATTCAATCCAGCAATGATAAAATTGCCGTATTAAAGTTCCAGCCCATAAAAACCAGTAGAACCCCAACTTTCGAGGCAGAGGTATACATCAACACTAAAACTTATGATATCCTAAAAATTACCGGTAGTCTTACCAATGATGATCTAAAATTTGTTCAACTCGTCAACAATAACAACAATGGATGGAAAAACTATAATATCTCCTTTGAAATAGCCTATAACTTGGAAAAAGAAAGCAATGCATCAATAGATTATATTAATATAAACCAAGAATTTGACTACTATGTAAATGACAAATTGGAATTTCATACCACTTCTTCCTCAAACCTTACTTTTTTTGAACATTATACCCCTACCTCCAGAAAAAAATTGGGAGGACAGTTCGGAAAAAATAAAAGCGACTGGCAAAAACTGGATGAAATAGGATATGATGAAAAATTTTGGATAGAAAACCCAATTGTAAAAAGGACTCCTATAGAGGAAGAGGTAATTGCGTCCTTTGCAAAGGTAGGTGCATTTGGCTCCATCTTCCTAAATAGTAAAGATCAAATTGCACTTATGCAATCCAATTTGGCCAATGATACATTCATAAAAGATTTGGGAGAAACTGTTAATCGTTACAACAATTATAACCCCGTAGAAAAAGTATTTCTACATACGGACAAAGAGATATGTGCATCAGGCGAAACACTGTGGTACACCGGATATACGGTTTTGGGGCAGTATCACCACTTTTCTTTAGGTAGTAGGGTGCTTCATGTGGATCTAATTGGTCCAAAAAATGAAATAGTGCTAGCGCAAACCCATGAAATTTTAAATGGCAAGGCCATAGGTTCCATAGATTTGCCCAATAGCCTTCCTCCTGGCAATTATCAATTGCGATCCTATACCAATTGGATGCGAAATTTTGATCAGGATTTCTTTTTCACCAAGACCATAAAAATTCTTAATGAAAATATCACCCCAATTACAGCTATCCCAAAAGAAGATAAAATTGATCTACAGTTCTTCCCGGAGGGAGGGTACTTGGTGGCCAATTTAGTGGGGCAAGTAGCATTTAAAGCTATTGGAAACGATGGGCTTGAAAGAAAAATAAAAGGACAAATAGTCGATTCAAAAGGGAATTTTATTGCCACTCTGGCTACTATAGATAGAGGGTCCGGTTTTTTTACCCTGAAACCATTGGAAGGGGAGCAATATTCAGTGCTCCTTGACGACGGATCCCGTTATCCCTTTCCAGAAGTTAGGGATGAGGGATACGCCCTAACTGCGTATACGGTAAGTCCCAAAAGTATACAAGTAAAGATACAGGCCACAGAATCCTTAAAAAAACAGTCCTTTTATGTAGTTGGACATATGAACAATAAAAAATATTTCCAAGGAAAATTTGATTTTGAAGACCAGCCGGCCGTAAATTTTGAGATTCCAAAAAGTAAAACGCCGAGTGGTATCCTGACGCTTACCCTTTTTGATTCACAAAAAAAACCTTGGTGCGAACGTATAGTATTCATCAATAATCAGGACGAATTGGTCATTACCGCCAACCTTAGCCCAAAAAATTTTAAGGGCAGAAGTGAAATTTCAATTGATGTCCATGTAACCGATACCGATGGTAGGCCAGTTATCACTGAACTATCTATGGCTGCCACCGATGGAGATCAGGGTTTAAAAAATCAATATTCCCCTAATATTTTGACACATCTTTTGTTTCAATCCGACATTAGGGGCCATATTTCCAATCCTGGACTTCTTTTTCTAAATCAGAAAAAATCAACCTTACACGCCCTAGATTTGGTAATGATGACCCATGGCTGGAGAAAAATCAACTGGACTGAAATTGAAGCGGAAACCAATATTCCAAAGGAGTTCAATTTTGATAAAGGGCTTTCCATAACAGGTATCGCCACGAGTCTGAACAATAGGCCTCTGCCGAACACCCCGCTAACTATAGTGGCTAAATCTGGCAATCAAATAGGAATGATTTCGGCTAGGACGACTTTGGATGGAAGTTTTAACATCCCCGATTTTAATTTCAGGGATACTACTAATATTGCATTCAACGCTTTTAATTCTTTGGACAAACCTATAGATGTAAAAGTTACCCTGATAAAACAAGAAACCACTCTTCCTCCACCTCGTTATAAAAAGGCAGAAATCAAGATTGAAAAATCAAATGAGATTCGTTATCCTCAAAAAAATATAGGCCCTGCATTCAATTTAAAAAATGCCACACAACTGGACGAAGTAATCATCACGGAAAAAAAGATAGAAAAAAATAGAAATGCCTCTCCGTCCGTGTATGGGCAGACCCCAGATGCCACCTTATATATGGAAGACCACAGCTCTGCCCAAACCGTCCTGGATTTGGTAAGAAGATTCGGTGGTGTAACCGTAAATGGCAATACAGTAAGTATCAGGAATGGTGGCACTCCCTTATGGGTGCTTAACGGAGTACCTGTCAACAATGACAATCCATCGTCTTCATCCCAGGCCCGTGCCACACAGAGGCAGAGGCAAGGCTCGTCCACTGATCAAGGGGCCGCAAGCGCTGTACCAGTAAATTTATCGTTATCCATGGAGCAATCCATGACCCCTGGTCCCGTACCTACCTATATAGCGACCATGGACACCTATACTGTGGAAAGAGTGGAAATTCTAAAAGGGCCCGCTGCCGCCATTTATGGATCTAGGGGGGGCAATGGGGTCATCCTTATCTATACCAAAAGAGGGGAAAGTAAAACTATTGCACCCGCAGTATCGCCAGATTTTACAATTGTTGGACATGCACCTGAACGGGAATTTTACTCACCAAAATACAATGTTGCCTCAGATGACGACAATGTTGTGGATTATAGGGCTACACTTTATTGGAACCCTTCCTTTACAACGGATAAAAATGGAAATGCAAGGCTCCTATTCCACAATTCGGATAGTGCTAATCAAATTCAGTTAGATATAGAAGGATTATCCCCTTATGGAACACCAGGGAAATATCTACAAACCTTTGGTGCAGACGATTGATTCAACAAAATCTTTCTTTGGCACTTTTTGGATGGACAAAATACCATCCAGTCTGTTTGGGACCACAATTGGTTGGTCCCATGGTTCAAAAGGATAGGTTTACCGTAACCTTTTATCGACAAGCAACCAAATTTTTACAATTACATCATCAAATTTAGGCCAAAGAAACCAATGGGTCTGTCAATTCTTAAATTGCTTCGAACAATTTACCGGGCAATGGCCTTAATACTCCCTTCATTTCCATATTCAATAAGGTGGAAGAAACTTTAAAAATGGGCAACTTACAATCCAAAGCAATATTATCCAAAAACTGTTTGCCATTCTGTTGCAAATAATCATAGATATCCTTCTCGGTTTCGTCCAACTCAACAAATAATTGCTTTTGAATGGGAGTGGTCTTCTTTTCTTCCAATTCCCAGCCCAACATATAGATGAGATCAGCCGCCGAGGTAAGCATTTGTGCTTTCTGTTGTTTTATGAGGTTGTTGCATCCACTACTATATTTATCCTGGGTTCTTCCAGGTACGGCAAAAACATCGCGATTATAACTATTGGCAATATCGGCCGTTACCAAACTACCGCCCCGTTCGGCAGATTCCACCACAATGGTAGCTTCGCTCATTCCCGCTATTATACGGTTTCGCTTTAGAAAATTTTCCCTGTCGGGCTGACTTGTGCTCCAGAATTCCGTGAAAAACCCACCATTTCTATTGACCTCTGAAACATATTTTTTGTGAATTTTAGGATATATCTGATTTAACCCGTGCGCCAAACAGCCTATGGTTTGCAAGCCATGCCTTACCGCTGCCTTTTGTACACAAATATCCACTCCGTAGGCAAATCCACTTACAATTATAGGATTTAAGGGCGCCAGGTCCTCAATTAGTTGTTCACAAAAAGCAGTGCCATAACTGGTTATATTCCTAGTACCAACAACACTAATGATTTTTTGCTTGTTCAAATCTATGTTCCCTTGGCTAAATAGTAAAATAGGGCTATCTATACAGTGTTTTAAATAGGACGGGTAACTGTCGTCCATAAAATAATGAAAATCTATTTCCTGTTGCCCTAAAAATTCGAACTCCGCCTCTGCTGCCTCCAAATGTTCCATGTCCATTAATCCCTTAAGGGTAGCCGATCCAATGCCATCTATTTTTAGCAAATGATGCATTTTATCCTCAAAGATTAACGATGGACTGCCACAGTTCGAAATTAATTTTTTTGCGGTTATATCACCAATATTTGGTACGTGCTGTAAGCGTAGAACAGCAATTATTTCATCTCTAGACATTTATGGAAATACTAAGTTGTTCACAAAATACATAAAATATAATGTTAATAAAAAGTTACGTCAAGAGTTTTGAACTTGTGTTATTTTTCCAATCTTTGTCCTTATGGGAACCGAACATTACATAGCGGAGCTGCTTTATAGATACAATTGTGTAATGGTCCCAGAATTTGGTGCATTCTTAACTCAGATGAAATCTGCCGTTATCAATGATGGGACGAATTCGTTTTACCCTCCTTCTAAAATACTATCCTTCAACGAACAACTAACTTCCAATGATGGATTGTTGGTTTCATATATGGCAGATGCCGAAAAGATGTCCTATGAAGACATGCAGAAGCAAATCGCCGCCATATCTTTGAAATGGAAAAAACTTTTAAAGGAAGGAAATCGTTTAAGTCTTCCCAATATTGGTGAACTTTGGTTGAACAAGGAAGGAAAAACCCAGTTTCAACCATCTTATCAAGTAAATTACCTAACATCATCCTTTGGTCTATCTACCTTTGTTTCTACTCCAATTTCTAGGGAAGTTTTAAAGGAGGAAGTAATTGAATTGGAAGAAAAAATTCCTTTTATGATTACTCCCGAAACTCGCAAGGAATCTACGATAAGACCTTATTTAAAGTATGCAGCTGTTGTCTTGCTGACCATTGCCACAGGATTTACAGGATATCGTCTATACAATGAGAACGAGTCCAACCAGGAACTGGTAACACAAGAGGCGCACCAACAAGTTTCCAAAAAAATTCAGGAAGCTACTTTTTTTAATACTGCCCCTTTGGAATTGCCTGCGATTTCATTGAATGTAATTTCAACCAAAAAAACTGGTGTCCACCAAGTTATTGCCGGTGCATTCAGGGTTCAGGAAAATGCGGAAAAAAAGGTACTTCAATTAAAAGAAAAAGGCTACGATGCCTCTTATCTTGGTGCAAACCAATATGGATTGCACATGGTGGCCTATGGCAGTTTTGATGACGCCAACGAAGCCCTAAAATATTTGCGGAAAATTAAACTTTCCGAAGCACCCGAGGCCTGGTTAAGATCTGTAAAATAATTCCCTCTCTACTTTTTAGCTTAACAATACCAATGTATCTTTGCCCAAAATAAATTTATGGAGCCAAAGACGCCCAGTGAATCGCGTACACTTATGACCGATATGGTCCTTCCCAGTGAAACAAATCCTTTGAACAATCTATTTGGAGGGGAATTGTTGGCCAGAATGGATCGCGCTGCCAGTATTGCCGCCAGGCGCCACAGCAGAAGAATTACCGTTACTGCTTCTGTAAACCATGTAGCGTTTAACCAAGCTGTACCTCTTGGTAGTGTGGTAACGGTTGAAGCAGCTGTTTCGAGAGCCTTTAAAACCTCTATGGAGGTTTATATAGATGTTTGGATGGAAGACCGGTTTAATGGGGAAAGATGCAAGGTAAATGAGGCCATATTTACTTTTGTTGCCGTAGATGACACTGGAAAACCCACTAAGGTTCCAGAATTAAAACCAGAATCGGCCTTGGAAATTCAGCGATTTGAGGCTGCGTTGCGCAGAAAACAGCTTAGTTTGGTATTGGCTGGGAAGTTGAAGCCCAAAGATGCAACCGAACTAAAGGCGCTATTTATGGACTAAAAGTCGAAATTATTGGGGTCGGGACCAAATCGTTTTCCGCAATCCAATTGATCCAATTTTTTTGTATCGGCCGCTAGGAGTTCAAAATCGAAAATATCCGCATTTGCCTTTATCCGTTCCTTTTTTGATGATTTTGGAATGGTTACCACCCCTTTTTGTAAACTCCAACGCAATACGATCTGAGCAATCGTCTTATTGTATTTTGCCGCTAGGTCCTTCATAATATCCAATTCAAAGATATGACCCTGCATCAAAGGGGACCAGGCTTCATACTGAATGGTATTTTTATTGCAGAAATCTATGAGATCCTGCTGCACCAGGTAAGGATGAAATTCCATTTGGTTCACCATAGGAACATATTTTGAGGAAGAAAGTACATCCTCGAGATGATTTTGCATGAAATTACTAACTCCGATGGCCTTAACACGCTTTTGATCGTACAAATCCTCCAAGGCACGCCATGTTTCCTTGTACTTTCCCTTAACCGGCCAATGCACCAAGTAAAGATCCAGATAATCCAAATTTAAACGCTTTAAACTAGCCTCGTAAGCTTTTAAGGTAGTGTCATAGCCCTGATCGCTATTCCAAACCTTACTTACTACAAATATATCTTCACGATCAACACCGCTTTCCCTTATCCCTTTACCAACCCCTTCTTCATTTTTGTAGATAGAAGCAGTATCTATATGTCTATATCCCTCTTCCAGCGCCCATTTTACGGCATTGGTCACTTCTTGGCCATCCTCGCTTAAATAAACACCTAAACCAAGATAGGGCATCTTTACGCCATTGTTTAAAGTAAATGCTCCTTTTAAATCGGTTAAATTTTTCAATTTCAAATTTTTTATAATTGATATATCCACTCTTCTGGATTAAGGCGGGTAGTATCCTTGTACAGATAAAATTTTAATTGTGTGGTGCCACTGGATTTGCTAGTGTATATATCACCCAAATCCGACTTGGTATTCACCTTATCACCCTTCTTTACAAATACCCTGGAAAGATTGTAATAGGTACTTATATAATTTCCATGCTTTATCTGTACCCCCTTATTGCCTCCAGGCACGGAAAGTATGGCAATAACTTCCCCTTCAAAAATGGCCCTCGCCTTGGAACCTTCATCCGTAGCAATAATAACTCCGTTACTTTCATGTTTTATCCCAGGGTATACGGCATCATTATAAACACCAAATCCCTGTCTTTTTATTCCCTTCTCCACCGGCCAGATAAGTTTTCCTTTGTTAGCAGAAAAATTATTGGCTACAATGGTCGCCTCTGGGGTTAAAACAAACTTACTACTACTTGCAGCGCTGGTATTTGTAGTTTTACCGACGGCTTTATTGGAAGCTGCAATAGCACTGCGAATTAATTTTTCTATCTGCTGATCGATTCTCCTGGCCTCCTGCTTTTTCTTGTCAATAGCAGCAGCATATTTGCTCTCGTTCTGCCTTATGCTTTTAAGCAATTCCTTTTGGGACTGAATTTCCTTGTATAATTGATTCTTGATTTCAGTATTTTCAGTCACCAATCTATCCTTCTCCTTTCGCTGGTCCGAAAGATCCTTATTCAACTGGGTAAGCTCATCTGTTTTCCCCACAATCTGCTCTCCCTGCTCCTTTCTATACTGGGTATATTGTTTCATATACTGAAACCTTTTGAATGCTTGCAGGAAATTCTGGGAGGACAAAAGAAACATTAATCTACTTTGTCCAGATTTATTCTGATAGGACTTTTGAATCATATTGCCGTATTCTTCCTTGAGAAAGGCAAGATCGTTACGCAATTTTCCAATATTCCTGATATTGGTATTAATTTGTCTGTTAAGTAAGTTGGACTGCTGATTGGTAACTCTGATCAATTGTTGGCGAACATTTATTTTTTGGTCCATAGCTTCCATTTGTTCCAAGACATTTCCCTTTTCCTTTTTCTCCGCGAACAACAATCGGTTAATCTCGGATATTTCCTTTTCAAGTTGTTCCCGTTTGGATTCCAATGCCTTTTGCTCATTGGTTTGCGCAAAGGAAACATTGCCCAAAAGAATGAACATAACTAAAAGAAAATAAACTATATAAGAATTCTTACTTCCCATATTAATTTAATACTATTTCTTTAAAACCATTTGGTATACTATAGGGAAAATTCAATGCTCTATTGAACTCCATATTTCTAAATTCAACAGTAATATTATTGGTGTGGTCGCCCTCTAGAGCAAATATTTCTATCTCCCCGGGCAAAATCCATTTATTTACTTTTTGATAGTTCTTATAGCTTATTTCCAGCAGCCTTTTTTCTAGAGGCTGGGACAACTGCTGTGTGGCCATCTTATAATTCAATGGTTCAATTTGAAACAGGGTTTTAAATAACTCACCTGCCTTCTTTGGTTTTAACTGATAATTCCCATTGGCGATAGCCGCCGTATATTTTTCATCCCTTAAATCGAAAAGAGCCTCCCCTAGAAGTAAGTTTTGTACTTTTTGAAAATCAAGATCAGTTCCTAACAATTGACTTAAATACGAGAAATTTCCGTCGAAATATTCATTGTCCATTTTATTGTAAAACGAAACGCGCTCAGGGGTAATGTAAGCCTTTACGATCCCCAATGGGGCACTAAGCCATATAGCCTTATCTTTTTCCATTCTAAGGCTTACGCTTACACTCTGGGTAGTCTCACCATCAGAATAGTCTATTCTCATCTTGCCACTTAAAGTTTTAAAACTTAATTGAGAGTAATAATGGTTCCTAATGACGGCTTTTGAGGTCATATTTTCATCCACATCTCCGCCTTTGATTACGCTACTGGACTTACACGAAAACACCAAAACGACCAAACTGAAAAGTAAAGCCCATTTTTGAAGTTTATTTATACAGTATACCATAGTTTTATGACCCGGATTTAATTTTACTAAGATACATATTTGCCTTGGAAGAATTTCCCAAAGCCTTACTTGCATCCACTAATTCTTTATACATTTTATTCGCGAGCTCGGGGTCGTCCAATAAATAATCCAATCCCGACTCCAAAATGGTTATGGCTTCCTTATACTTCTTAACCTTGTTTAGCGCAAGTCCGTAAGTAAAATAAAAATAGGGTTGTGTAGGAAAGCTTTCCAGAGCCTCCTCACTTACAGAGGCCACATTGTTAAAGTCGCTCTTTGCCAAAAATTCCGAAATAATTGATTCATAATTATTTAATGGGTTTTCATCGTTCTCTTTTACGACCAGGGTATCTTCACTTTTTTCAATTATTTCCTTAGCCCTAATAGAATCATTGATTTTTAAGGTCAGTTGCTTTGAAAAGAGCGATATTTTCATACCGTTTAGTATTTTAAGAGCGTTATCATAGTTTTGTTGCTCAAAATAAATAAGGGCTAAATTTTCTTTTAACTTGGAATCATCATATGGAATCTTACCCTTCACCATATCTATGGTGGTCCCTTGACGATGTAATATCTCCATTAGGGAATTCAGCACCCAAAAATTATACGGTCTGGCCTTTATTGCGGCAATACCATATTCCTGCGCCAAAACAAACTGTTCAGAGGCCAAATAAGCTTTTGCCAGTTCATGGTCGATTACTGAATTATTTGGATCCAAAGACTTGCAATCCAACAAGAGGTTTACCGCCCTATCATAGTTCTCTATTCCCTTTTGCTTTAAGGCTTCAAAGAACTTTTCTTGAAACTCATCGGTATATTCCTCCAAATAAACCTCTGAGCTTTCTTCCTCCTTTAACTCATTTTCTTGGGCGCAAATAAGTTCTGGGACCAAACACAGCCCCAGGGCAAAAATTAATATGTAAAAGTTTTTAATCATATCTAAATATTGCTCCAAACCGAAAACACACTTAAGTCTCCATGGAAAAAATAAGCCTATAGCCTCTGCTATCCGAAAACAATTTTTGTCCCAAAAGCCACAAATCCTAAAATACAGCAAAGGGGATAAGGCCCATTAAAATTAATGATAAAGCTAGATGCTACCTTGTTTTGGTATAGAGATTTTATTTTACCCCTGTACTTCCAAAGCCACCTTCACCTCTTGAAGTTTCGGAAAGCTGCTCAACCTCGTACCATTGAGCTCTTTCATGTTTGGCAATAACCAACTGGGCTATGCGCTCGCCATTTTCAATGGTAAATGCTTCATTGGAAAGGTTTATCAGGATTACTCCAACCTCTCCCCTATAATCAGCATCAACCGTGCCAGGTGCATTTAGCACTGTAATACCTTTCTTTGCCGCCAACCCACTCCGGGGTCTTACTTGTGCCTCAAAACCTATGGGAAGTTCCAGGAATAGTCCGGTCTTTACAATGGTTCTGTCCATTGGCAGCAACACTATTGATTCGGTAAGATTGGCTCTTAAATCCATCCCGGCAGAAGCCAAGGTTTCATAACTAGGTAATGCGTGAGCCGATTTATTGATGATTTTTATAGTCATTTCCTTAAAAATATTTGTTTGAGTTTATCACTTTCAAGCCGATACACCATGCCTAAAAATAAAGTAAAAAATATACTGCCAATAATCAAATTGCGATCGAAAACATAAAACGACAACATGGAAAATAAGATGGATACCGCTAGGTAAAAAATTATTTTTCTGTGGTTGTAAGGAATAGGGTAGTACATTCTGCCAAAAAAGAAGGATAATATTACCATTGTCCCGTAGGCAACTAAGGTAGCTACAGCGGAAGCAACATATCCAAAATACGGAATAAAGGCCAAATTAATTATAATGGTCAGTATGGCACCTATCAAAGAAATATAAGCTCCAAATTTTGTGCGATCCGTTACTTTGTACCATACCGATAGGTTGTGATATATCCCTAAAAAAAAGCT
>Ga0222651_1001535_pt1 | contig 11207 bp, 10 predicted proteins | sample AntAcemetagen369_FD_179855 | JGI IMG/M metagenome (GOLD analysis project Ga0222651, IMG submission 179855) | Saline water microbial communities from Ace Lake, Antarctica - #369 | ecosystem: Environmental > Aquatic > Non-marine Saline and Alkaline > Saline | place: Antarctica: Ace Lake...
GACATGAACGCCACGATCCTCCACCTGATGGGCCTCGACCACAAGAAGCTCACCTACCGCTACTCCGGCCGGGACTACCGCCTCACCGACGTCCACGGCAACGTCGTCCACGACCTCATCGCGTAGCACAAGGACCTACTACGCCCTCTCCAAAAAGACGCCATTCCCGCTCCAAGTTCGCTGGTTTCAAACCATCGTAGACCCTCATGAATAAGTAATTTGAGAGGTTTTTTTCGGTATTTCCGGCATGCTGTTATGGCGAGGTCGGGGTAGGCTCGTTGGTGGCCATTTCGCGCGGCGGCTCTCCTGAAGCGGATTGCCATTTTTCGATCTGGCGCCAGTGGCCGAGAAATTTCCGCCACGAAGCACTCCAGAATTTAAACAATGTGAGCTCGCCCTGCCTCAGTGCGTGGCGGTGGGCGAACCAAACGGCGCTGACGATCACGGTGTAGATCGATTTGTAGACTAATCGCGTCGCCGCTCGACCAATCATCGATCGGCCGGCGTAGTAGGTGCGCACTCGTTCGATCTGAAAGCGCAGATGGTGCGCCTCGTCAGCGAGAATGTCCGCACAGATTTCGCCGAGTAACTCACACCGTTCAGAATCACGCAGTGCCTTGTAATAGATCTGCGCCATCGTTTCGACCATCAGCACGGAGGCCGACCAGATTTCCATGTTGGAAAAAAGGGATCGCACCAGCCGGAAACCGGTATCGCCAAGGTCGAACTTGATCCTCTCCGCGCCCACTTTGTCCAAGTAGCGCCCAAGGTTCTCGCCGTGTTTCTGTTCCTCTTCGATGAAGAGCTTCACCGCCTCGATGTAAGTCTTGCGCTCCGCGTCCTCGTGCGGGCATTGGTCGAGAAATCCACGTGTCGCCTGCCGCAAATGCGCGCCGTCGGACGTCTCGCCGAGTTGCCATGCTTGGATCGAGCGGATCAGGCGCGCGTCCTCTTGCAAGTCGAGCTTGGACTCGCGGTTCCAATTGATCTTTGGCGTGCGAGCGAGATTTTCGCGGAAGTGGGTCAGCCAGTACTGAGAACGCAGCTCGCAGCTGCCCGTCGGCGGAGTGTCGTCTAATTTCTTCATGAGGTCTGGGGAGAAAGTGACCCCAGACAATGAAGAATTCGTGAAGCGCGTGCGTTTTTTTGGTGAAAACTATCTTTGAATACAGAGGGTCAGGCAGGGGGTGTCGCGAATGGCATGGAAACTACTCGAAGCGAAGTTGGACCTGATCCAAGTGAGGCGCTCACTCAAACGCGATCTACGGCCACATCACGCAGAAGCCTCCTTTTCCCCTTAACATCGGATCCTCCACAAGCCCCAATGGGGTGATGCCTTTATCCTTTGGGTCTGAAAATTTCTTCAATACTTTTTCCAAAGGTATCTGCGAGGGAAAAAGCCAGCGTTAAAGAGGGGTTGTGCTTGCCCGTTTCTATCGCGTTCACTGCTTGGCGAGACACGCCCAACCTTTCCGCAAGGGCCGCTTGTGACCAGCCATTTTCTGCGCGAAGGACCCTTAATCTATTCTGCATGGGCATCACTTTTCTGCTGAATAAACTGCGCGATACCAAAGATGCAGGCCATTGCTGGCAACATAAAGGCAGGGCTAATCGGCGTCACCTCAACCATTTCCCCGAGCAATCCATAGGCCAGAGCGGAACACCCAACCACACAAACCGCCCAGAGTAAACTTACGCCCATGACGCGCTGGATATATTCATCCAATGACCGGAAATGGCTGATGACCAGCCGCAGCAGAAATATCATCGGAACCACAGGGGTCATTGCTAGAAATCCTTTGCTGATGACGGACAGACCATTGGTTTCGTTAATCACCACCGACAATCCTAATACGGCAAGAAACATTGCGATGTGGACCATAAACAGGACCAGGAATTTCTTTTCTTTTTTTTCTAATTTACTGCTCATTTCAATTTTTTGCTTTTCGTTTTTGATTGTGCCCCATCTCCTTTCACACTGTCAGGAGTTGTGAGATAATGTAAGGGTTGCATTACATTAATAGCGATGTCAAGCAAACCTTACAAAAAGGTGGGTTTTCCTTACAAAAGGTAGCTAAGCATAGCGGGAAGCCGCTCGAAAAGGCGACCCGCGAGGCGAGCTTGTCGATATTCGGAGTGACGGCGAGCTCGGGGCCATAGCATCCAAGCTCGGGGCGGAGGTCATCGATCGCGATGATTCTCAGCGTTAATGAAGGAAAAGATGGACGCATTCAATCCCAACTCCGCGGGGCTTAATGACCCTGACGGTCCGGCTAAGAAATATCAGGCCACAACGCGGTACTATCTGGCACCGGAATGTCCCTTGGGCGACGGGCGACTCCAGGAATTTAATTGACGCGATTTCCTTGTGTGATCTATTTTGGAACCCTGAAAGTTGAAGTTGTCAGGGTAACCGTGGTGGAGCATGAGAGGCGTCACCCCTCGGATGGCATACTAAGAAAATGAATATCATCGGGTTAATTGTTGAAGTCCTGTTTCATAACGGATGCGGATGGATTGGGAACTTGGCAGTGAAGATTGTGACCTTTGGGAAGGTGGATCTTGAGACAGGGGATTCTTCGGAGACCATTCTTACGGAGTGTATTGGGGCCGGGGTAGCGATCGGGCTGGCCGTGGTGGTTTCGTTGATTATTGGGTAGAGTTGAGGGCGGTCTTCTCCCCCGTTCTACTTCGCTGGTGCCGTGGATTCGCGGAGTTCGAAATGAGCTGCGACGACGGGATGACTCTTTGGAGAGCTGGTGAGGAAGATGGTGGATTTAGTTGCTTCGGGGCCGGTGGTGAAATCGAGGGTGTGGAGGGTGAGAATTGGATGCTAGAAAATGAAGACAATCGGGCTCTCCTTGGCCTCAGGCAAGATCGAGATGCGCAACTTTGCCCACACCCCGAAGCCCTCTTCGGGAAGAAGAGCAGGGATTACTCTTTGTAATCCCGCCCCATCAGGCTGTTCATCCCGCCCCCTTGCCAGTCGCGTAATTGCTTCGACAACTGCTCAACGATGTCAGGATGAGTCTTGGCAATATTGTTCTTCTCGCCGAGGACTTTCTCCAGGTCGAAGAGTTCAATCCCGGTGTAACCAGCCTGGCATGTTTTTTTTGTTTTTTTTCTGACATGAAGAATCGAGGCAACTCCTTCGTCCGAATGCTCGAATTCATCTTCGCGAACAACTAAAACGTTCTCCCCGCGCCAACGCGCACAGGCGATCAACCCAAGAAGAAAAATCCTAGCAGGAAAGCCCCGACGACACCGTCACGCCCCCTCTGACTCATCGCTTCCAGTGAGTCTTTCTACTCGTCTCCCTTCTTGCGGCGGCAGACGTCTCTGCCGCTGTTACCGTCGCCATTCCATTCTGCGAAAAGGTGATTCTACCACGGGAGATTACGGTTTCGGATACGAGAACCAAGATGAGGCAAAACTTGCCGGGTGGCAATAGGATGGCATACCACAAGTTCCGGCACGCGGGATCGGTGGGAAGAACTTCCTTCTGAGAATCGCAACAGACAGCGAAGTTACTGGCTTTTTGGTGTTCTGGTGGGAGGATCGTTTCATGAGGATTTGTTTGTTTATGCTATGGCTTGCCACGATTGTCTCGCCCTCGTATTCCGCTGGCTTTTCAAGGGTCCGATTGGCGAAGATTGATGACACCATTGAGCAGGCCATCACCGATGCTCGGACTCCGGGAGGAGTGTTTCATCTCGAACGAGAAGGAACCGTTTACGAGAAAGCCTACGGTTCCCGGGCCTTGCTTCCGAAGATCGAGAAGATGAGCACGTCGACGATTTTTGACGCCGCTTCCCTCACGAAAGTTGTCGCGACCACTCCGGCGGTCATGAAATTGCTCGAAGCCGGGCGCTTGAAGTTGGACTCCCGGGTAAGCCGTTATCTCCCTCAGTTCAAAGGACAGGGGAAGGAATTAATTACGATCAGGCAATTACTGACCCACACCTCGGCCCTTCGGGCGGGCCTTGCCATTCGCGGTGATTGGTCGGGAAAGGTGACGGCCTTTGAAGCGGCCTGCGCCGAACCCTTACGGGGAGAACCGGGGAAAACTTATCGATATAGCGATATCAATTTTATCCTCTTGGGTTTCCTGGTTGAACGGATCACCGGAGAGCCGCTTGAGCAATTCTGCAAGCGCGAGATCTTTGCCCCGCTGGGGATGATAGATTGCCATTTTCGGCCGCTCACTACCAAAGATTTGAAGAAAATAGATCGCATTGCGCCCACCACAGAAATGTCGGACGGGAGTGTCTTTCGAGGTGTTGTGCACGATCCGACCGCGCGCCGGATGGGCGGAGTGGCGGGGCATGCCGGTCTTTTCTTGACGACCCGTGATCTGGCTCTCTATGCGCGCATGTTTCTCGGTGGTGGAATGTTGAATGAGAAACGGATTTTCAAGGTGGCCACGGTGAAGTTGATGACGAGCGTGCAATCGCCCGCGGGACTTCCCCGGCGGGGCTTGGGGTGGGATATCGACTCCCCTTACGCCGGTCCTCGGGGTGAGCTCTTTCCGGTGGGGAGTTATGGACACACCGGCTGGACCGGGACGCGACTCTGGATCGATCCCTTCTCGCAAACCTTCGTCATATTTCTCTCCAATCGAAATCACCCGAGTGAAAAAGGGAATGTCATTGGCCTCCAGCGGGAATTGGGAACGCTCGCCGCCCTCGCCGTTTCAGATTTCGATTTCACCCAGGTTCCGGATGCTCTTCCTCCCCTAGTGACTAAATTTGATCCAAACCCTGCCGAGCCTAAAGCTGGAAAGGTTCAAACGGGGATTGATGTCTTAAAGCGCGAAAATTTCCGTCAACTTCGTGGCCGTCGCATCGGCCTCATCACCAATCATACCGGGATTGATCGTGAGAGAACTCCCACCATTGATCTTCTCCACGGCGCGCCTGGCCTCAAACTCGTCGCCCTCTTTTCTCCGGAGCATGGCATCCGTGGAACGCTGGATCAGGGGACGATTAAAGATGGACGCGATGCCGCCACCGGATTGAAGATCCACAGTCTCTACGGAAAGACACGACGTCCCACCAAGGCTCAGCTGGCGGGGATTGACACCTTGGTTTTCGATATTCAAGACATCGGTTGCCGGTTCTACACCTACATTTCCACGATGGCCTATTGCCTCGAAGTGGCGGGTGAAGAAGGGCTTCGGTTTGTCGTTCTGGATCGGCCCAATCCTCTTGGTCCTGCGGTCGAGGGCCCGGTTCTCACAGGTGAGAGAAGTTTCGTGGGAGTACACGAAATTCCGCTACGCCACGGGATGACGGTGGGAGAGTTGGCCCGGCTCATCAATTTGGAGTGCAGATTCGGAGCGGATCTGGGTGTCATCCGATGTGAAGGCAGCTCGCCCTTACAGTGGTTCGATGCAGTGGGTCAACCCTGGTTGAATCCCTCTCCCAATATGCGCAGTTTGAACGCGGCAACGCTCTATCCGGCGGTGGGCCTGCTCGAATTTTGCAAGCTCAGTGTAGGACGGGGAACGGACACTCCTTTCGAACTCTTGGGGGCACCCTACTTCGATGACAGGAAGCTGGCCGCAGCGCTCAATCAGGAGGCTCCCACGGGGGTACGATTTGTGCCCACCCGCTTCACTCCGGATGTCAGTGTCTTTGCGGGGAAGGAGTGTTACGGAGTGCAACTCATCGTCACCAATCGGGATCAGTATCGCAGTAGTGAGCTCAGTATTCATTTGGCGACGACGCTCCATCGATTGTATGGCGAGGAATTGGATCTCCCCAAGATGGCCCGTTTGCTGGGCGATCCAGAAACCTTAAAGGCCATCCTCGAAGGAAAGACGCCTGCCGAAATCAAAGTCATTTCAGACCGAATGCTTACCGACTTTCAGAAGCGGCGTGAGCCCTTCCTTCTCTACCCTCGATAGCGCTGGCCGCTCGCGGTGTGTCCAAAGTTCGCCCCCAGTCAAATATCGGAGGCATGCCAAATACATGCGAGAACATAGCGCCCTGGACACCAGACATCGTAATTCAGGGAACTCATCCTAAAATTATCCTCCGAGGGCAAGAGGGTCTCGACCACTACGGCGACGCAACCTCATCGCGTAGGACAGGGATCGCTAAAGCAAGGCGATTTGAGTGACCCCGTTCGCCCAATACATCTACGAACCCCGCTCCAAAAAGATCTCATTGCTACGCCAAATCTACCGGATAATGACCATCAAAACCTTATCGATAAGCAGATTAAGAGAATTATTCTCGCAGTATCTCTGGTATCTTTTTCTGACTCTGGACCGTCCTCTAATTTCCAAACTTATTATTCAGGTTCGCCAATTTGGAAAATTTTGTCAATGACTCGCAGAAGCCTTCAAAGAATAAATTGAAAGAAAAAGAATAAAAAAGAAAAGAAATGGTATTAAGCTATGTCTAATGCATATTTTATAGCCAAGCATGCAACAGATTTTCATTATCGATGACCACCCCATCGTCCGCTCTGGCATCACTCTCATACTCGAAAACACCCCTGGCATAGAAATCATCGGTGAAGCAGGAACGATCCCGCAAGCCCGCGAATTCCTCTCGCACCAAAAACCCGACCTCATCCTCCTCGACCTGTTCCTGGAAGAGCAAAGCGGCCTCGAATTCCTCAAAGAACTCCGCGCCAACGACCCCAAGGTCAAAGTCCTGATCCTCTCTATGATGGAACCTTCAACCTACGCCAAAAGAGTCCTCAAAGCAGGCGCCAAAGGCTTCGTCGCCAAGGCACAAGCCAGCGAAGAACTCGTTGCCGCCATCGACTTGGTCCTCTCAGGTCACGTCTACCTTTCATCTCAGGTCGCCCTCCAACTCGCCACCCAGACCATTCACCCTGAGAGCGACTATTCCCCCCATTCTGAACTCGCCTGCCTTACCGATCGCCAACTCCAAATCTTCGAACTCGTCGGCCAAGGCCTCACCCAAACCCAAATCGCCGACTCCCTCGGTATTGAACGCCGGACCGGCGAATCCCACAAAGCCCAGATCCGCGACCGCCTCAACTGCCAAACCATGGCCGAGTTGAATGCGAAGGCCGCTCATGGATCCGGCACAGACCGAACTGCGCCTGCTGTTTCACGGTAGAAAAAGAGACGATGCCGTCGTTTTTGAAAAATCATACCGGCTGGCGGATTCCGTCAGGGCCCGACTGGAGACGGTATTGGTTCGGTAGCACTCATCTTGTTCGGAGACCTTCGGATCATGACAACAAGGCGCCAGATCACCTAATCCTTTAGTCCCTAATACTTTAGGCGAAATACCCTGACAATCCCACCACGACCTGACCTCTGCAAATCGAGTTCAATTTTGATAAGACCGAGAGATCTATGGTTTAGCCACACATGAAATTAAGAAAGAAAACCAGATTCCGCCGTTCCGATTTTTGACCAGCGTATCATCTAACGGTTTAACGTTAGATCTCGCCGCCTGCCTTACTCTTTCCCATCGTAATTGAAAGGAGCTCGCGATTTCTGTCTGACTCTCGTTAGCAAGTTTTTTATCAAGGGTTGGCTTTGCTTTAGCCAGACGTCCTGAAGGACACAAAGCCAGCCCTTGATTTTCTTTACTGATTGAGTGCCGGGATCAGGTGGTATTTCCGACCTTTCTCCCTCGGGCGCACAAACTCCACCGAGTGACGGTAGATCACTACGATGACTTCTGCCTCCAATTCAAAATCGGTGACGATGAGGCACACTTGCCGTCAACTTCGACCCTCACCCACCGGATCGCCTTGCCACTCCGGAGAAAACAGGGGAGGCCGTGACACCGCACTGCCATCTCGCGGGAAATCCAAAGGAGCTTTTCAAAGAACATTCTGACTCAAAAGGAGAATTGAGTCAGCTCGTAACCTTAAACACGAAGGTGGGTCAATTATAAGCTCACTATGCACTCGGATTCCGTTCAAAAAGTGGCTTCGTAGCAAGGTTCGACAGGATTCGGGGGAACGGTGCAGAGAACCCTGATGCCCCGCTCGTAGCGCGGCTCGATCACGAGCGTGGCACAAATCGCGTTGGCCCGGTAATTCATGACATGCAGCCCAAGACCTTTCTTTTTCAGCTTCCCGGGATCGATCCCCTCACCATCGTCCAGTATCTCGAGCACCACTTGGCCTTCCTCGGCAAAAAGGGAAACTGTGATGTAGTGCGCGTTGCTGTATTTGATGGCATTGTTAAACGCCTCCTGTGCGATGCGGTAAAGGTGGTTCGCCACCTTGGGATCATCGATAAGCACAGGATACCGACATTCAAAACGACATTCCGAAGTCGTCTCGGGATTCCTATGGTGAATGAGATTCGACAAATGACTCATCAAGTCTTCGGGGTCGTTACCCAGCGGATACAGGCCCTGCGCGATACTGCTTACCTGATCGATGGCATCACGAATCAGCTTCGTAAGCTCGGCGGGTTTACTCGACGGGGGCACGGTACTTGTCGAGCAATTGTTGGTGAGTAATTCGGCCCGCAGGCTAATCCCGACGAGCAATGACCCCAGACCATCGTGGAGATCCGTGGCGATGCGCCGCCGCTCCTCTTCGACATTGTTGATCACTTCCTTTTCAAGTCGGTGCCTTACAGTGACATCAATTCCGGCGCAAAGCAGGCCGATGTTCCTTCCGTCGGCATCCCTCAGAGGAGAATCGTACCATTCGAGGAGGCGCTCGGTTCCATCCTTCATGAGGATCGCATTGACGTTTCCGTTAGCAGACGTTCCGTTGATCGATTGATCGAACACCTGCGAAATACTCCTTTGTAAACGTTCGGGAATAAAGGTGCTGACCCAGTCACGGCCCTTCGCTTCATCGGACTGCCAACCGCTCAATTCTTCGAAATACCGATTGAAGCGGATCACCCGCCCTTCGCGATCGAGCAGCAGGATGACCGTCTGAACCGTATCGACGACATTTTCGCAGAAAGCGTGCTCCCGCTGCAGGGCCTGTTGGGCATCGCTGATTTCGGTGATGTCGCTGATCGTGATACGCAAACGAGGAGACTGGTCTTCGTGATCGTGAACGACCAAGCTTTCAAGCCGGGCGATAAATGACGAACTGTCTCCGCGGAGCATCCTCAGTTCGCAGCTCCGGCACGACTCGCCGGACGCCAATTTCTGCCGGCACTTGTAGAAGATGTCCTGATCGGGCCGGGCGATGAAAGGGGTGAGACCGGCACCGATCAACTTACTCCGTACCACGCCGAGCATGGTGGCAGCGGTGAGATTTGCTTCCAGGATCCGGCCGTCCTCTCCGAGGGTCAGGTAGCCGACCGGCGCGAAGTCATAGAGATCAGAGTAGCGGTCGCGAGACACCGCAAGTTCCAGCTGGGCGCGGCGGAGTTCCTCGTTCTGGATCTCCAGCTCCATCTGATGCACCTGAAGCTCGTGGACTAGGGTCTGAATGTCTTCTCGGCCCATCTCATTGATCCGCCTGCGGGTGGTCCGCAGCAACTTCTCGGCCTGCGATCGCAGGATCTGCGGTTTCGGAGCGGTCTCGATAGAATCAGGTTCTTGCGGCGTCATACTGGTCGGGTTCAGGAATTGGTAAGGTCTTCAAAGGCAAGGAGGATCAGGCTCGGGAGGTCGGCCACCTGTTCGACACGCCGACCGTTGAGAGCAAAGATTCGGTGACCGATTTTCGGGAATTCCCCCTCAATCTCGAAGTCCTCAATCGGTTGGTTGTTTGGTATGATCGTCTCGAGGAGCTCGCGCAACTCCGGAAGATCCCACTGTCCGGAACCAAGTTCATAGATCCGCTCCCCGACGGACTGTCTCGCGCTGGTTTTAAAGGAACGATAGAACGCGAGGTTGGCGAAGATGACCCGCAGGTCATCGTCCAGAACGATGAGAGGACCGCGCATGGTATCGACGATGTTTTCGAAATACCGGCGGGCCTTGCTTCCCTTTGTCTCGATCTCTTTCAGAGCATCGATATTGACGAAGGTGATTACGAGTCCTTCAATCACGTTTTCAATCGTTCGGTAGGGAATGACGCGCATCAGCTGCCAACTACCGTCCGTTGTTTGGACCTCCCGCTCATGAAAGGCCAGCGTTTCCATCACCTCGCTGCAGACCAAGGTGAGTTCGTCAAGTTTGTCGAGTTTGAGATTCGAGGTCAGGTCGCCGATCGATCTTCCGATGTCGGACGGAATCAGGTTGATGAGTTTGCGAGTCTTGTCGGTGTAACGTTTGACGTGGAGACCGGTGTCGAGGAAAATGGTCGCGATGTCGGTGCTGTTGAGCAGGTTTTGCATGTCGTTGTTGGCCTGCGAGAGTTCGTCGACCTTGGACAGTAATTCGGCGTTCACGGTTCTTAGCTCTTCATTGAGCGACAGTATTTCCTCCTTGGAGGTTTCGATCTCCTCGTTGGTACTCTGAAGTTCCTCGTTGGTGGACTGTAGCTCTTCGTTGGCGGTTTCGAATTCCTCGATGATGGACCGCAGGGATTTGCGGGTGTGCGTCAATTCTCCTTCGAGCATTTCGAGACGTTCCTGATTCCCGGGCGCCACGACCTTCGTTTCCTCCGCGACCGGATCCACGCTGTTGGAATCGGGAGTCGGGCGGAAGGTCACGAGAAAGAGCCCGCGGACCGTCTCAGGTTCCAAGATTTTGGTGGCAGTGAGATCAACCTCGGTGAAATCATCACCCGTCCTGACGCGGATCCCGGTGTGGACGATCTCGCGGTTTGTGGAGGCTGCCTGTCGCAATGCCAACGCGAGGTCGGTTTGGAGACCTTCACGGGCCATCCCGAGCAGGTTATTGCGTGGCTGCCCGGAGGCGAGTTCAAGATACATCCCGGTCCGGCCATGGATATAGACGACATCTCCTTTGTCACTCACGACGACGCTGGCCGGAGCGAAGCGGGCCAGCAGGCAACCCTCAAGCACCTTGTCAATCCGCCAGTCCTTGGGGGGCTCAGGAAGCGGGTTTTGGGTGCCCTTACCCTTCTGGCTCCAAATGACTTGGCTGGGAATTTCCGGGAACTGGATGCTCTGGGTTGGGTTATCCTTACGGCGGTAGATTCGCCAGGTCTTGTCAACGACCTCGAAGAGATCGGTGAAGGAGCCCACCGTTTCGGAGGAGCCGAGGAAGAGGAGGCCGCCGGGCTTGAGGGCGTAATAGAAAACGGGCAGCAGTTTTCGCTGCAAGTCCGCGTTGAGATAGATCAGCAAGTTACGGCAGCAGATCATGTCCAGCTTGGTG
>Ga0222651_1001536_pt1 | contig 11202 bp, 6 predicted proteins | sample AntAcemetagen369_FD_179855 | JGI IMG/M metagenome (GOLD analysis project Ga0222651, IMG submission 179855) | Saline water microbial communities from Ace Lake, Antarctica - #369 | ecosystem: Environmental > Aquatic > Non-marine Saline and Alkaline > Saline | place: Antarctica: Ace Lake | collected...
AGGGGTTAGAACTAGCGATTACACCAATTTTATTCCTCCAAATAAACCTGTAAGTGCCTGGTGAATTAATCCTCAAACTATATGTTATAACAGAGCTACCAGGTGCTCCAAATGAGTCGCTTCCCCTATAGACTATTGCCGAATTTGCAGAGGCATCTGCAACTGATTCCTTGCGCCAACTACCTGACAATTTTGCTTCCATTTCCAAAATGGCAATTCCATTTCTTTCCTCAAAATCAACACCGGTACACTGGGCATAGGCCTGATATAAAAAAATAATGTTAATAAAAAATAATAGAGTAATTTTTGTTCTCATAATTCATAAATGTTTGTGGGGTTAATATTTAATTTGCAAAATAAAAATAATACTAAAGCCCATATAATTCAGTAGGTCCTTAAAAGCCATAATAAAGTATAAACTCACTTCATGATTGCTCTTAATAAAATGTTAAGGGGGAGTGGCCGTAAAAATACGATGAAGCGACCGAAATATCAGGTAATTCCACAAAAATTTAACATATATTTCATAGCGGTCATGAAATTGCCAGATAATTACTTCAATTAACAAGCTTTTTATGCTAAAAACCTTCCCTAAAATTTTATTAAGAAGAACTCAACCGTATAATTATTCAGTACAGGACATTTAAAAACATCAAATTATAATATATCCTTAGGACGTCTTCAAATTAAACAAGAACAATAATGAATTGATTTATAAGAACCACAACTACTCTAACTCAGGAGACATTACTTCAAAAGGCATTCTTACTATTGACTTGACAAACTCAACGAAAAATGAACATTCATTTTTGAGTTGAGTTTGTCAAAAAATACTTCCCATTTATATAAAATCATTCATGAGCCAAGGAATGGTAATAAAAAAAAGAATGTGTTTAAAACAGGCGAAAAGAGGTATTTTAGGACAACAAAGGTTACAAATTAAAGTAAATAATCCCCGGGGCAAGCCCACGGAGCATTTTAATGGAACACGTTTTCAAACTCTAACCATTAACTAACGAGACAAGTCTCGGGGTATTTACCCCTCTATAACAAAAAACCTTCGAACTTAAGTTCGAAGGTTTTTTGTTATATATCTTCCTCTAGGAGGATTCTTTGATAGGTTACTTTTTGTAAGTATCGTTCAAAATCTTAACGATGGCATCGGTTACGTTATGGCCTTCAGTTCCATAAAGAACGCTACCCCCGTCCCCACCGGTTAAAATAAAAGAATATCCATTTGATTTCCCATAGGCTTTTATTTCCTTTTTTACTTTGGATACGAGACTATCCATTTCTGTCTGACCTTGCATTTGCAATTGTTGTTCTTCCTGTTGCAACTGTTGGCCAATAAACTGACTACGTTGTTGTAGTTGACCATACTCCTCTTGAGCCTTGTCTTGAACCATTTTTTGGGCCTTAGCTTGAAAAGCTTGAGCCTCCATCTGAAAAGACTGGGAAATACTATCCCTCTTTTTTCCAAAAGTTTCAGTTCTCGTTTTAAATTTAGCTTCGATATCAATTTTCTCTTGATAGGTATCCATCAACTTAACATTATCTACAAAAGCTATCTTTTCTTGTTGGCAAGATATTGTTCCGATAAATACCAGCGCCAAAACTAATTTTTTCATTTTCTCTTTAATTTAAATTTTGGCAAAAATAGAAAAGCTTTTTTAGAATAAGCGAAAAATTGTTGTCAAACATTAGAACACAAGAATTTAGTTCAAAATCGCCTCGAGTAAGACAATAATTAAACCCGAAAAACAAAATTGACTAATTATAAGAATAATCTATGATAAATTTCATATCCATACTCAATTTCTATGATAAATGAGCTTGTAAAAAAGTCTGTTTTAGTCTTTCTGATAAGGATAATGGCAATGGAAGGCCTTAATGATAAAACCCTCTTAGAAGGCCTTAAAATTAGTATTAGGCTCTCTTAATTATATAGATTAGGGAAGAATACTCTTTGGACCTATAGGCAAGCAAATTAGACTTAAGCCCAACCCAAAGTGCCTTTAAAAAATGCTGTTTACCAGTTTTGTATTTTTCAGAAAGTAGAGAAACATAAAACGCATCAAAAATCATAGGCTTCGTCTTTACCACTTTCATCCCATGTTTGGCGAAAATGCTCTGAACACTATTTCTAGAAAAATGCCAAAGATGTCTCGGCACATCGAACGCCGCCCAAAATTCTTTGTAGTAACCCGCATCGTACGATTTAAAATTCGGAACCGCTACAACAAGTGTACCCGTATGAGATAGGAGTCCTACCAATTTAGAAATCTGTTGATCTAGTTCTGGCAAATGTTCTAAAACGTGCCAAAGGGTTATAACTTCAAATTTCCTCTTAGGTAGTGCATCTAAATCTCTAAAAAGCTCAACATTCTTTTCTGCTGCTTTACGCTTTGCCAGTACACTAGGTTCTACCCCAAAAATTTCCCAGCCACCTTTTTTTGCTCCTGACAAAAAATCTCCAGTACCTGCTCCTACATCCAAAAGCGTTTTGTCTTCCGACACATAAGAACCAATAAGTGCAAGTTTACGATTAAGATTATATGCTTTTACAGTTTGATAGATTTTATCCACAAAAGACTTCTGGGAATCGGTATGGGAAATATAATCTTTACTTTCATAATACTTCTCCAAATCCTTAGGTTGAGGTTTGGTCACCAACATATCCAACATAGGGTCTTTCAACAATTGAAACGACTCTCCGGTAAGGGTGTAATCTTTAGTCTCTAAATAAAGCTTCATGATTTAAAACGCGGATAATTATAAATATAAGTAGCAACGAAGATAGTTTAAAACAGCAGTGCGTGAAAACGAATTTATAAGAACATCATTACCTATGCATCTCCTTAATGCAATATATTTTTTAATTAGCTCACTTCATCTTTTTACATTGATAAAAAGTAATTATGAATTACAAGTCAATAAATTACAAGATCCATTACCAATCAAACCTCGGCAGGTTTATAACAAAATTTAAAAGATTACAAAACAGTTGGTACATATTAAATTAACCAATCCATTTAAATATATGTTCTTAAAAAGTAAAATTTCCACTACAATAAGAATTAAAAAAAATACAAACTCAAGCCGACTTTTTTTGCTTTTTGCAATCCATATTAATTCCCCAATTGCCAACTGGAAACGAATAGTAGTTTGGTTTAGGATATACAAATTCTGCCCCAAATTCCCATCGGCAATCAACAGCTTACATTTAAATAATACAATATTTGGCTACAAAAATTAAGCCACAAAAAAGAGTGTCTGTCCATTGAATTGAACAAACACCCTTTTAGAATTCCAAAATTATAACCTCTTAAAAAGCTATAAGATCTAATTAAATTTATTAATGTTCCACGTGGAACATTAAACTATAATTAAAAATTATCGCCCCATATAAACTAGTAAAACACTAATATCACTTGGCGACACTCCACTTATTCTAGAAGCTTGGGAGATAGTAACTGGCTGTATTGCTTTAAGCTTTTCGCGCGCCTCATAAGAAAGGGACTTTAAATTACTATAATCAAAACCCTTAGGGATTTTAATATTTTCCAATCGCTGTAACTTGTCAGCATTGTTTTTTTCTTTTGCGATATAACCAGAATATTTGACCTGTATTTCCGCTTGTTCCATCACCTCTCGATCCAAATCATTATCCTCTACAAACTGAGAAACCCCTTCCAATTGCAACATATGATCCATGGTAACTTTCGGTCTCGAAAACACCTTAAACATCTTATCTGGCTGCTTTACTGTGGACGAATCCAAACCTTCTAAAATAGGGTTGATCTCCTCCGGCTTAAAACTGGTCTCTCTAAAAAATTCTACAAAAGCATTGGACTTACGCTCCTTCTCTTCCATCTTTTCAAGCCTATCTTTTGAAGCCAATCCCATTTCAAAACTCCTTGGCGTAAGCCTTAAATCTGCATTATCCTGACGCAATAAAGTTCTATATTCCGCCCTAGAAGTAAACATACGATAGGGCTCTTCTGTACCCTTAGTAATAAGGTCATCTACCAAAACTCCAATATAAGCTTCGTCCCTATTAAGAATAAAAGGATCTTTTTCTTTGATTTTTAAATGGGCATTTATTCCTGCAATTAATCCTTGGGAAGCAGCCTCCTCATATCCAGTGGTTCCATTAATCTGACCGGCAAAATACAAGTTATCAATAAGTTTTGTCTCCAACGTATGCTTCAATTGTGTAGGAGGAAAGTAATCGTACTCAATAGCATAACCTGGTCTAAAAAATTTGACCCTCTCAAATCCTTTAACCGCCCTTAATGCCTTAAATTGTACATCCTCAGGTAAAGAAGTAGAAAACCCATTCACATAGACCTCAACCGTATTCCAACCCTCTGGCTCAACAAAAAGCTGATGACTATCCTTGTCCGCAAAACGATTGATCTTATCCTCGATAGAAGGGCAATATCTTGGACCCAAACTCTTGATTCTACCATTGAACATTGGAGAACGATCAAAACCTTCCTTAAGCAAATCGTGCACCAAAAAACTAGTATGGGTCATAAAGCAATCACGTTGTATAGCTAGTGCCTTTGTGTCCAAATAAGAAAACTTCTCGGGAATTTCGTCTCCGGGCTGAGGAATCATAACAGAATAATCCAAAGAACGACCGTCAACCCTAGGCGGTGTACCCGTCTTCATTCTTCCACTTTCAAATCCCAATCCAACCAATTGTTCGGTGATTCCAGTAGCTGCCTTTTCTCCTGCTCTACCGCCACCAAATTGTTTGTCCCCAATATGAATTAAACCATTTAAGAAAGTGCCATTAGTAAGTACAACAGACTTAGACCTAATGTCAATTCCTAAAGATGTTTTTACCCCAACAGCCAGACCATTCTCTACCAAAAGTCCAGACACCATTTCCTGATAAAAATCAACATTAGGGATGTTCTCCAGGGCCAATCTCCATTCTTCCGCAAAACGCATTCTATCGTTTTGTGTTCTAGGACTCCACATGGCCGGACCCTTGCTTTTATTAAGCATTTTAAACTGAATGGCACTTTTATCACTAACTATACCACTATAACCCCCCAGTGCATCAATCTCCCTTACAATCTGCCCCTTAGCAATTCCGCCCATAGCAGGATTACAGGACATTTGTCCAATAGTCTGTAAGTTCATTGTAACCAAAAGGGTTTTAGAACCCAGGTTCGCAGCAGCAGCTGCAGCTTCGGCACCAGCATGACCAGCACCAACCACTATAACATCATATTCCTTTTCAAACATAATTTCTAATGTTCCACGTGGAACAATTTAATTTTTTCATCTTCCTTAGCCCTCATCAACAAAGCTTCTTTATCACTTTTATCACCATATCCCAAAAGATGTAAAACCCCATGGGCCATTACACGTTTTAATTCCGACTCAAAATCCACTCCAAAATACACAGCATTCTCCCTGACACGATCTACAGAAATAAAAATATCTCCAGCCAAACCATTCAAATTATCATAAGGAAAAGTAATAATATCCGTATACGTGTCATGATTCAAATAATCCTGATTGATCTTTAGCAAATACCCATCATCACAAAAGATAAAGTCCAACTGGCTATAACTACGTCCCTCAGACACAACTAATCTACTAATCCAATCGGCAAACTTGGTTTCATCCTCAATTATAAAATCAGCCTCGTAATGAAAATCAATCATCAATTCTAAAATAATCCTTAACCTTAATTTGAAAATTTTGCTGCAAAGGTAATGCTTGTCTATTTAAAATCTCCACCTCATTACGATAATTCTCTAATATTGAGGGTTTAGTGAGTATTGGATTCTGAAAAGGAACATTGGGCCTACTACTTTCCCTTTCCTGTGACATGCCCTGCTTAAGAGCTGCATTTTCCAATTTGAGCATTTCCCGGTTAATATTATTCATCTTATTAAGGCTTTGGGCAGTGAAACCATTCCTTAACAAATCACTCTGAAAATCCTCCATTTGCTTAATTAATTTCTCTCCTATCCTACGATCATCATTATTAATAAGGTCCTTCAATTGATTCTCCAACTGTTCCCGCAAGGCCTGTTGTTCTTTATAAATTTCATAAATCTCACTTAGATCTTCCTCACTAGGACCCAGCTGTTTGCCACCAGAACCTCCATCGCCCTCACCTTTAGACTCACCAGAGCCCTTGCCATTCCCATCTTTTCCATTAATACCATCCTCTCCACCCTCACCATCAACATCCTTACCAGTACTTCCATTCTTTCCCTGCTTATCTCCACTTACTTCACCTTCCTCTCCTTCACCGGGACTATTTCCTTTAGAACCCTTCTTCCCCATCTCCCCTAACTTCTCGCCCAATTTCTCCTGGCCCATTATTATATCAGGCAATTGAAACCCTTCCCCTTTTCCTTTGCCCGAACCCATACTCATACTCTGCTGCATATTCTCCAAAACATTTGCTAAAAAATCTGAAAGACTATTAGAAGCATTTAAAACATATTTCTGATATGAAGCCCCCTGATACATCTCACTCTCTGCCATACTTTCCAAGGACTTATCCAAATTATAATACACCTCGCCTATGTGTTCATTCACAAATTCCGTCATATCGGCCTGTCTAAGAGAAAGGGAGAACAAACTATCATCCACATGTTGGAAAAGTTCCCGTAACTCCTGTTGCTTCCTAATACTACTTGAATTAACGGTATTGGTAATCTCAGATTGACCCAAACTATTGTACAAAGCCTCCTGCTTAAAAGAAAAGGTAATTAGATTATCCAGTAATTGTCGCAACATTTCCGCATCCTCAGATTCTGAAGAACCACCACCAGACCCAGAACTGGATTGCATTATATCTTCCGCCATTTCTTTCATCTTTTTAGCAGCTGACTTCTGTTTCGATATGCCCTTGTCCGAGAGCTTTTTATCGTCTTGAGACCCATCTTGGGATTTAAGCTGTTTGCCAATCTCCTCCATAGCCACCTCAAGTTCACGCCTGATTGCATCTATCTTGTCCTGATCAATCTTCAAACCCATTGGTTTTTTTAAACTAGCATTATCCTTCCTCAACTCCTCCAAATCCTTAGACACCCGATCAAAATCAGAACCCAATTTATTTTGTTCCTCCTTCAATATGCTCCTTTTCTTTTCAAATTCCTCTGAAATCAATGACAGTTGCTTATCTGCCAACTTTTTTAATTCGTTGCCCAACTGTTCCGATTTCTGTTGAATATAATACCGTTTGGTAAGCTCCAAGAGCTGCTCCAAATTACGGTCACCATTCTTCTGCCGTTTACCCAAGTCCTCCAAACGCCTAGCCAAATCCTCCTTATCCAACTTCTCAGCTATCCTATTTAACTCCTGTAATAATTTTTCATTCCTCTTGGCCTCCAGTTCCTGCCTCTCAATCCTCTCCCGTAGTAACTTATTCAACTTACCGCCATCATCGGACATTTCAAGATTATCCTTTAGCTGACTACTGAATTTCTTCATTAACTCCTCCTGCTGCTCCTGTTGTCTCAAAAAATCTTTAATCCTATTTTGATCGGAAAAACTTAAACTACTATTCTCCCTTTGTTCCTCGGTTAATTCTTTCAAGGTCTGTTGTTGAGTTTTTGATTTCTCCAAGGACCTATCCAAATTAGTCAATAAAGATTTTTGAAACTCTAACTCTCTGTTCTTCAACTCGTTATCGCTCAATAAAACCGAGCTAAATACCTGACTCTTAGTAACTTTACCCTTGTGTAAAGCATCATTATCCACCACCTCAAAATAAAAGTCATAGGGAACATCTTGTTCCAAACTCAAACCCGAAGGAAAGGTGTAGTAAAATTTATCATAATTTAAGTTCGGACTGGATAAAACTAAAGCCTTCCTCTCTTCCTCTCCCTTTTTAAAATAAACCAAACTAATGGTATTTAACTCATAATCATCAGTGGCCTCCCCAACGTAATAAGACACATTTGGATTTAAGGAATCCAAAACCTGATTCACCCTCAAAGTAGGATAGGCATCCCTAACAACCGTAAACCTATAACCCAATCTCTCATAATCCTTAATATTACTATTGGAAGTAGCCAATTCGTAATCCAAATCAGAAAATATCCTTTTAGAGAACGTAAAAAGATCTTTAGACCTTTTGAAATATTGCGAACTATCATTGTCATAAAAAACAACCTCCTCCGCAGCCCTAGCATTAATTCTCCATAACACTACCGTACCCTCCGGAAAAACAGCATTCCCGGTACTTCTAATAACTTCATCGCCTTTCTTAGTGTAATCCGGATAATCCAGCAACATATCAAAATCAACTATTGCAGGAGTATCTAAAACATTTAAATAATACTCCTTTGACCTAACACCATTAGCTGTGAAAAAAAAAGAAGCACTACGAAGTGGTGGTGAAAAAACATATTGATAAAAACCTTCCCTAAATTGAAGGAGAAATTCCTTACCGTTTACCACTATAGACATATTCTCCGGCCTAATACGACCCTCTGTAGTCACCAAAAGGCTCACAGAACTATTATCCAACACATTTAGATCGGGATTAACCAACTTAAATCTAAAAGGCGCCGGAGGTTCATAAGCCAAATCATAATTAACAACCCTTTTATAAGAACTGAAATAAGAAACAATATCACCTGAAATCCATATTAAACCAAAAATACCAATCGGAATTAATAAATATTTGACATATCTAATATTTTCTTTAATACTGATTGCCTTAACAAAAGGAACTTTACCAAGGCTTGTCGATCGCTGCTGAATACTTGCCAATAACAACTCGGATTTGGAATCACTTTCAGCTAAATCCAACAGATTAAATAATTTATCATCAACCTCCGGGAAGTACTTTCCAATAAGAAGCGATGCCTCCTTATTACTAAGTCCGCGCTTCCATTTAAATAAAAAGGATAGCGGAACAATAATAAATCTCCAGGCCAAATACAATTCTGTAAATACAAACAAAAGAAAGAGGATAAACCTTCCTGTAGTATTTAACCACAAATAATACTCAACACCTAGTATGAAAAAAAAGAAAAGCAGGCCAATGGTCAAAAAAAGAACCACCCCCTTAAGTAACAACTTGGTATAGAACTTTGCTATAAAGCCATTAAGCTTATCCAATATATTTTTATAATTCTCCAAAGTCCATCATATTTAGAACCAAGATACAAAAAAGCCAAATACCCTTATACTGTAAAAACCCCCTACCCAAATAGAACACTTTATGTATCTTTGGGCAAAAATCCTTGTAATGACTAAGAAAGTACGCGTTCGTTTTGCACCTAGCCCAACAGGTCCATTACATATTGGTGGTGTTCGTACCGCTCTCTTCAATTACTTATTCGCCAAAAAAAACAACGGAGATTTTATTCTCAGAATTGAAGACACAGATCAAAACCGCTATGTAGAAGGTGCTGAACAATATATAATAGATGCGTTAAACTGGTGCAATATACCTTACGATGAAGGTCCCGGAAAAGACGGTGGCTATGGTCCCTACAGACAAAGTAACAGAAAGGATCTCTATAAAATTTATGCCGATACACTTATTTCCCGCGGTCATGCCTACTATGCATTTGACACCAGTGAAAATCTAGATTTTCACAGAAAAAATCATGAAGAAAAAGGAAAAACCTTTATTTACAACTACCACAATCGGCTAAAACTATCCAACTCACTTTCCTTAAGTCCATCAGATACCCAGGCTAAACTTGACGCCGGCGAGGAGTATGTAATCCGATTTAAAACTCCTCAAGATTCTGAACTACAGCTCCGCGATATTATTAGGGGCGACATTAAAATAAACACCAATACCTTGGATGACAAGGTACTGTTTAAGAGCGATGGATTGCCTACCTATCATTTAGCGAACATAGTTGACGACCATTTAATGCAGATAAGCCATGTTATAAGAGGTGAAGAGTGGCTGCCCTCATTAGCCCTTCACCAGCAACTATACGATGCCTTTGGTTGGGAAGCACCCAAATTTGCCCATTTACCCTTAATAATGAAACCAATAGGAAAAGGCAAATTGAGTAAAAGGGATGGGGCCAAAATGGGTTTTCCTGTTTTTCCACTTACTTGGGAGGATTCCGTTGGATACAGGGAAGAAGGCTATTTTCCAGAAGCTGTCACCAATTTCTTGGCCTTGCTTGGATGGAATCCCGGAACAGAACAAGAAATATTTTCACTTAATGAATTGGTAGATGCCTTTAGTTTAGAACGAGTAAACAAATCAGGAGCTCGATTTGACCCAGACAAAACCAAATGGTATAATCAACACTATATGCAGACCCAAGATAATGCTGAGCTTGCCAATGCATTTATGTTGGATTTGAACAAAAAAGACATTCACCTACCAGAAGGAAAAGACAATGCCGACTATGTTAAGGAAGTAGTAATCCTAATAAAAGAACGTGCGACCTTTGTAAACGATTTTTGGGAACTAGGGAAATACTTCTTTGTTCCGCCTACCAAATACGATGAAAAAGCGGTTAAAAAGCAATGGAAGGAGGATAGTGCTGATATTATGGCCCAATTGATAACATTAATTAAAAGTATCGAAAATTTTTCATCCGAAAATATTGAAAATCAAGTAAAAGAATGGATTACGGACAATGAACTATCTTTTGGAAAGGTAATGCCCCCCTTGCGTTTGGTTATTGTTGGTGAAATGAAAGGACCCCATATATTCGACATTATCGCCTTAATTGGCAAGAAAGATTGCCTGGATAGAATTAAAACCGCCTTTTCCATTTTGTAGCACCCATATTAGATCGCGTAATTGAGCTTTAAACCCTATTACAAGAGTTTCCACAAAACCGATGCAAGTGAAAATGTAACATCCTGGTCTAAAAAGCGACATATCTGCAAAGTCTTTTGTAAATTCATAAACTAATTTTAAACACTTAATCATGGGTTCATTCTTACTTATACCGATATTGTTTTTCGGTCTTATTGTTCTTTTTTCTTCTTTTTTCACTGTAAAGCAACAAACTGCTGTTATTATTGAGCGCTTTGGTAAATTTAATAGTGTACGTACTTCGGGTTTAGGAATGAAAATTCCGTTGGTAGATCGGATTGTGACACGTGTTGGTTTAAAAATTCAACAATTGGACGTAATTGTCGAGACCAAGACCTTGGACGATGTCTTTGTGAAACTTAAAATATCCGTACAGTACGTTGTACTAAAAAATAAGGTCTACGAAGCCT
>Ga0222651_1001542_pt1 | contig 11170 bp, 8 predicted proteins | sample AntAcemetagen369_FD_179855 | JGI IMG/M metagenome (GOLD analysis project Ga0222651, IMG submission 179855) | Saline water microbial communities from Ace Lake, Antarctica - #369 | ecosystem: Environmental > Aquatic > Non-marine Saline and Alkaline > Saline | place: Antarctica: Ace Lake | collected...
GGGCTGGTCGAGCTCGATCTTGGATTCGAGATACTGGCCGAGGAGGACGGCTTGGCCCTTGGTATTAGCGGCGGCGAATTTGCAGCCGGTGTTACCGGTGCAGGCGATGAGGCCGCCGGAGATGGTGGTGGAGGCGTAGGCGAGGCCAGCGGCTTTGATGGCAGCTTGGGCGTCGGCGAGTTTTTCGTCCGTGACGTGAGGGATGAGGAGGTTTTGCCAAGCGGTGAGGCGGATGTCGCCGGTGCCAAATTTCGCGGCGATGGCGGCGATGTCACGAGCGATCGTGGAGGTCATGCGGCCGACGGGAATGACGATGCCGAGGTAGTTTTTTCCGTCGGCTTGCTTATAGGTGCCGAGGTGGCCGTGCTTAATCTTTGGGCGGGGTTTTTCACAGAGGTCTTCGGCGAGGTAGCGGAGGGGGAAGGCGAGTTTCTTTTGAACTTCTTCGAGGAACCTCGGTGTGCCCCAGTCATCGATGAGGTATTTAAGGCGGGCCTTTTTGCGGTTGGTGCGGTCGCCGTGTTCGATGAAGACGCGCAGGATGGCGGAGGCGAGAGCGGTGCTCTCGGAGGGGGTGATGAGGAGGCCGGAATCGGAGGCGAATTGCTTGTGACCGGTGATGCCGCAGAGTTGGACACGGAAGTAGACGCCTGCTTCGAGGTCCTGGGTGGGCACCTTTAGGGTGACGGCGTAGAAGGCGATGTCGTTGGTATCGGCACAGACCGAGATGGCCCCGCCGGAGTCGTAAGAGATATTGAACTTCCGCGGCATGCCATAGAGGTCGCGGTTGTTGAGGATGGCGTGGTGCATGGCCCTGGCGTAGGGCATGACGTCCATGAGTTCGTTCTTGTCGAAGCCGGTGGTGGGTGTGGCGGTGACATTGCGGACATTATCGGCACCGGAGCCCTTTGAGGTGAGGCCGATATCGATGAGTTTGTTGAGGATATTGACGGTGTTCTCGGGCTGGATCTCGCGAACCTGAAGATTGCCGCGAGTGGTGACATCGAGATAGCCACCACCCCAATCATCCGCGATATCGGCCATGCCCCTGAGCTGAAATGAGCTAAGGGCACAGCCGGGAATCCGGGCGCGAAGCATGTAGGCTTCCTGCGCAGGGGTGACGTAAAAAAGTCCGTGAAATTTGAAGCGGAAGATGTCGCCATCTGACGCGAATCCTCCCTTGGCAGCTTGTGCGAGGATGCTGTCATAACAATCGAGACCATTTTGCTCATGCTTGATGAGCTCCTCACGGCAGAGATCATCGAGCGGGGTGCCAAAGACGGACTCCTCGGGTTGGTCAGTGAACTGACCTTGGTCATTTTGGCCGAGGAAGGGTGCCTGCTGGAATCCGGCCATGAAGCCGTTCAGATAGCCTGTTTGCTCGTCGTCGAAGGGAGAATGTGTGTTCACGGGAAGTACGAGGTTTTTTAGAAACTAAAGTTGAGCTCGGCGGTGACCTGCTTGATATCCTCGAACTGATTTTCTCCCGAGAAGTAGGCACACTTGAGGAGTCCCAAAAGGTCTGGAGTGAACTTTTTGGTAAGGACACAATCAGCCTCGTAGCCGTAGGCCTCGTCTGCCTTGCCATCGAGGAAGGTATGGAGGGTGCCAACGAAGTTGATGTCGCCGGGAAGGCCCTTCTTGGCGTAGCTGACATGGATGTCGGTGATGCCATTATAGCCATTAGTTTCGTTCAGACCGATGCGCTGACCGATGAAGGCATCTGCAAATCCGCCGAACTTGTGGACGGTGCTGAAGGGTGTCTTGAAATGGTCTCCAAGGTATTCGCAAGCGAACTTGACGTTTCCGCCAGCGAGTGGGGTGGTGTAGTGAAGGTGAGCGTAGGCGGAGGTGTAATCGCCACCGGCGAGGTTGCTGGTTCCGTCTTGGAAAGCAAATTCGGCATAGAGGCCTCCCGCTTTGGTGAAGCCACCATAAGTGTTACTTTCGCCGACATTGAGATTGTTTTCAATATCGACGAGGTAGATGAATCCTCCGACTTCGCCGAAGTCAGTTTTATAGTTGGCGTCGATGAAGTGGAAGTCGCCCTCAAAGTCGCGGAGGGTGGGTCCTGGAGGGCCGTCGTTCGACTGTGCTCCGAAGATGCGGAGGGCGCGGTCGGAGTAGACGTATGACACGGAAAATTTCTCTTCCTTGTAGCCAATCTGGGCGGCCTCGAAGGTCTGCATGTTCTGCCGCCAAATGACGTTACCAATATGCTGGGCAGCGCCCCGTACGATATTCTGGCGGCCAACTTTTGCGAAGAAACCGTCCTTGGCATACTGTATGTAGGCTTGATTCAATTCATGGTTATCGGGGTCGGCGATGACGGTGTTTCCAGGCTTTCTCGGACTGGTGGTTGGACCTGCACTACTTGCAAAGTCGCGCATCAGGCCTTCGGTGAACTCGCCTTGGACGAAGGCCGAAAAGCCGTTGAATTCGCCGATCTCGAGGCCGAGGTGAGCGCGCATGGTGCCGGAATTTGATTCGTCGAGCGGCTCGGTTTCACGGAATTCGTAACGGGCCCGGACGTTTCCACGGAATTTGATTTTGTCCATGAAGTCCGGAGTTCCGGAGGCCTCGGGGGTGGGGAGAGGTTCGCCGGCGATGGCGAGGGATGAGGTGAGACCTATGAGTCCCGATGTGAGGTAGCGGTGGCTTTTCATTTTATTTCTGTGTTTCAGAGATGCTCTTCTTGTTCTCGGGGGGGATGGATTAGGCGACCGAGGTGGCGGTCGCAGCGGCAGCGGCTTCGAGTTTGGTGCCTTTCTTGTCGATGAAGCCCATGGTGTTGCGATGGGCGAAGGTCCGTGCCCCGGACTTGAGGGGGGCGCGTTGTTCGAGAAAGGAGAGGAGGTGCTCGCGGTATTTAAAAAACATGGGGTCCTGGAAGACCTCCTTGCGATTACGCGGACGGGGGAAGTCGATCTCGAGGATCTCTCCGACTCCGGCGCGCGGGCCGTTGGACATCATGACGCAGCGGTCGGCCATGAAGATGGCTTCATCGACATCGTGGGTCACGATCAAGGCGGTGAGCTTCTCTTTGGCGAGGATGGCGAGGATGACGTCCTGAAGCTCCATGCGGGTGAGGGAGTCGAGGCGGCCGAAGGGTTCGTCGAGGAGGAGGACCTTGGGTTGGAGGGCGATGGCGCGGGCGATGCCGACGCGTTGTTGCATACCGCCGGAGAGTTCCCGCGGGTATTTTTTCATGGCGTCGCCGAGACCGACGACGGAGAGGGAGTGTTCGACGATTTGTTGCCGTTCGGTCTTAGTGGCGTGCGGGTAGACGTTTTTGACGCCGAGCATGACGTTTTGGAAGGCGTTCATCCAGGGCATGAGGCAGGGTGACTGGAAGACCACGGCGCGGTCCGGTCCGGGGCCGTTGATTTCCTTTTTACCGACAATAATACCGCCGTCGGAGATCTCATTGAGTCCGGCGAGCATGGTGAGGACGGTGGACTTACCACAGCCGGAGTGACCAATGAGGGAGATGAACTCACCTTCCGCGATGTTTAGGTTGAAATTTTCGATGACGCGGAAGTCGTCGCCGTAGGGGTTCGGGTATTCCTTGACGAGATTGAAGATTTCGACGGCGCGGGTGGCTTTGATCACGTCGGTGGGGACGGGGGAGACAGTCATAATTCGTGGGTGGCTTAGGCTACCGAGGTGGGCTGGGATGCCTTGTTTTTGAGGCGAATCCGGGCACTTGGGAGGGAGAAGTCCTTTGGTCGGACGTCGGGCATGGGGGTGATTTCCTGGCGGGCGTCCTTGGACTCCTTGTTTATTTCCATCATGTCGTTGGTGATCTCGGACTTGAGACGCTTGAATTCGGGATGGTCGTTTAAAGTTTGGCGGTCGCGAGGGCGCTCCATGCCGACGAGGTAGGGATCAGCGAGGGTGGCCTTGGGTCCCATTGTGAGGGGGATGATGCGATCGGCCATGAGGACGGCTTCATCGACATCATTGGTGATCATGACGACGGTGCGTTTGTCGTTTTCCCAGATGTTGAGGATTTGATCCTGGAGCTCGGAGCGGGTGAGGGCGTCGAGGGCGGAGAGGGGTTCGTCGAGAAGAAGGACCTTGGGATCGAGCGAAAGGGTGCGGGCGAGTGAGGCGCGTTGGCGCATGCCGCCGGAAAGTTCGTGGGGGAGTTTATCGCGGGCGTGGGAGAGCTTCACCATGTCGACGTAATGGGCAATTTTCGCGATGATTTCTTTTTTGGAGAGCTTCGGGAAAACGGTTTTGACGGCGAGGCGGATATTCTCGTTGACGGTGAGCCACGGGAGGAGAGAGTAATTTTGGAACATGAGGCCAAGATCGGGGCCGGGTTCCCTGATGACCTTGCCGTCCATGCGGACTTCACCGGTGGTGGGGCGTTGGAGGCCTGAGAGGAGGGACATGAGGGTGGACTTTCCTGAACCGGAGAAGCCGATGACGGCGATGAATTCGTTTTCCTCAACGGAGAGATTGATGTCCGAGAGAACGTGAGTCCGGTTTGAGACCGGGCCGAAGGAGGCGGAGGCGTTGTTGATTTCGAGGAAGCTCATGAGATCGTTTTTTGGGATTTCTTAAGCGGTAGCGGATCCGTCATCGAAGGAGACGAGCTTCTGCAGAATGATCATGACGCGATCGAGGAAGAAGCCGATGATGCCGACGATGAAGCAGGCGAGAAAGATGTTGGCAAAGGACTGGGAGGAACCGTTCTGATATTCATCCCAGACGAACTTGCCGAGGCCATCCGAGGAGGAGAGGGCCTCGGCGGCGATGAGAACCATCCAGCCGACTCCGAGTGAGATGCGCAGGCCGGCGAAGACGAGCGGGAGGGAGGAAGGAATGATGATTTTGAAGAGGCGTGACCAGAAGCCGAGTTTGAGGACGCGGGCGACATTGAGGTGGTCCTTGTCGATGGCGGAGACCCCGAGCGCGGTGTTCACGAGGGCAGGCCAGAGGGCGCAAATCGCGACGGTGCAGGCTGAGAAAATCATAGCCGGGTTCGTATTGAGTGAGGCGATAGGGTTCTTGATCCAGTCGAACCAGTAGTCCTGGTTGAGGGTCACGAAGAGGGGGTGCGTGGCGGGGTCTGGAAGGAAGAAGGCGCCGATGACGATCTGGAAAATGAGGAGCCAAACGACCGGGGAGACCGGGCGAAAAATAGAAATGACGGGAGTCATGCAAGCCATCACCACTTTATTGAGTCCGCACATGATCCCAACAGGAATGGCGATGGCGGCGGCGATCAGGAAGCCGACGAAGACGGTGGCGAGGGAGCGCTTGGTTTGCCAGAAGATGGTTGCGGTGGGGGCGAACTTTTGCTCGTCGACTGAGGCTGCGGCTTCCGTTGTGGTGACGATGGACTTTGATTTTGAAAGGATCATTTGGGGGTCCTTGGAAGCGGTGAGGGCTTTCTCGTCTTCGGCGACTTCGGCGAGTAGAAGCGTTTTTTTGACCTCTTTGTTAGAGGTGGTGAGAATGGCGAAGCGCTTCTTGAAGTGTTGGATTTCATCAGCTGCTTTATTGGCTGCGAGTTGAGCGGCTTTGATGGATTCGGGAGGATCGTCTCGAATCTTTTTGATCTGGTCGTCGATCTCTCGGCGTTCTTCCTTTTCGCTTTCGGCTAGGTCTCGTTGTTTTTGGACGAGGACGAGGATTGCGTCGGTGGAGGCTTGTCCTGCGGCGACTTGTCCGGCGAGGGCTTCGAGTTCGAGCTTGCGGCTTGCCTTGGCGGCTTTGATTTCAGCCCGGAGGGTTTCGAGTGTTATCTTAAGAGGAGCAATTTTTTTGGCGGTGATCGCAGCTCCTTCTTCGGATACCTTTGTGGAAACGATCTCGAGCTCGGTCGACTTAAGTTCGAATTCTGCGAGGAGGCCTTTCACTTCTTCAATTCGGTTGAGTCGCTCTTGTCCGGTGAGTTCGTAGTCTTCCATCTTCTCGTCTTCACGCTCGCTGAAGCGGGAATTTTCTTCGTAGGAGTCCCAGACCATGGAGGGGGTAGGGACGGTGCCTGATTTGGTTTTGTGAGTGGGAGCAACGACGCTCCAGATAAAGATACAGAGAGAGACGAAGATGATGGGAAGGATCATGAACTTCCCGATGTCGCTGAGTTGTTTCTTGGGGTCTTCTCCGAAGGCGAGGCGGACCGGGGGGTCAAAGACCTTGAAGCCGCTGAGGTCGATGAATTTGAGGAGACCGTACTTGATTTTGTCTTTTGTGGAATCAGCCATTTGAGAAGGGAAATTTGGGCCGGTGGATTGACCGGAGAGGAACCGTCGGGCGCTCGAAAACAGGTCGAGGGCGCGGAAAAAAGTGACGATTGGGCCCCGGGATCTCCGGCGGCCCGATCACGGGAAGGGCGGTCGCAGGATCAGTCCTTGTTACCGATGGCGTGGGCCTTGAGGTATTCGAGAGGCTTCTTGCCATCGTATGCAATGCCGTCGATGAATTCGATGGTGGGGTCCTTATAGCCGTCGAAGTCATCGGCTGGGATTTCGTCAGCGGTGAGTGAGCCTTCGGCGATGAGCATTTTGGCAGCCTTCATGTAAACCTCGGGGAGGTAGACGCTTTTGGCGGTTTCAGCATACCAGTGGGCGGACTTTGGTTCGGTGATTTGGCCCCAACGGCGCATTTGTGTGAGGAACCAAACGCCATCTGAGTAGTAGGGATAGCTGGCCTTGTATTTGAAGAAGACATTGAAGTCAGGCATCTCGCGCTTATCGGTCTTCTGGAAGAAGAAGTAGCCGGTCATGGAGTTCTTGATGATGTCGTAGTCTGCACCGACATAGTTCTTCTGTGAGAGGATGCGGCAAGCTTCCTCCCGGTTGATGAGGATGCCGCCCTCGGTGGCGTCGAGCCATTTACCAGCTTTGATGAGGGCTTTGGTGACGGCGAGGAGGGTGTTGGGGTTTTCGTCCGCCCAGGCTTTGGTGATTCCGAAAACCTTCTCAGGATTGTTAGCCCAGATGTCGTAGTTGGTGACGACGGGGACGCCGATTCCTTTGGCGACTGCTTGCTGGTTCCAGGGCTCGCCAACGCAGTAGGCGACGTTTTTGCCAGACTCGAGAGTGGCGGGCATTTGAGGTGGAGGAGTGGTGGAGAGTTCGATATCACCACCGGTGAATCCCTTAAGATCGGTGGAGGTATACATGCCGGGATTGATGCCGGCGGCGGCGAGCCAGTAGCGGATCTCGTAGTTGTGCGTGGAGACCGGGAAGACCATGCCCATGGGGAGTTTTTTACCGGAGTTTTTGGCAGCATCGACGATGGGCTTCAGTGAATCTGCGGTGATGGGATGTGGGGGAGTATCGGACTGAAGGTTCTCGTCGTTCTCTTGCATCCCTTCCCAGATCTCGTTGGAGACGGTGATGGCGTTGCCGTTGAGATCGAGAGTGTAAGGAGTGACAATGTGAGCCTTGGTGCCGAAGCCGATGGTGGCGGCGATGGGCTGACCGGAGAGCATGTGAGCGCCGTCGAGTTCGCCTGTGATGACGTTGTCGAGGAGCTGTTTCCAGTTCGGCTGGGCGATCACTTCGACGGAGAGGCCTTCCGCCTCGAAGAAGCCTTTTTCCTTGGCGATCACGAGGGGTGCGCAATCGGTGAGCTTAATGAATCCAAACTTTAGGGAATCTTTTTCAAGCGCGAGTTCGGTGGTGCCGGTCGAGGTTGGAGAATGTGGGGTGGTGGGTGTTTTCACCGGGGTGGTGCTCGTTGTATGGGGAGCTGACTCTGTTACCGGCGTGTCGGTTGTGGCGGAACTGCTTGGGTCGTCCTTACATGAGCACAGGGCGAGTGCGGTGAGTGAGAGTAGTGTGGCTTTGCGTATCATGGTGTCTGTCCCGCGGTTGGGACCACCCCATGAGCCGGTTCCATACCACAAAGATTTTTAAGAAAACCTATCACCCATGATTTTCGCTCATGTTCATTTTTGACGAAACTCATGATTATGGGCGTTATCCGATCACTAATGAGGCTAGAAAAGTCTTATTTGTTGATGGTCAGTAGTTTAAATGGTGAGGAAAGTTGTATTTTTTGAGGCCAGATCATTTAAGAATGACGAAGAATCACGTGATACAAGAAAAACATTCATGATGGGGTTGGCGGACTCTCTTTCTTTGGTGTCACGAGTATGGAGGAGATCGACGAACTCTCCACGATGGTGAGGAAGGGGGCGGTCACGAATGCTGAGGGCGACGACGTTTCTTTTTTCATTCTGGCTGGGCTTGAGCGGGGATGAATCCTCCGCGAGATGTCACGGGAAAGATCTTCGGTTTGTCAGTTCATCAGGTAGGGTGACGACACCGTGAATTTTGTAACAACCGTATGAATGTCGACACGAGCTCAATGAGCCTTTTTGAACGGAGGCTCAGCCTCTGGGTGTTTTTGTGCATCGTAGCGGGAATCGCTCTGGGCAAGGTTGCCCCGGGCATCACCCAGACCCTCGATGGCATGTCTATCGTCGTGAATGGCGCACCGGTGGTTTCCTTGCCAATCGCGGTCTGCCTCTTCTTCATGATGTATCCCATCATGGTGAAGATCGACTTTGGCAAGGCGATCAAGGCGGGCGGGAATCTGAAACCGGTTTTGCTGACGCTGGTGGTAAACTGGGTGATTAAGCCCTTCACGATGTTCGGGTTCGCGGTGCTCTTCCTAGGCGTGTTTTTCAAAGATTTCCTTCCGGGCACCGAGATCGTGAAGGACGGCACGGAGGTTGAGCTTTATCGGTCGTATATTTCGGGAGCGATCCTGCTCGGGATCGCGCCCTGCACCGCGATGGTGCTGGTTTGGGGGTCTTTGGCAAGAGGAAATCAAGGGCTTACCTTGATCATGGTTGCGGTGAATTCCCTGCTTATGCTTGGGCTCTATGGCGTGTTGGGTGGGTGGCTTCTGGGCGTGAATCAGATGCCCGTTCCTTGGGAGACCTTGTTGCTCTCGGTATTGATCTACGTTGCGCTCCCTTTGTTCGCCGGATATTGTTCACGAAGGTGGATCCTCAAGGTGAAAGGGCAGGAGTGGTTTGAGGAACGCTTCCTGCAGTATCTTTCCCCGGTTTCCATCGTGGCTCTCCTGGCGACTCTGGTCCTCCTTTTCAGCTTCAAAGGTGCCACTATTTTGGAGAATCCTCTCACCATTCTCTGGATCGCGATTCCACTGGCTCTTCAAACAGTTTTCATTTTTGCGATCACTTATTTGGCGGCCAAGATGCTCAAGTTCCCCCTACGAGGACGCGGCCCCTTCCGCGATGATTGGAGCCTCGAATCACTTTGAAGTTGCGATCGCCACGGCAGTCATTCTTTTTGGTCTCGGTTCGGGTGCCGCCCTCGCGACGGTGGTTGGAGTATTGATTGAAGTTCCCCTCATGCTTTTACTAGTTGGCTTTTGCAAAAAGACGACGCACTGGTTTCCGAAAAGTCAGCGATAGTTCAGTTTGAGCAGGAAATCACTGATCATGTGGACTGCTTTGGGACACCCCAAATTTTACGGTGATTACGGAGCGATGCTGTCATATTTACCTTGTTCTTTGGAAGGCTAAGCGAGAGTGGATTTGGCGGAGATATTCTTAAAAATCTATAAATAAGTGTTTTAAGAATTTTGTGAAATAAGGGTGAACCCTCTTGGCATGGGTGATGCACCCTCGTGGACGCGATGAAACCCTTTTTTGGCTACGTCTTGGTTGCCATGCAGTTTCTTATCCAATTGGCACAGGCCCAACTCGATGCGCATCAATTTATTCCTCCCATTTACTACGGTCTTGCCAACGGAGGAGGGGACACAGGAGATTTTGACCGACACTACCTTGTCCTTTCGACACCCTCAAAGGATTCGGTGGCAGTGACTGTGACCGATGGAGCAGGTCACGAAATTCTTGACACCTCCCTCTCCAACTCATCTCCAATGATTCATCTGCTGGGGAGACTCGCAAGCGGTGCCTACAAACTGACCTCGCTAACTGGGACCGGCCACGTGATAAGAACCTCAAAATTGAACCGGCCGGTAACCGATGGCTTGATCATTTTTGCCAGTGCGCCGATCTACGCGAACATCCGACATCAGACAGGCTTTCAGGGAGCATCGCTCACTGCAAAGGGATGTGCCGCTCTTGGTCGGGAGTTCCGGGTTGCGACGATGCGGAACAACAATAGCAACCAAGACTATTGCTCGGTCTTCTTTTCTGCGATGGCGATAGAAGATAACACCGTCGTGGAAATTGATGAGATAAAGGCGGGCATTGTGCCTACCGACACTCCCGCCTCGGGGTCCATTCTCACAAGTGATAAGATCACGGTCACCCTCCAGCGCGGTGAGTCCTACGTCGTCGGCATCAAGCTCGACCAATACGCCGCCCAGGGAGGACCGGCCCCCATCGACCCTATCAACGGGACCCGGGTGCGCTCAACCAGGCCCATCCTCGCCAGACCATTGCCGGAGCGAATTCTGCCGCCCCCCCGATTTTAACTTTGCACCTCCCTTCAATCCCGACATCACCAGCAGCGTCGAGATCATCGCAGTGATCGCGCTCATCGGTGCTGTCCCGGTGCCACCGGGTTACGGTTAATGGCACCAGCACCAGCGTCCACTACGAGCCCTCCGTTCCCGGCCAATTCTACCTCACCGGAAATAGGGGAACTTGTCTCTGGGCTCTCGCTCCCTCCGCCAATCTTGAAATCAGGCAATCCCCCAGAAAGGAAGAGGTTCAGGCCGGAACAATCGTGACCTTTTCGATCGTCGCCTTTGTCCCTTATAAAAGTGCAAAAAATACCTGCCTGAGCGAATTGGGTCAGTATTTTATACGGTCCCGACAACTCCGGCAGTCACTCTCATCCTGCCCCAAGCCTTGATCTTACCGAGGAAAAGCGGGAGGCGGGTGAACTTGGCACCCGATATGCCAACACAAGAGGGTCGAGCCCCCCATACTCACGCGCTATGAAATTACCTACCCTGTTTCTTACTCTTGCTTTGTCGATCACGGTCCAAGCGTTTTCTCTCGCTGGGAAACTCACTGCGCCCGACGGAGCGGCACTCGACCGCTTTGGAACGGCCGTCGCTGCTAATGACCGTTTCATTATCATCGGATCACCCCGCGATGATGACCATGGTTCGGCCTCGGGGTCGGTCTATGTTTTCGACGCCGCAACTCGTGGATTCCTCCGCAAGCTCACCGCTTCCGATGGAGCGCGTG
>Ga0222651_1001549_pt1 | contig 11131 bp, 11 predicted proteins | sample AntAcemetagen369_FD_179855 | JGI IMG/M metagenome (GOLD analysis project Ga0222651, IMG submission 179855) | Saline water microbial communities from Ace Lake, Antarctica - #369 | ecosystem: Environmental > Aquatic > Non-marine Saline and Alkaline > Saline | place: Antarctica: Ace Lake...
GACCAGAGACGGGGGTGCAGTGGGACTAGCGGGTCTACGCTCGAAGCATCCCCGTCAATCAGTTAGGGCTTCGCCATCCTTTCAAACCCCCCGCGCCCGGGTCTTCACCCGTTCGAAGCGTCCATCTCCGATCCGAAAGAGCGCCTACGTTTGACCGCCCGTAGCCTTGTTGCGCTTCGCTCCACTTGGCTCCGATCTCTCGCGTTTTGCCGATCCCGCCACGCAGCCCCGAGGGGCTTTCCCCCACCACCAGCGCGCGGGTTGCCCCCGCGTCGGAAGCCAAAAAAGGGTCAAACGTAGAAAATAGAATAACTCACTGATACGGGTTTGTTCCTTTTTGATTTTAGTCGCACCACCCCTTTTTTCCTCCGAGAAGTTAGAAACGACCCAGATTTACACCGAGGTGAGTATTAAACAGTTGCTTGAAGTCCACACTCGGACGCATCCCGCGCAGCTCTAAGAATGAAGATTGCCAGAACGACCGTCGTATTTATCCAAGAACACTATGCCCAAGAACGAACTCTCCGTCCCACTCGAATTTATCGAAGACATCATCCTCGTGCAGCGCGGCCAGCGCGTGATGCTCGACCGCGATCTTGCCGCGCTCTACGGTGTGAGCACGAAAGTCTTTAATCAGGCGGTTAAGCGCAACGAGAGCAAGTTCCCAGCTGACTTCCGTTTCCAGCTGGCCAAAGAGGAGAAGCAAGAGGTGGTCACAAACTGTGACCACCTCAAAACCCTCAAATACTCGCCCGTTTTGCCGTATGCCTTCACCGAGCACGGGGCGCTGATGGCGGCCAACGTGCTGAACTCCGACCAAGCCAACTCGATGAGTGTTTATATCGTCCGCGCCTTCGTGCGACTGCGTGAAACGATCCTCGGCAATAGCAAGCTGGCTTTGAAGATGATGGACGTGGAGAAGCGGCTGGATCGTCACGACGAGAGTATCAACGCGCTGGTCAATGCGATTGAGTGCCTGCTCGACGAGCCAGAAGAGAAGACGAAGAAGCGCCGAATGGGCTTCATCGTCGAAGAAGAGTAGGGAGAGTTTTTCCTTTCTTTAGCCGCTATTCGTGTCTATCGTTAGCGATCTTCTGATATGGTTGCCCTAAATACAGCTTACGCCCCGCGCAAAACCTCTACACGGTCTGAAAACCGCGTCGGGGATTTTTTTTGCGAAGCAGGGGAGCGCGTCGGGAATAATCGCCTCGCAAGCCGCATAGGCACTAAGGGAAAAACGACTTACAGTTGTGAAACCGCGTCGGGTCTCCCTGTTTGGCCATCGGAACTCGGAACTGGCGGAACTGCGGAACTACGGAACTGGAAAAGGAGTCAAACGTTTAAAATGAATTTTTCAATTCTTATCCGCCGTTCGGATCCACGGTGTAAGCGCCCGAATTCTAGTCGTATTTTGGCACAGGTTTTGACCGAATTATGCGTCGGGTAGCTGATTTCAGGGGGCCCTACGACGACCAGCGATAAAAGTCCATATCGGGCCGTAAAAATAGCCCAATTTGACCAACATGTCGTCGTAGGAACTAAAAAAGGACTCTTATATAGCCTGTGTATTTTAAAGAGTCTTGCTGGATCGAAGCTTACCTTGACAGAACCCGTCCGCAGCGAGTCGTCGATTCGGGTGAACAAGCCTTTTTTCTTAGCGGCTACGGCGAGCGCATGAGTGCGACCTATGTCGGCAACTGGGTAACAAAAACGGTCAAAGTGGCCGATATCGGCAAGAGCGGTAGTTGCCATCTGTTCCGCCACAGCTGCGCCACGCACATGCTTGAGAACGGCGCAGAGATCCGCTTGATCCAGCAAATACTCGGACACGCGCGGCTCGACACCGCGCAGATTTATACGGAAGTGGCGATCAAGGCCCTGCGCGAAGTCCACGCCAGGACGCATCCCAGCGCACAATCAAAGTAAACTTTAAAAAGCTTCTTTCTTCGGAAAAAGACCTCGAAAAGCTGACTTTGATCATACGCGCATTGCAAGCGCAAGAGCTTTTGCCAGAGCGTAACCGAGATCATGCCCTGGCAGGTAATTACATCGACCACCGCGAATGCCATATCAGCCCCGAATGGCTGCTGATTTACCAGACGACTGAAACCGAGTTGATCCTTGTCCGCACCGGCTCGCATAATGTGTTGTTTGGTTGATTTATCTTAGCCGCCTTTACGTCGGTATAGCCGCAGGAAAAGGCCTTGCCTTGAACGCTGGCTGCGTTCACTTTTTAGACCGTTCCCCATGGTCGCTCTAAACGAAAGCTTTGCTCCTGAAAATCCCTCACTCGGTTCTGAAAACCGCGTCGGGGATTTTTTTGTGAATGTAGCTAAAACGCGTCGGGTCAATCGGCTCGCAGCCCAGCAACCGCGCCTAGAAAAAGCCCACGACTACGACGAGACCGCGTCGGGCAAAACGAAAAGCACCAGTCCAAGAATTCATAATTTATCGGCTTGATCGATCATCTGTTTCTTCCAGGCGATGGATGAGTTTGGGGTGAGATTTCGATTTGACTCTAGCTCAGATTGTAAGAAGAACTATGAATTCTTGGACTGACTGAACCATCGACACTACTGCCCCGTTTGTATACTTTTTGAGACCAGTCTCCACTGTAGTGCCCCGCTAAGTTTTGCTAATTCGCGGATACTCGGACATCCCCCGTTAAATTCCGCAATTTCGAAGGACGATTCTCGCACTTCAATTCAGCGACTCGCAGAGACGGCTTATTTCTTCGACTGCGTACAGAGGTAGAGAGATCAAGCTATAGCTGACTTGCCCTGTCTGGTTTTGGGTGCCGCTGATCCGTGTGGATGCTTGTAGTTCCTGTCGGCTGGGCTGATTTAGATCAAAACGAAACGCGCATCGGCAGCCCTTTTGCAGCAGGTATTGATGCAACGACTTTAAACTCCCACTTTTCCCAGCCTTGACCTCGACTGGATAGATCTTGCCGCTCTGGGCGATGACATAATCCACCTCGGCATTATTGGCCTTGCCTTCGCGAAGCCAGTAATGCAGCTCGGGCGTTTGCTTGCCTTCACCAAGATTCAATAAGTGTTGTCCGATGAATTGTTCCGCCAGGCCGCCTTCATTGACCAGTTCGGTTTCTGTCAGTTTCTGAATCGAATTCCATCTTAGCCCCAAAATATGGTTGGCCAGCCCGACGTCGAGAAAGAGCAGCTTAAAGTTTTTTTCATCAGCCTCAGCATTCAGGGGGATGCCATTACAGTGGCTGCGCACAACCGGAAAACAGACCCGCGCTTTAGTCAGCAGATCGATGACATGTTTGACCTCATTCGTCCGGGCATCCGGATCGTAATGGCTGTATTTCATTTTTTGTGTCAGCCTGCTCGGTATCTGCGAAAAGACCTTTTGGAGCCTGAGCAGATCCTTCTGTGAGGCATACTTGTGAAAGTCATCTCGGTAGGTATCGATAATGGATCGGTGGACTTCGCTCACCTCTGTGATCGATCCGCTTGCCTTATAAACCTAAAAAGAGCAAGTGACCTTTTTTTTGCGGACTGACTCCGGTGATCGCTTCGATTTCCAGATTGATTTTCCGAATGTCGTAGCTGCGGAATACCTCATCGAGGTAGAGGTGCTTTTCCAGATTGATTTCGCAAAGGACGAGGTCATGTGCCTCAGCAAAAGCCCGCACCACCGAAGTCTTTCCCACCTGTCGCTATACGGAATGGTCCATTTGTTGAGTCCCCGAAATTACAAGAATGACGGAACGACCCTGCAATGGCTCTCATTTGATTCGTCAGAGCAGGGAATAAATTCTATATTCTAGGTTTGCCCCTTTTCTGCCCTCCGAGAATGTTGCGGTTGCTTTGTAGATTTTCTTGCTAGTCACCTTCTCGCAGGCAAATTGATCTGTTTTGGTATGCGGGCGTAGCTCAGTTGGATAGAGCATCGGTTTTCTAAACCGACGGTCCTGGGTTCGAACCCCAGCGCCCGTACCATTGCCGTACCATTGCGAAGCAATCACTTCCCGATCCTCTGCGACGTTCCATGCCCGTGTCACAGTAATGAGTCACGGACTTCACAACTGTGACACAGGATGTGACATCTTGGCGTAAATTAGTGTGCTATTTTTCAGGTAAATTCCTGCTGGATTTAATATCTGCCTACTAATCAGGGTTTTAAGTATTAATCGCACTGCTGGCACTGCGGATGCTTAGCGTTTGGCATGGGTAAAATAATTGGAATTGATCTAGGCACAACAAACTCCTGCATGTCCGTAATGGAAGGCGGGGAGCCAGTTGTGATACCAAATTCGGAAGGTGCCCGCACCACGCCGTCGGTTGTCGCGTTCTCTAAGAGCGGTGAGCGTCTCGTTGGCCAAGCGGCCAAGCGGCAAGCGGTCACGAATCCGAATAACACGATCTTTTCGGCCAAGCGTTTCATTGGCCGTAAGTTTTCTGAAGTGCAAGAGGAGGCCAAAAGCCTACCTTACAAAGTGGTCGAAGGTAAAAACGGCGACGCTTACATCGAAGCTGAGGTTAACGGCAAGACTGAGAAATTTGCGCCGGAGCAAATTTCGGCGATGATCCTGCAAAAGCTGAAAGCCGATGCGGAAGCTTATTTGGGTGAAAAAGTCACTGAAGCCGTCATCACCGTGCCTGCTTACTTTAATGATGCGCAGCGCCAAGCAACTAAGGATGCCGGCCAAATCGCTGGCCTCGACGTCAAGCGTATCATCAACGAGCCGACTGCGGCCGCTCTCGCTTACGGTCTAGATAAAGGCCAAGACGAGGTGATCGCTGTCTACGACTTGGGTGGTGGCACCTTCGACATCTCGATTCTCGAAATCGGCGACGGCGTCTTCGAAGTTAAAGCGACTAATGGTGATACTCACCTAGGTGGTGATAACTGGGACAGCGCTTTGATCGACTATTTGATCGAAGAATTTAAGAAGAGCGACGGCATCGACCTCCGCTCCGATAAGATGGCGCTGCAACGCCTCAAAGAAGAGGGCGAAAAGGCCAAGATCGCTTTGTCCTCTACGCAGAGCACCGACATCAACCTGCCGTTCATCACCGCAGATGCGTCGGGGCCGAAGCACCTGAACATCACACTGACTCGCTCCAAGCTGGAGCAAATCTGTGATAAGCTCTATCAGCGCACGATCGGCCCATTCAAGGATTGCTTGAAGGACTCTGGCCACACGGCCGATGAAATCGGCGAGCTTGTGCTGGTCGGTGGTATGACACGTGCGCCTAAGGTTATTTCGGTGGCTAAAGATCTCACCGGTAAAGCACCGCACCAAGGTGTGAACCCCGACGAAGTGGTGGCCTTTGGTGCTGCGATTCAAGGCGGCGTTCTTCAAGGCGACGTGCGCGACGTGCTACTGCTCGATGTGACGCCACTCACACTCTCGATCGAAACTGCGGGCGGTGTCTCCACTGCCATGATCGAGCGCAACACCACGATCCCTACTAAGAAGAGCCAGACCTTCTCCACTTACGCCGACAATCAAACTGCGGTGGATATCAAAGTGCTGCAAGGCGAGCGCCCGATGGCGAAGGATAACAAGATACTCGGTAATTTCCGCCTCGATGGTATCCCTGGTGCCTCTCGCGGTGTGCCTCAGATCGAAGTCACTTTCGACATCGATGCGAACGGTATCCTCAGCGTCAGCGCTAAGGATCAAGGCACTGGCAAGGAGCAGAAGATTTCTATTACCGGATCCTCGGGTCTCGATAAGGAAGAAGTTGAAAACTTAAAGCGCGAAGCCGAAGCCCACGCCACCGAGGACGAAGCCCTCAAGGCACGCGTCGAAGCACGCAACGAGCTCGACAACATCATCTACCAAGCTGAGAAGCAGATCACCGATCTCGGTGAAAAGATTCCAGCCGAAAAGAAGACAGAGCTCGAAGCCGCGATCACCGAAGCCAAGGCGATGCTTGAAAACCAAGAAGCCGACGCTGCTGCACTCAAAGCGCCGAAGGATAAGATCATGGGAGTGATGCAATCCTTCGCCGAAGATCTCTACGGTCAAACCGGTGCCGAAGGCGCTGCGCAGCCAGAAGGTGATGCCGGCGATGCAGGCGATGCGGGCGATGCAGATGCTGCCGATTCCAAGTCCAAAAAGGACGACGACGACGCGGTGGATGCCGACTTCGAAGTCGTCGACGAGGACAAAGAAAAGAAATAACTTTTAGTAAGTCGCGCCCGAGCAATTCTGCCCGAGCGCGGCTTTTGTTAACAACCACAAATCTCCACAACCATACAAGAAAAACAAAATATGAAAATCAAACCACTCGGTGAACGCGTTCTTTTAAAACGCATTGAAGAAGACGAACAAGTCCGCGGCGGGATCATCATCCCCGATTCTGCTAAGGAAAAGTCTCAGGAGGCGGAAGTCGTCGCTCTGGGCACTGGCAAGAAGGACGACGACGGTAAAGTTGTTCCCTTCAACGTCAAAAAGGGCGACAGAGTCCTCCTGCCTCAATACGGCGGCACACCCGTCAAAGTCGACGGTGTTGAATACATCCTCGTCGATGAAGATAGCATTCTCGGCATTATCGCTTAAACGATCTTTGCCTCCAACTTTTAAACAAAAATAGAAATAACATATTATGGCTAAGCAAATTCTCTTTGATGAAGCAGCTCGCAAGAAGATCCTAAAAGGTGTCGAAACACTCTCACGCGCAGTGAAAGTGACCCTCGGCCCCAAGGGACGTAACGTATTGATCGATAAAAAATTCGGCGCACCCACTGTCACAAAAGACGGTGTGACTGTAGCGAAAGAAATCGATCTTTCTGATCCTTTTGAAAACATGGGTGCACAGATGGTGCGCGAAGTGGCTTCCAAGACTGCGGATTCCGCAGGCGACGGCACCACCACAGCCACCGTGCTGGCCGAAGCGGTATACCGTGAAGGTATCAAGAACGTCGCCGCAGGTGCTAACCCGATCTACCTCAAACGTGGTATCGATAAGGCAGTTGCTTCGGCGGTTGCTGCATTCGCTAAGCAAAGCAAGAAGGTGAAAGACCGCGAAGAAATTCGCCAAGTCGCCACCGTTTCGGCTAATTGGGATGCGACGATCGGCGACATCATCGCCGACGCCATGGATCGCGTGGGTAAAGATGGCACGATCACAGTTGAAGAAGCCAAAGGCATCGAAACATCCCTCGACGTGGTCGAAGGCATGCAGTTCGACAAGGGCTACCTCTCCCCATACTTCTGCACCAATGCGGAAGCTCAAGAAGTTAACTTCGACGATGCGTATATCCTCATCCACGAGAAGAAGATCAGCAGCCTCAACGAAATTCTGCCACTACTTCAGATTGTTGCCAAGTCCAACAAGCCATTCCTCATCATCGCTGAGGACATTGAAGGCGAAGCCCTCGCTGCACTGGTTGTGAACAAGCTACGCGGCACACTGAATGTGGCTGCGGTCAAAGCACCTGGATTTGGCGATCGCCGCAAATCTATGCTCGAAGACATCGCTGTCCTCACAGGTGGACGCTGCATCACTGATGATCTCGGCATCAAGCTTGAGAACATTCAGCTCAGCGACCTCGGTAAGGCCAAGCGCATCACTATCGATAAGGAAAGCACGATCATCGTCGAAGGCGCTGGCAAGAGTGCCGATATCCAAGGCCGTGTGAAATTGATCCGTCGCCAAATCGAAGCCACCACCTCTGACTACGATCGCGAGAAGCTGCAAGAGCGTCTGGCTAAGATCGCCGGTGGTATCGCCGTGATCAATGTCGGTGCACAAACTGAGCCCGAGATGAAGGAGAAGAAAGACCGCGTCGACGACGCCCTGCACGCAACTCGCGCAGCCGTTGCCGAAGGCATCCTCCCCGGTGGTGGTGTCGCACTGCTCCGCGCAGCCAAGGCAATCGAAGCCACAGCCGCTGAGCTCGAAGGTGACGAAGCCCTCGGTGCATGGATCGTGCGCCGTGCGATCGAGGCGCCCCTCCGCCAACTCTGCACCAATGCAGGGGTCGAAGGTTCGCTCATCGTGTCTGAAGTCCTCAAGAGCAAAGGCTCGATGGGTTACAACGTCGCCACTGGCGAATACGTTGATCTCCTTGCGGCCGGTATCGTTGACCCAACCATGGTGACACGCACCGCGCTCCAAAACGCCGGTTCAGTGGCTGGTCTGCTCCTCACGACTGAGTGCATGATCACCGATGAGCCCGAAGAAAAAGGCGGCCATGGCGACATGGGCGGCATGGGTGGCATGGGCGGTATGGGCGGCATGATGTAGTCTCCCTGAGATTACGCCAACTCAGACCAAGTAATACATTCCAAATACAAAGCCCCGACCAGAAATGGTCGGGGTTTTTTCGTGAATCAGCTTGGAGTCCCGCCTTTAGGCGGTCGCGTGTGAGAAGCCCCGAATTGTAAGGTTGGAGTCCCGCCTTTAGGCGGCCGCGTGTGAGACGCTCATCTTACGCAGCCGCCTAAAGGCGGGACTCCAACCCAGCAAGCCATCTTTCCCAAAACTATTTCTCCGCATCCCGACTAGGAGGTTGATTTGCCTGAAGCATCTACTTTTACTAAGAGATCCATGTATCTTTCGTCCACAATATGAGCCAATCTAGAGTAGTTGCCGCCGTTGAGATCGGGACGTCCAAAATTGCTGTGCTTTTGGGCGAAATCGTTGGCGATTCGGGGCTCAACATCATCGGGCACTGCGTGGGTTCATCCAGGGGAGTGAAAAAAGGCGAAATCACCGATCTGGACAAGGCTAGCGACTGTGTCCACGCCGCTATTCTGCAGGCCGAAGAAAACGCTCAGACCCGGGTGGACGAAGTTTATCTGGCACAAACGGGGCGGCATCTGATTGGTAATTTCAATGTCGGCGGCTCAAGCATCAGTTCCTCCGACGGCATTGTGCGGCGCGCGGACATCGATGCGGCCAAGGAAGATGCCAAGCGGCGCACACTGCCGCGCGACCGCACTTACATCCATCACATTCAAAATCCCTTTTCCCTCGATGGTCGGCCAGTGGACAACCCGCTCTCCAAAGAAGGGCGCCAGTTGCAGGTCGGCTATTGGTCGGTGCATGGCGACAGCGAGTCGGTGAGTGATAGCTTGCGGGTGATCCGCGGTATCGATCTCGATGTCAGCGATATGATTATTTCCAGCATCGCTTCGGGTGCGGTGCTGCTCGAAGAGTCGGAGAAAGAAAACGGTGCGCTAGTGATCGATATCGGCGGCGGCACAACGGATTATGTGCTCTACCGCAAAGGCTACATCGTCAAAACTGGTGTGGTGCCCGTCGGCGGCGACCACATTACCAACGATCTCAGCATCGGCCTGCGGGTGGCGCGCAAGAGCGCGGAAGAGTTTAAACTCAAAAATGGGCGCGCCTACTATATGAGTGAAGATCGTGATGAAAAAGTTTGGCTAATCGGAGATTTCACCATCGGCGACCGCCAGTATCCACTCGCGGCCATCACTAGGATCGTCGAAGCGCGCGTGTTCGAGATCTTCGACATTATTAAAGAGCAACTCGAAGTGGCGGAGCTTTTTGACCCCAGCGATATTGCTTCGGGCGTCGTTTTAACAGGTGGCAGCGCACGCCTGACCGGGATCGCCGAGGCCGCGCACCGGCGCTTTGGGCTTGAAGCGCGCGTCTCGGAAGGCCCGCAAGATGTCGCCGAAGAGCTACGCGCACCGGAATACAGCACCAGCCTCGGTTTGCTCCACTACGCACTGACCGGGCAGGAGGAAAACCAACAACAAGCGCCACCGACGGGTTTATTGCGCCGACTCACCGGCTTGTTTAATTAAACGTGGATACATTGACTAACAATACAGACTACGAAGCAGGCACCGCTCAGGGGGATCTCAAAATCAAGATCATCGGGGTCGGTGGTGCAGGCACTAATGCCGTGGCTGGGCTCAAGCTGGAGCATCTGGGCGACGTGCGCTTGGCCGCGATCAATACCGACGCACAAGCGCTCAAGCAAGCGCCCATCGTTGAGAAGCTCGTGATCGGGCGCTCCATTACCCGCGGCCTCGGCGCGGGTGGGGAAGTCGAGATCGGGCGAGCGGCCGCCGAATCAGACCGCGCTGCCATCGCCAATATGATCGGTGATATGGATTTAATCATACTAGTCGTCGGCCTCGGTGGCGGCACCGGTAGCGCCGCCGCTTGTGTGGTGGCCGAGGTGGCGGCCAAGACAGATGCGCTGGTGCTCGCCTTTGCCACACTACCGTTTAGCTTTGAGGGTGCGCGCCGCAAGCGTATCGCCGAAGCAAGTATCGGCGAGCTGCGCCAGCTCGTGCACGGCCTGATCCCGCTGCCCAACGATGTGCTGCTGCAAGAGGGTGACGAAGATACCAGCGTGCTCAACGCCTTCGCGGTGGCCGATCAATGGATCGGGCGCGGCGTCAATTCGCTCTGCGCCATGCTGCTCAAGACCGGGCTGATCAATCAAGACTTCGGCTCGCTGCGCTCCGTCTTCCAAGATCGCGGAGGGAAAACCATCTTCGGCACCGGCACCGCCACGGGTGGGGACTACGTCAAAGACGCGCTGGAGGAGCTTTTCATCTGCCCATTGTTGCATCTAGGCGACCGGCCGGCGCAGCTGGATCGTATTTTGGTCAATGTGGTCTGCGGAGCCGATATGGGCATCGCTAAGGTCAACGATATCATGACGCAAGTGAGCAAGCGCTTCGGCTCGCGCGAGGACATTGTCTTCGGCGCAGTGATCGATGAGAGTCGCAGCCAGAGCGTCGAGCTATGCATCCTCGGAAAGGCAGAAATGGATAGCTTCGTCGCCCCCGAGCAAGAGGCTAGTGCGGAAACAGCACCCAAGAAGACAATCATCACGGGTCTAGGTCTCGAAACCGAAATCTCGCAAGATACCAAGACGCCGCGCGCCGTGCACCGTTCTAAGTTGACTAAGAAGCAGCTGGCCGAAGTCGATCAAGACGAGTTCACTTTTATCGACAACGACGCGCAGCGCGGCTACTTCGACAAAACCGACCGTAACGACTACAACGACGAAGACCTCGACGTGCCCACCTTCATGCGCCGGGGAATCAAGATTAGGATGAAGTAGGGCCTGGCCGAAAAGGCATGAGTTCAGTGCTGGCGCGGTCCAGAGTCTGAGACTGGGCTTGAATCTTTCTTCAATATCGCCGCTGAGCCCTTTA
>Ga0222651_1001553_pt1 | contig 11097 bp, 7 predicted proteins | sample AntAcemetagen369_FD_179855 | JGI IMG/M metagenome (GOLD analysis project Ga0222651, IMG submission 179855) | Saline water microbial communities from Ace Lake, Antarctica - #369 | ecosystem: Environmental > Aquatic > Non-marine Saline and Alkaline > Saline | place: Antarctica: Ace Lake | collected...
CGCACCCTAGAAAAAGAGGGAGAAAGAAAGCAGGGAGCGGGAAACGAATCCAACGATCGACGGTGCCTGTTTTTCGTGAGACAAGGAAGATTGTCTTCGAGTGCTAAATACGATTTAATACTCGCTGCGAGTGATTTACCTCAGATCGCCGTCCTGCCCCAATCTGGCCGGACGGTTGTCGATCGGAGATCCCTCGTCCTATTCTTATCTTATGAAGACACTCGTCTCTGCCTGGCTCATCGCCCTTGCGATGATCTCTCCCACCCATGCCGATCTCCACATCACCGAGTTCATGACGATCAACGGCGGATCGTGGCAAGACGAGGACGGGGATGCCTCAGACTGGATCGAGTTGTTCAACTCCGGTCCTGACAGCATCAATCTTGAGGGACATTTCCTCACTGACGATGAAGGGGCGCTGCCAAAGTGGAGCTTTCCTGCGGTGCAACTCGAGAGCGGCTCGTTCCTGTTGGTTTTTGCTTCGGAGAAAAACCGCAGGGTGGCGGGCTCCGAACTGCATACGAATTTCAAACTCGCGGATGGCGATTACCTTGCCCTCGTTGATCCGGATGGCACGTCTGTCATCGCCGCCTTCGGATCCGCTGCGGATCCGCTGCCGTCGCAGTTCGAGGACGTGTCCTATGGGCGGATGCAGAACGGCAACCGGACCCCGGCGATCTTGCTCGATGCGAATCCTTCCGGGACGGCGCACGTGCCAGGCGATGCGACGCTCGGAGAAACCTGGCAGGCGATCGCATTTAACGATGCCGCGTGGACTCCGGTGACCGCCGGGATTGGTTACGACGAGGCGACGACTTACGATGCGCATTTCGGGCTCGGTGGCGATCTCGATAACACGCTCAACAACGCCAACACCACCGTCTACGCGCGCTTCCCGTTCTCGGTAAGCGAGACCGGTTCGATTTCGGAGCTGACTTTGAAGATGAAGTATGACGATGGCTTCGCGGCTTTCCTCAACGGCGTGCGTGTTGCCGATGCCAATGCGCCGGGAGTGCTGAGCTGGAATACGGAAAGTTCCGGTCAGCACAGCGACGGAGAGGCGCAGGAGTTGGTCGATTTCGAGATCTCGGTTCACGCCCACCTGCTCGTCGATGGTCCGAACGTCCTAGCAATCCATGGGCTCAACGACACGATCACCAGCTCGGACATGCTCATCTCGCCTGAGTTGCACGCGGTGCGGATCACGGACCCGTCGATCGGTGGTCCCGGATTTTTGGGTAGCCCTTCGCCGGGTGGTTTGAACGGTGACACCTTTCGCGGCTTCGTCGGCGATACGAAATTCTCGGTCGACCGCGGGATCTACAATGCGTCATTCGATCTCGCGATCACCACCACCACGACTGAGGCCGAAATTCGTTACACCTTGGACGGGACGCGGCCGAGCCCCGATGTCGGTCAGGTTTATAGCGGTCTCATTGCGATCGCCGGGACGACGATCGTCCGCGCGATTGCTCACAAGACGGACTTGCGCCCGACCAATGTCGATACGCACACTTATATTTTCCCGGGCGACGTGATCGCGCAGCCGAGGATGCGCGCCGCGATCACGCAATCGCCAACCTACGGTCCGCAGATGTTAGACTCGCTCAAGGCGGTGCCGACGATCTCGCTGGTTACCGGGAACACCGGCTTTCTCAACGAGGGTGCCGGGAACATCCGCAGCGAGCACCAGACCTCGATCGAAATGATGTTCCCCGACGGCACGCCGGGCTTCCAGGAGGATGGCGGGCTGAGTAATTACGGCGGGCGCTACACCAACTTCCGTAAGAAGAGTTTTCGTGTCGCCTTCCGTTCGGAGTTCGGCGCGACCAAGTTAAAATACCCGATCTTCGATGGCTTTGAGTATGAGAACTTCCCACCGGCGGACGAGTTCGACGTCATCAATTTGCGCAGCGGTTCGCATGACATGGCGTCGCGCGGCGCCTACATGTCGAATCGCTTCACCGATGATTCAATGATTGAAATGGGGAACATCGCGCCCCACGGGCGCTTTGTTCACGTCTACTTGAACGGCAATTATTGGGGGCAGTATCACCTGCGCGAGCGTTGGAGCGCCGACATGGCACAGAGTTACTATGGCGGCCCTGAGTCCGACTACGAGGCGGTCAACGCCAACGATAATTTCGTGAACGATGAGGAGGTCTACGATGGCCCGGGGGACTTCTGGGCGGAGACGAAAAACCTGGTCGGTGGGGCTGATCCGTTTGCGAATTCGCAGGACCATCTCGACGTGGCAAATATCATCGACTTCATGCTCCTGTGGGTCAGCGGGAACTCTGAGAGCGAGTTTCGCAATTTGGGTTCGCGGGTCCGGGGGGTGCCGTTTAAGTTTATGATCAAGGATGCCGATGGCTACCTTCGCGGTGCTAGTTCCGGTAAGGCGAGCCACGCCGGACCGCTCAGCGTGATGTCGCGGATGAGCAGCGACCCGGAGTTTAAGATCCTGCTGGCGGATCGTATCCAGCAACATTTCTTCAACGATGGCGCGCTCACGCCGGAAAAAAACATCGCCCGCCTGCAGCGACGTGTCGATGAGGCGCGCTTGGGTTTTGTCTCCGAGGGCGCGCGTTGGGGCGACGTCTTCCGCGAGCCGGCCTCGTGGGAATCCTACCAGACCAACTTGGTGAACAATTATTTCCCCGGCTTGGCCCAGACGATGATCGGGCGTTTCAAAGCGAACGGCATGTATCCGGACATCATGGCACCGGTCTTCAGCCGCCACGGTGGTTCGGTGTCCGACGATACGCCGCTCACGATGTCGACCGACGCGGACACGGTCTACTCCACTTACGATGGCAGTGACCCGCGCCTTGTCGGTGGCGCTCCAAATCCTGGGGCTACGGAGGCCTCGTTTGAGGGCGGTGGCCCCGGTGGTCAGCAAGCGGTGACCTACATGACGACAGGCCACGAATGGAAGTTCCGCGATGACGGTTCCGATCAGGGCACCGCGTGGCGGGCGATAGATTTTGATGACGCCGGTTGGGCTTCAGGACCGTCGCAGCTTGGCTACGGTGGTGACGGCGAAGCCACGCTGGTCGATTTCGGCGGAGATACGCAGAACAAGTTCGCGACGACCTACTATCGGACGACCGTCGAGATCCCCGATCCGTCGGTGTTTTTAAATTTCCTCTTGCGGGTCAAATATGACGACAGCGCTGCCGTCTACATCAACGGCGTCGAGCAGTTCCGCCAAAATTTGCCTGCGGGCGCCGGGTTCGATGACTTCGCCAACGGGACCGTCTCCGACGAGGCCGGTTGGAAGGATTCTACCTTGCCGACGACGGCTCTCGTCGCGGGGACCAACACGATCGCGGTTGAGATCCACCAGGGGAGTGGCACCAGTTCAGATACGCGCATGGACCTCACCCTGCGCGGCCAAACTACCGAAGTCGGCGGAGGAGGTGACAACGTCACCGACCCCTTTGTCCTCAGCCAGCCGACCTTAGTACGGGCGCGGGCCTACAACAGCATCAGCGGTCAGTGGAGTGCGCTCAACGAGGCCTTCTTCAGCATCGATGCGGTGCCCGCGGACGCGAGCAACCTTGTCGTTTCCGAGTTTCACTACCGCCCCGCGAAACCGACGACGCCGGAGGAGCTGGCGGTCAGCTCGGATCGTGATGATTTCGAGTTTTTAGAGATGCTCAATATCGGCGGCAGCGCGCTCGACATGAACGACGTGCGTTTCGGAGCCGGTATCAATTTTAATTTCCCCGACAATGTCGTGCTCGGGGTGGGGGAGCGCTTGCTTTTGGTGCGCGACCGCGTCGCCTTCGAGGCGAGGTATGGCCCACCCCCGGGGCAGTCGTTCGAGTATACCGGCCGCCTTAGCAATGACGGCGAAAAGATCATCATTTCAGGGAGCGGGGCCGCAGCGATCAAAGATTTCATTTACAACGATCAGGCGCCGTGGCCGACCACCGCAGATGGGGAAGGATCCAGTCTCGTCCTCATCGATGCGGCATCCAACCGAGACCACTCTGATTCCAGTAACTGGACCGCCAGCCTCAATTTCGGTGGCTCACCCGGAGCGGCCGAACCGGCGGGAGTCCCCTACGACACTTGGGCGGCGGGATTCAATCTCTTGGGCGGGGCGCTCGACGACGATGATGGCGATCGAATCATCAACTTTTTTGAGTTTCTCTACGGGTCGAGCCCGGTGGATCGATCCGACGCCCCGGTCGCGATCGCTTCGATCTCGGAAATCGTGGTTGGCGGATCGAGCGACAACTACCTGACCCTCACCTTTAAGGCGAGCGCTCATGCCGATGGGGTCCTGACAGTCGAGGTTTCCAGTGACCTCGCCAACTGGTCGGGCGATCCGACCCTGACCGAACTGGTATCGAGTATCGATAACGGTGATGGCACGGCAACGGTCACGGTCCGGGTCGTGGCTCCGATCAGCCCGGAACAGGGCAGGATCTACCTACGACTGCGTGGTCGTTGATTGGGGGGGGGCGTCCTTGTGGACTTTGTAAAGTGGAGCCTCAGGAATGCCGGAATTGGTCCTGAAACGTGAGAGCGTAGTGTCCTTGAACAGGATGAGTCCCGAGCCAAGAGTGGTAAAGCAAGTTTCGTCCTAACCTCTCGGGACGATAGCGTAAATCCCGCGCTCATGGAGAGCGGGAGGATGCTGCAGCGGTCCTCAGTTAAGCATTACACTGGGTGGAGATGCGGAAACTAAAGGGCACTCGTCTTGCTGGCGAGGATACTCCACCGGACTTTACCTCGGTGCGCGCAGCAGGAACAGCTTTCGAGAGTGGGGTCGAGCACGATACCTTCGATATCGGTTGGCTTGGGTTGCGGTGGCCTTCCGAGCTGCTTTCGCGTGATTATGGTTGAGGTTAGACCGGATTTGCGAGGTGGAATTTGCGCTATCGCATTCGTTCTCTCAGTTCTTTTACTTCTCGCTCTTTGGCTTCGAGATGATCGAGAAGACTGACGATGTAGCAGAGGGTTCGAAGGCTGGTATTTTCGTGTTCGCGGAGGTAGGCGATATGGCGGAGGCGGGAAATGCCGGATTGGTCAAAGTAGATTTCTCCGGTCGTTCCTTTGAAGGCTCGGACCAAGTGACCACGGAGGAATTCTTCAATCATTTCAGGGTGGAGGCCGGAGAGTTCGGAGGCTTCCTCGATGTTGGAGAGTAATGACTCGACTGTGGAACTCTCGGTGAGACAGGTGAGTTGGTAGTGGGAGGTCATGGTTTTCGCGGGTTGTGGGTTGAACTTGTTGCCAGGGCTTCCCATTGGGTCTTTTCCTTGGCGGTAACGGTTTGAGGGATGGCGATTTTGACGAGGGCGTAGAGGTGGCCGCCGGGGAGGCCACGGTCTTTGAGTCGGAATTCTGTTCCGTGATCGGTGTGTGGTGGAATCTTGATGCGGATTTCTCCCGCGAGGGTGCGAACGGGGACTTCGGTGCCGAGAACGGCCTCCCAAGGTGTGAGGGCGAGGTCGTAGTAGAGATCAGAGCCGACGACGCGGAAGTCCGGGTGCTTCTCGAGGCGGACGTGGAGGAAGAGATCACCGGGAGGACCACCATTTAAGCCGGGGTTGCCGAGTCCGGCGCAGCGGATGAGTTGGCCCTCGGTGATTCCTTTTGGTATTCGGATCGTAGATTTTTTGAGTTCGCGTTGGCCGGTGGCGCGGTTGACTTGTTGGAGCTGGAGGATTCGTTCGGTGCCCTTGAGTGCTTCCTCAAGGCTGACCAAGATATCGGCGTGAGCGTCCTGGCCCCCGCGAACTTGTGGGCCGGACTGGAAACTGCTTGGGCCGGGGCGCGCCCCAGCGCCGAACATCTGCTCGAAGAAGTCGCTGAAGCCGGTGCCGGTGAATTGGTAGTCGTAGTCTCCTCCATTGCTGCTCTCGTAGCCGGGTGGAGGAGTTTGGCCCCCGCTCTGCCAATTAGGGCCGAGGGTATTGTATTTCTTCCGCTTCTCGGGATCACCGAGGACTTCGTAGGCTTCGTTGATTTCCTTGAATTTCTCTTCAGCAGTGGATTTCTCTTCCGCGACATCAGGGTGATACTTCCGGGCAAGTTTGCGGAAGGCTTTGCGGATCTCATCTTGAGTGGCGCTCTTTTGAACGTCGAGGATTTCGTAGTAGTCGCGGAAGGTCATGGAGTTTTCAGACGGTATGTTCGTGCTCATGTTGGCATCCTAAAGATAACGGCACCGAGGGCTTACCTTCAAGTCTGCTGAGTGGGACTTTTTCTCATCTGCGGTCCCGATTCCGCAGGTGCCAGCGGCGATGCCTTGAAAAGCGAGTTTGATCTTCTTCAAAAGACCAGCCTCGCTTTCGACGAGAGGTCAGAACGAGTTTAGGGAGAATTTAACACCACTCCCAGCAATTCCGTCTTCCTCGAAGGTCCAATTTAAGAGGTCGAGCGGGCTTTCGATACGGTAGGACTTACCCAGTGCAGAGGGAAAGGTGAACTCGATTGCTGTTCTTGCATCCGCCACGAGCGCTGGCTTGTCCAGGATGTCGAAGGGAGACTTACCCGCCAGAACCTCGTAGAGGTCAAGGAAGCCGTCTCCGTCAGTGTCCGCCACCTTGGGCAAAGTCTCGTGAGTGTTTACCTCCGCTCCGTCTGACAAACCGTCGTCATCAATAATGGTGGCTGGTATTTCAACCACCCCAACCGCCGTTGTTGGGTAGTCAGTGATGGTTATGTTGGCCCCGTTGTCGGTATCGGTGAAATCACCGAAAGTGTCAGCCGCGACGAAGTTGATCAGACAGCAAAGAATCAATAGCACCTTGATCCAAGACGGGTTGGTCGAACTGACTCCTCCTTTTATTCGCTTAATGGGGAAAGGAAAGGGGGCTGACCGTAAAATGGATTTCATGAGATTCGGAGAGGTTCAGGATTTAGTTGATCGCGGGAAAACGATGCTCGTTTTTAAATTTTCTGAGGAGCCGTATGGATCATAGTGATCTCGGCAAGAGCTAAATAGGTCCGCAAACATTCTAAGTGTTACTAGGTTTGGCCACTGTCACCTCACTCTGCTCTTCAGCCTGAAAAGGAAGTCACTCTAAAAGAGCGCGCATAGGGAAGATCGCCAGATCTAAAGATCGAAGCGGCCCACCAAAGGCGCAAATTGCAGTCAGTAAGGGACCCTGTAAGAGTGAGCGAAGCTTTTGCGCTCTTTCGAGACTCTTTCTTCCTCGAAGGGGCAAGGTTAGTGCTTTTTGTGAAGAGCATGGTAAGCACTGCGAAGCTTCTTAAGTTCTTTTTCGCGCTCAGAAATCTTATCAGTGAGGTCAGCGAGATCACGAAGGAAATCGGAGTGATTAGGGGCAACTCTGTGTGCGCTGCCGTTCTCCCTTGTTGCGCCACCTTGGCGGACCCAGCTATGGATGGTTACTTGAGTAATACCGAAATACTTGGAAGCGTTGGCCACTCCTCCGCGGCCGTACTTGACGTTGTATTCGTTCGCCCAATCAAGAGCTTCAGTTTTTTCAGCAGTGGTGTATCGTCTTCCTTTCTTGCTAGCCATGGCTTATCTTAAAACGAACTCGGTATATTTTAAAGTTAATAGTACCTCCCCAAAAAAGGCACTCTCGCAGTGGCGACTTTTCACCATGAATTAGGGGGTGGAAGTTTGCTTTTGGGATTTTTCCTAATCCTAACAGCAGGACCGTTCCACCCAATCCGCCACACCAGCCTAGCCGATCACTCCCGGAGATTTCCGGTGCGACCGCCGCTCTCGCATCCGAAGGACTCTGATGGTCGGGAGGAAGAGAGGCAGCCGTGATTAAGAAGCCATAGGTAGGCCGGAGTGTCGGAAAAGTCGGGGGTCTCTGAAGCCGCTCGTGGGCAGTGGTTTAGGAGCCCGCCAAGGAGCACCGGGGGATGTCCGGAGCGGCCTGCGTGGGAGGGCAAAGTTTTTCTGTCCAGATTCTCTACTTGAGGGAGTATTCTCTTGTCTTGAACGATTAATCTTCTGAAAAACGAATCCCTGTGAACGACGACGAACGGTACGAAGCTTTTGTGCGACTTTTGATGAAGCACGAGCCGCGTGTTCGTTCGTTTCTGCGCGGATTGTTGCCGACATGGTATGATGTTGAAGAGGTCGCACAGGAAGCGAGCCTGATTGCGTGGCGGAAATTCGATGATTTTGAAGTGGGCACATCGTTTGGTGGTTGGTTGCTCACGATCGCCCGGTTTGAGGCCTTGAAGTACCGGCGTCGGGTGGCTCGGAGCCCGCTGGTCTTCTCCGATGACGTTTGGGATCTGCTGGCGGAAGAGGCCAGTGGAGAGGAGGTTCAGCAGATTCGTCGGCAGCACCTGGAGGTCTGCCTTGCCAAATTGGGGTCTTCGAAACGGGATTTGCTGTTGCATGCCCACACACACGGTGTCGTCATGCGAAAAGTAGCAGAGGAGTCGGGGAAAAGTGAGCAGTCATTCTACAAGGTCATACAGCGGCTGCGAGCCGTTGTGCTCGGTTGTGTCATGAAGGGAATTGCAAAGGAGAGCGTATGATGACCAACTCGGATCTTGAAGAATTGATCGCGGCTTGGCTCGATGGGCGTATTGGTGCGGCAGCTTCTGAAGCACTTCAGCAGGAATTGCGGGGGTCTGCCAAGGCTAGGGCGACCTTTCAAAGGTTTGCCCAACTCGATGCGGTCCTCCGTGAAGCGGCCGATACCGAGAGTGTCGGGGCGATTTCGCAAGCCAGCGGATCAAGTGTATCGATCCCGAAGCCATCGACATCTTACTTAGTCAGAGCATCACTGGCGATCGCGGCGGTCATCATGGTTGTGTTTACTGCAACCTATTACTTCCAGCACGTGAAGACCGACCGCAACATCGCACGGATTAAGGGTCTCAATGGAACACTGACCTGGATCGGTGACGGCGGTCAGATTGTGCAAGGTTCTGGCTCACCGCAAACGGAGACACGCTGGTCGAATGTGTTGAGCGAGGGGGCCGAACTGCCGGGCGGAACCATTGAAGGGATGGCGCCGGACTCTTGGTTCGAGCTGGAGTTTCATGACGGCTCGACAGGGATGATCTCTGGTGATTCGATCCTCACCTTTTCCGATCGAGGGCAGAAAGAATTGCGTCTAAAGCAGGGCCGCTTTTCAGCCGATGTGAAGCCCCAACCGGCAGGCAAACCGATGCTGATCCATACGCCGGCGGCCGTTCTCGAGGTGATCGGAACGCAGTTTGAGGTTGAGGCAGGGCCGGAATCTACGATGCTTTATGTCAGAGAGGGCAAAGTCCAGGTCAGACGGGTTGGGGACGGCAGGACGGTTGATGTGGCTGCGAACCATCGCGTCGTCGCCACCGCGGACAGCGACATGTCGCCGCATTTCGTCGCGCCCGAACGGACCTGGGCCGAAACGCCGGCTTGGGAGAACATCGCGGCCAGCGGTCATCAGGGCTCGATCGCGACGCAAGAAACCCGCGACTACGACGGGACGCGCAACCTTTTGCTATCGGAAGAGCTCGCGAGCTTGCCGGCGCAAGATACTGATTACATCATCCGCCTCGGCGATGTTTTCGAGATCCGCTACGATTGGCTTGGCGGCATTTGGTGGACGGCCCAGGACGAGATCGCAATCAGGTTGTTCACGACCGACAACGACTTGATCAACGGCACGCCGACTACTTTCGCGACGCTGCTCTCCGGGCCGTCGAGCAACGCTGGCGCGTATGAGACCGGTTCGGGCCGCTCGAAGGTCCCGGCGACGGAAGCCAGGAAGAGACTTTTCGTCGCGATCGCCACGCAAGATGGGGCGGGGGAACGCCATGGGGTCGCCCACTTAGACAACTTCCAGTTGCGGGTCACGCACTTTCCCGAGCCGGGATCGCCTCGTCTGGACGACTTTCAATTGCAAGGGGCAGACTTTCCCGACACTCCCCCCGCGCCTACCTCCGCGACCATCATCGGGGGGAATCTTCGCAACGGGAATTTCAATAGCAAATAACTTTAATAAAGCTGTCCAGATTTTCCAGCGCGGTAGTGATAGAGCAGATGGAGAACGATCAACTGCAAAGGACCCAATAATGACCTCCCTAAAGTTTTCTTTTCCGAAATCGATTTGCGCTCTCCTTCTGCCTGTCATCGTTTCGCTTACGCCCGTCGCGTTCGGGCAGGAAGGAAAGGGTGCCTCTGCCAATGACTGGTTCGTGAAGTCGGCTAAGGACAGAAAAGAGAAGCCTCAGACCGGAATAAGCGGTGGTGAGAAACGCGATATCATCCCCTCGCTGCCGGGGATGCCAATTCCGCAGACTGATCGGAAGAAGCCGCCCTCGCCCGATTACCTGATGGCGAAAGTGAAGTGGGGCAGTGGTGCGGTCATCGATCAGAAGCTGACCGAGGATTGGAATCTCGCCCCCAATGACATGCTGGAGTTCCATAAGCTGGCGCGCAGCAAGGACTTTAAATATATGCCCACCCAAACGTCGCTCGCTGAGTTTAGCTACGACCCTGCCCTGATGCCGGCGATCCTGCTGGGCGGCGTCCGTGAGGTGAATTTCACGCCGACACAGATCAACAGACTGCGCCAGTATGTTCTCGATGGCGGGATGATTGTCTGTGACTCGGTCTATGGTTCCCCTTGGTTCTACGAGTCGTCGCTTAAGGTGTTTGACGAAATGTTCCCGGAATCGCGATTCCGGGTCCTGCCTCCAGATCACCCTCTCTATCATATCAGCGCGGATATCGAAGAGGTAACCTATCGCAGTGGCGGGGAGGGAGAGGACGGTAAGCCGTTTTTTGAAGGTCTCTATATCGGCAGCCGTATCGGGGTGCTGGTGTCGAAGTATGGTCTGGGTTGCGGTATGGCTGGTGAGATGGAAGTCTTCGATCACTTAGAAAAGAAGGGGCTCAAGCCGAAGGCATACAGCAAGGAGAGCGCCCTTCAGATCGCCGAGAACCTGGCGCCATACATCGTCGGTTACGGGCGTGTCGGTGAAGCGGAAGGTAAGGCCGAGTTGTTCGGTGCGACTGATCAGAACGCTCCGACTTCCGAATTTGTCTTCGCGCAAGTCAAGCATGATGGTGCTTGGAACGCACACCCCGGTGCGGCACGGCAGCTCTTGTCCCGGCTTGAGAAAGATTCGGCGATTCCGGTG
>Ga0222651_1001555_pt1 | contig 11094 bp, 8 predicted proteins | sample AntAcemetagen369_FD_179855 | JGI IMG/M metagenome (GOLD analysis project Ga0222651, IMG submission 179855) | Saline water microbial communities from Ace Lake, Antarctica - #369 | ecosystem: Environmental > Aquatic > Non-marine Saline and Alkaline > Saline | place: Antarctica: Ace Lake | collected...
ATCCGCACCACATCAAATTTTCAGTCGAAACGCCACGTTCCCGACCGATCCACGCGGCAGGTTCTTCAGGCCTCTTATCTGTCCAGCCAGATATCCTCCATCCGCCAACCATTATAGATGCTGTTGGTCATGGTCGTGAAATTCTTGACATGAGGCTGCCAGCAGGTGGCACTCTTGCCGTTATAAATGATCGGGCGCGCGCCGTCCTCTTGCAGCTTCCGGTCAATCTGCCAGACCATTTTCAGGCGCGCCTCCTGATCTTCCAGCCTGGATTGCGCCACGAACAGCTTTTCGATTTCCGGATTGCAATACCCCGTGTAATTGCGTTCGGACGTACAGGCATAGTTCTCGAAAAACTGCGCGTCCGGATCATCAACGCCAAGGCCCGTAATATTCATGCCGACCTGGTAGTCCCGGCGCACTATCTTGCTGTGCCAGCTGCCGGTCTCAACGGTTTCAAGCGTGGCGTTGATATAAATCTGCTTCAGGTGATCGATCAGGATAACGGCCGGATCACGATAAACCGCAATATTCCGCGTCGAAACCTTGAGTTCCAGCATATTGTCCGGCCCATAACCGAACTCCCGCATGATACTGCGCGCCTTCTCCCGGTTCGCTTCGGTATCAGGGTTATACCCGGATATGGTCTTCAGTTCTTCCGGCGGCATTCCCCAGACCCCGTTCGGGGGTGGCAGCATCGCACCGCTTTTGATTGCCTGCCCATCAGTCAGAATTTCGATAAACGCGCTGCGGTCGATCGCCAGCATCAAGGCATGGCGGATATCCGGATTGTCAAAAGGCGGACTGTCCCGATTGACGATGATGTTCAGCGTATTGTTCGTCGTCCGCAATTCGCAGACAGCTTCCGGCGCCTGCGCATTAACCTCTTTCAGCAACGGGATTGTCACATCGACATTCCAGGTCATATCGAATTTGCCCGCGATGAAGGCGAGAACGCGGGTTGAGCGGCTCTTGATAATTGTCCACTCGATTCCGTCTAGATACGGCCGTCCCTCTTTCCAGTAATCCGGGTTCTTCGTAAATTTCACGCTTTCGTTCTGCTTCAGCGAGACGAATTTATAAGGGCCGGTGCCAACCGGTGCCGTCCGCATCTGCTTGGGAGACACATGGCAGGGATAAATAGGTGAATAGCCGGACGCGAGCAACGCCGGGAACGCAGGCTGCGGCCGCTTCAGGTGAAAGGTCGCCTGATATTCAGAATCGACAGTCACCCTATCGAGATTACCGTACCAGGATTTGCGTGGATTCTTGCGCAGCTTGGCCTTCCCCTTAACCTGGATCAGATCCCATGTGCATTTCACGTCCTTTGCCGTGAAATTCTTGCCGTCGTGCCATTTCACGCCTTGGCGCAGCTTGAATGTCAGCTTCGTCTTGTCACCGTTCCAGGACCATTCGGTCGCAAGATCCGGCCGGATTGACGCCATGTTGTGCTTGGCCACATGCTGGTCATAGACAATGAGATTATTAAACACCGCCATGAAAGGCGAAATAGTCGAACTGGTCGACTCCTCGTGTATGGAACCACTGGGTGGTGTTCCACGGTGATAGACCTTGAGGATGCCACCGCTCTTTTGCGCCATCGCCATCTGCGCGCCCGACCCAAGCATCAGAATAGCCGTCAGGGATATTGCCCTGAAAATTTTTCTTTGTATCGCCAAAGCTCCACCTCGCCGCATCACCTGTTCACATCAGTGAATAAAAAAACTGATAAAACAGAACGACACTTTATGATTGTTCAATTCACAGAAGTATGGACTTACAATAGGCTTCTGCCAAGGATCAATTCTCTAAAAAATAAATGTGGTATACCCCAAAAAACCCAATATTTACTGGGGATATAAAGCTATGCGTGCATTGCCGCGCCGCCCAAGAGAACAAAACGATAATTTTCTATCTATGGTTTAATTATGCGCCCTAAAAGTGCCAATCGTTACACAATCTATTGCCTCGGGAAACAAGCCATTAACCATATAGTGGAAGCAATTTTTCAGCTTCGGCATAGAAGATAATTTGCCATTTTCCATCACCCTGCTGGGTTTTATCGATTTCCCGGACGAGATTTCAGCGCCTATTCATAATTTTGGTATTTGGATTCCCATGTACCCGGCCATCGATTCCGTAGCCGCAGTATCCGGCAATCCTGTACCCCGCCTGAAGGAACCAACCCTAACGCGCAAGACAAAAAAACCGGCGCTGTAGCACCGGTTTCAAATGTCGCGTCGGGGCGGCAGGTAACCAGCCGCCCCGGTTGATTGCAGACTAGTGTTACTTGTCCAGCCAGGCGTCTTCCATGCGCCAGCCGTTATACATGCTGTTCACATGCGTCGTCAGGCCCTTCACATAGGGATGCCAGCAATTGCCCCACTTGAAGTGGAAGATAATCGGCCGGGCCCCATCAAGCTGCAGCTTCTTGTCGATTTCCCAGACGAGCTTGCGACGTTCCGCCGGGTCGCTCATCATCGACTGCTTTTCAAACAGCTTCTCCAGTTCGGGATTACAGTAGCCCGTGTAATTCCGCTGCGAGCCACAGGAATAGTTCTCATAGAACATCGCATCCGGGTCATCGACGCCGGCCGCTGTCAGGTTCAATCCGACCTGGTAGTCCTTACGGGCCACTGTACTGAACCAGTTGCTGGTTTCGATAACGTCCAGCGTCCCATCCATATAGATCTGCTTCAGATGATCAATCAGGATGACGGCAGGATCGCGATACGTCGCGTTGTTACGTGTCGAAACCTTGATGGCGAGCCGGTTGTTCGGGCCATAACCATGCTTTTCCATGAGCTTACGGGCTTTTTCGCGGCTTTCCTCTATATTCGGGCCATAACCCGGAAGCGTCTCGAGGATTTCCTTGGGCATGCCCCAGTTGCCTGTCGGCGGCGGCAGCATCGCCCCGCCATCCTTGTGTTCACCCTCACCGAGGATCGTGTTGAAAGCATCACGATCAATGGTCAACGCCATCGCCGTACGTATATCGGCGTTGTCAAAAGGCGGCTTTTCACGATTGACGATCAGGTTGGCTGTGCCGCCCGTCGTGGTCAGGTCACATTGTGCCTTCGGGTTTTCCCGCGCCAGTTCCCGCAATTGCGGCGTGGGCAGGTCATGGGTGAAGGTCATGTCGAACTTGCCGGCGGTAAAGGCCAGCATCCTGGTTGCGCGACTTTTAATGATCGTCCAGTGGACGCCGTCCAGATACGGCCTGCCGGACTTCCAGTAGTCCTTGTTCTTCGTGAAGACGACCCGCTCGTTCTGTTTTAATTCAACAAACTTGAACGGACCCGTCCCGACCGGTGCCGTCCGCATCTTCTTCGGCGGTACATGGCACGGATAGACGGGTGAATAACCCGACGCCAGCAATGCGATGAAAGCCGGCTGTGTGCGCCCCAGCTTGAAGGTCACCTGATAGTCGTTGTCGACCGTGACTTCCTTAAGGTTCTTGTACCATGCCTTGCGTGGATTCTTGCGTAGCTTCGCCTTGCCTTTACCCTGTACCAGATCCCAGGTGCATTTGACGTCCTTGGCGGTGAAGGGCTTGCCGTCATGCCATTTGACACCCTGTTGCAGCTTGAAGGTCAGTGCCGTTTTGTCCGCATTCCACGACCATTCAGTCGCCAGGTCGGGGACAATCGTGTCCATGCTTTCCTTGGCTGTGTGCTGGTCATACATGACCAGGTTGTTATAGACGCCCAAATAAGGCGACGTGGTGGAATTGGTTGCTTCTTCGTGGATTGAGCCGCTGGGCGGGGTCCCGCGATGGTATATTTTCAAAATACCACCGCTTTTTTGAGCCATCGCCGCCTGCGCGCCGAGGGTTACTGCAAACACCGACGCAATGCCGATGATTGTCCGGATACTTCGATTCATTTTCTACCTCCCGTTATTCAGACCGGTTCCACCCTCTTTTTTTATTGTTGGTCGGACATCTGCCGCCGGGTTCCCGGAAATCATTTCCAAAGGACTATCTGAGCATGTTGCATCAGATACCCTTTTTTCTTACTGGCAGTATTAGCGCCAGGCGCCGGTAATTATTACGTGTAGAAACATGATCTTCCGTTATCAATACAGGAGCGGCAACCCTGGGACCTATCGTATTTGGATGTCAGAGGCGGCACGAATACCTTGATAGATTCAGTCGGCAGAAACCTATCAAGGCAACATTAATCCATGAACCCTTTTAAGTTGTTATGATCAGCCTGCGCCGGCTGCGAAAATTTACCGCGCCGTCCAGCCGCCATCGACCATCATCGATGCACCGCGCACCGCCGCCCCCGCGTCGCTGCACAGATAACCAAGCGCACCGGCAACTTCCTCGGCCGTGATGTAGCGCTTCAACGGTTGATGATACGGCATCTTGCTTTCAATGAAGGCATCCAGCGCTTCGTCTTTGGACACGCCCTGCCGCTGCGCAAAGGCATCAATTCGATGTTCGCTCAAATTTGTACGCACCGCCCCCGGACAAATGGCGTTGCAGGTAACGCCGGTTTCCGCCGTCTCGATCGCCACGACTTTCGTCAGGCCCAGAATGGCATGTTTGCTGGCGGTATAGGCGCACAGCTCCGGGGTTCCGACATGCCCGTTGACCGATGCGGTATTGACGATCCGGCCCCAATTTCGTTCCCGCATCTGCGGCAGCGCGGTGCGGATCGCCAGGAATGCAGCGGTAACATTGACCGCCAGCATCTGGTTCCAGGTGTCGATGGGGAATTCCTCCACCCGCTGTCGATGCTGCATACCGGCATTGTTGACCAGGATATCAACCGTGCCGAGTCTGTCGCTGGCGTCGCCGATCATGGCAACGACCTGATCCTGATCGCGCAGGTCGGCACCGTTGAAAAACACCGGTACACTGAATTCGGATTCCAGGTCCGCGCGGGTCTTTTCAATTTCCGCCGCCTCGCCCAGCCCGTTCAACATGATGGCGCAGCCTTCCTTCGCCAGCACCTTTGCATAGGCAAGCCCGATACCGCCGATTGACCCGGTGATGACCGCACCTTTTCCCGCAAGACTTCCCGCCATGACGATTACTCCCCTCGTTTTCGATGCACCAAAGGCGATAACTGTCACATCGCCACCGGAGCGGCGCAAGGCCCGCCCCGGCGGCATGCGGCGGCGCACCTAAAGCCGAAGCGTTAGTTGCGGTAGCCCGTTGGAGGTTTTCTCCGTGGTCACGCCCTTGGCGTCGATGACACACCGCACCCGCTGCCGCAGGTTGGAGAAACTCGAAAAGGTCACCACGTCGACCGGGTCATCGAACCGGATCGACACGCGATAGCGGCCCGCTGTCACCGTATGCTCCACCCCCGTCACCATCCCGTCGAACGACTGGCCGAGATAATGCCCCGCAACCCGGTCGCCCGGCGCCACGGGACTTCGGGCCGGCTGATTGCCGGCACGAGCATGAAGGGTGTTCCAGTCGCGATAACCATACTGATGCGCCAGCAGTTCCAGCGAACGGCTGTGCCCCACTGGCACGCCGTCGTTCATCAGGTCGGCGCGCAGCCGCTTCGCCTGTGTTTTCAGAAAATTGATCGACGGGATCAGATTTGGTTCATTCATCTTGTTACCTCATACAGTGTCTGCATGCGGCGTATGAATGGTGCTCGCGTTGCCATCAGCCCGCATATCACTGAATGTGGCGGATGAATTCGACTGAAAGGCTTCACCGTGGCAGGGCCAGCGAGCGGCAGGGGCCTCTTCCCTTCCCGCCTTTTATGCGGGGCATCGAAACCTGTCAACACCGTCATGTCCTTTGCTCGAAACAGCCTGTTGTCGTGGCGGAAGGATTGCGCCCCCCGCGCCATTCCGTAAACTCAGGCGGCAGTCGCATCATTTCGGGGAAATCACATAATGGAACAATATCCAGCGGTCGCCTTCATGGTCCGGCACGGTAACATCCTGGCGGTGCTGGCCGGGCTCGCCCCCGTTATCCTGGTTGCAACAGGCGTTGCGCTGGGCGGCTGGCACTGGGGCTGGGGCATCGCGGGGATGACCGCCGGCATAGGGGTCGGTTTTGGCGTGCGGGTCTTCGCTGAACTTGTCAGGATCATCGTCGATATGTTGCTGCCGCAATAAAGGATACGGGGAGAACGTTTATATGTCGGACCAGGTCATCATCATCGGCGGCGGGTTGGCAGGGCTGAGCGCTGCAAACCGCGCTCTCGGTCTTGGGTTGAAGGTCACGGTGCTGGAGCAGGGCAGCGACGCTGACTACTTCTGCAATTCGCGCATTGCCGGCGGCATCGTCCATGTCGCCTTCCGCGACGTGACTAAGGATGTGGAAGACATCCGCGGCACGGTATCCGGACAGACAGGCGAAAACGACGCCACCGCACATGCCGGGTTGCTGGCGGAAGAAGGCGCGCGCGCCCTCGCCTGGATCCGCGAGGAAGGCGCGAAGTTCATCAAGGGCGGACAGTTCGAATTCATGCGTTGGATTATGGCGCCGCCACGCCGCCGCACCGCCGGGCTGGACTGGAAAGGCCGCGGCCCGGACGTAACCCTGCGACGGCTGACTGCCAATTTGGAAGAACGCGGCGGCACCCTTCGGCGCGGCGTCCGGGGCAAGGAACTCATCATCGAGGACGGCAAGGTCACGGGTGTTATCACCGACGCCGGCGAACGGATCGCAGCGCACGCCGTGGTAATCGCCGATGGCGGGTTTCAGGCCAACCCAGACCTGGTGCGCAAATACATTTCCCCGCTGCCGGAAAAGCTGATCCAGCGTGGCGCCGGCACGGGCTTTGGCGCAGGCATGCTGATGGCCGAAGCCGCCGGTGCGGCGCTGGTCGGCATGGACCGGTTCTACGGCCACCTTCTGGGACAGCAGGCGTTCGAGAACGACCAGCTCTGGCCCTATCCGATCATCGACCCGATCGCGCAGGCGTCTATCCTGGTCGACAAATCCGGCAGCCGTTTTACCGATGAAGGGCTGGGTGGCGTCTACATGGCGAATGAGGTCGCGAAACTCGACGACCCGCTGGCAGCAACGGCGATTTTCGATGAAGCGGTCTGGACCGGCATCGCCGCCGACAACCGCTACCCGCCCTGCATGAACCCGGTCTTCGAACAGGCCGGCGGCACCGTGTTGCAAGCACCGGATCTGGCCGGGCTGGCGGCACAGATCGGCGTACCCGCCGATGCGCTGGACCGAACGGTCAACGAATACAATGCGGCCATCACAAGTGGCGCGGTTTCGTCCCTGTCCCCGGCACGGAGTACCCACCGTGCCGAAGCACAACCCATCACCACCGGGCCTTTCCGGGCTATTCCGGTCTGTGCGGGAATCACCTATACGATGGGCGGCATCGCCATTGACCGGGACGGCAAGGCGCAGCACCGTGATGGCGGGGCCATCGCCGGGCTATACGCGGCCGGGTCGTCCACCGGCGGTTTCGAAGGCGGACCGAACGCCGCTTATATCGGCGGGCTGTCCAAGGCTATTGTCACCGGGATGCGCGCCGCGGAATCTATCGCAGGGAAGAGTGAATGACCGACGTTTTCGACTACATCATCATCGGTGCCGGATCTGCCGGGTCCGTGCTTTCCAACCGCCTGTCCGCGGGCAACGACACCGTCTGCGTGCTGGAAGCGGGACCGGTCGACTGGAACCCGTTTATCCATATCCCTGCCGGGTTCATGAAGACGCTGGTCAACCCGAACGTGAACTGGTTGTACGAAGCGGAGCCCAGTGAGGGCACGGCGGGCCGCCGCATCCACGCCCCGCGCGGCAAGACGCTGGGCGGCTCCAGTTCGATCAACGGGCATATCTATAATCGCGGCCAGCGGATGGATTTCGACAGCTGGGCGCAGAAGGGCAATCGGGGCTGGGGCTATGCCGATATCCTGCCCTATTTCCAGCGCACGGAGAAACGCATCGGCAAGGGCGACGACACCTATCGCGGGCGCGACGGCGGGCTGGTGGTCACCGATATTGACTGGCGGCATCCGCTTTGTGATGCGTTCATCGACGGCGTGGTCAAGATGGGCATCCCGCTGAACCCCGATTACAACGGCGCCAGCCAGGAAGGTGTGGGCTATTTCCAGCGCGCCCTGTTCAATGGCCGCCGGGTCAGTGCCGCACGTGCCTTCCTGCACCCCGCCAAATCCCGGCAAACGCTGGAGGTGCGGACCAAGGCGCATGTGCAGCGCATCCTGTTCGAAGGCAAGCGCGCCGTCGGCATCGCCTACAAGCGCGGCGGGCAGGAAGTCGAAATCCGCGCCCGCAAGGAAATCATCCTGTCCGGCGGGGCGGTGAATTCGCCGCAGATGCTGCAGATATCCGGCGTCGGCCCGGCCAAGCTGTTGCAGGAACTCGGCGTGCCGGTCGTGCATGATCTGCCGGCGGTCGGCGAGAACCTGTGCGACCATTACCCGGTGCGGCTTGTCGCGCGCGTAAAGAACCAGCAGACCGTAAACGAACAGGTGCGCGGGCTGAACCTGGTCAAGGAAGCGATGAAATATGTCTTCACGCGCAAGGGCGTGCTGACCCTGTCGCCGACGCTGGTGCATATCTTCTGGAAGTCGCATGAAGCCATGGACAAGGGCGATCTGCAGATGACCTTCACCCCCGCGAGTTACCGCGAAGGCGTGCAGTCGCAGCTTGACGAATTCCCCGGCATGACCGTCGCGGCCTGGCAGCAGCGACCGGAAAGCATGGGCTATGTCCGCGCAAAATCCGGCAGCGCGATGGACAAGCCGGCGATCCAGCCGAATTACCTGGCGCATGAAACCGACCGCCGCGTCCTGCTGGGCGGCATCCGGCTGGGCCGGAAGATGCTGGAAACGCCGGAGCTGTCGCCGTTTTATGACCGCGAGGAATACCCCGGCGGGCCGTTGCAGAATGATGACGAGCTGATCGACTTCGCTCGCCAGCGCGGCACCACCGCCTTCCACCTGATGGGCACCTGCCGCATGGGTCCCGCCGACGACCGCAGCACAGTCGTCAGCGACGAGTTGAAAGTGCACGGTATCGAAGGGCTGCGTGTCGTGGATGCATCGGTCATGCCGGCAATGCCATCGGCGAACACCAACGCGTCCACCCTGATGATCGCGGAGAAAGCCGCCGACATGATCCTCGGCAAGACGCCCCTGCCGGCGGCGGCTGTTTAGGCGGCGGGCACTGCTTCAATCGGTTCGCCCGTTATCGCGACCCGCAACAGCTTGCGCTCATGCGGGAAATAATCGGCGACCGGGTAGTGCAGGCAATGGGAATTCTCCCACACCACCAGCGTGCCGGGACGCCAGACCAGGCGGAAACTGTATTCCGGCCGCTGGACGTGACGATAAAGCGTATCCAGCAGCGTTTCGCTTTCCGCCGCATCCATTCCGTCAACATAACGCAGGTAGACGGGGGTGTTGACGAACAGGAATTTCCGCCCGTTCTGCGGGTTGTATCCGACCAGCGGATGGCGGGTCTTGCGCGCCATCATCGCCTTGAATTCTTCTTCGGTGTAGCGGCGTTTCGAATTCTGGGTCGGGCGGACCTGGTGGATCGCCCATAGCGGCGCAATCCGTTCCTTCATGTCGTCGGCCAGCCCGTCATAGGCGGCTTCCAGACTGGCAAACAGCGTGTCGCCACCGCATTCCGGTAGCAGTTTCGTATACAGACCCAGCTTCGGCGCCGGGTCCGCCCGGAACGAATGATCCATATGCCAGAAATTGATCGTCTGTTTTTCATGCGGGCGGATATGAATAACGCCGACATTGGGCGGATTACCGTCAACGGGCTCCAGATCCTCGTCGTCCGGCCGCCCGAACAGGCTCATGAAATCGGCAAAGCGGCCCGGCGTGAGCTGCTGGTTCCGGAAAACGATTACCTTGCGGTCAATCAAAGCCTGCCGAATCTCCGTTTCCTGCGCCGCGGTCAGGGCGTTCAGGTCCACATTCTCGATTTTCGCGCCGACCAGCGGCGTTATCGGCCGCATCGTGATGGTTTCGAATGCCATGCCGTTCCCTTCTCCCGTGAGAGACGCTTTGACACGGCCATCTTTGGGCGTGGCGCGCGCCGCGTCAACGGGCAGTGCAATCTCCCAGCCGATGCCATTGGCAATTCGGTCGCCAGCCCGCGATAATACAATCGCCCACGTCACACCAACGAACCAGCAGGATGACCATGAGCGATATTTGCGAACTGAGTGCCGTAACCCTGCGCCGCCTGATCGGTGCCGGGGAGATTTCCCCCGTCGAATTACTGGCCGCATGCCGCGAACGTATCGAACAGGCAAACCCGCGCCTGAACGCCTTCGTCACCTTCTGCTGGGACCGCGCGGAAGCGGAAGCCCGGGCGGCGGAAAAACAGGTTCGCGATGGCGACGCCCTGGGGCCGCTGCATGGCCTGCCGATTGGCATCAAGGACACCATGGTTTCAGGCGGTGTGCTTTCCACCTTCGGGTCACCGATCTATGCCGACAACATACCCGACGCCGATGAGCGGCTGGTCGCCGAGACACGACGCGCCGGCGCCATTGTCGTTGGCAAGACCAATGCACCGGAATTCGGCGCGGGCGCAAACACGACCAATGCCGTATTCGGACCAACCCGCAATCCGTTCGATACAGACCGCATCTGCGGTGGCTCGTCGGGCGGTTCGGCGGTGGCACTTTCCTGCGACATGGTTCCGCTCGCAACCGGATCGGACACCGGCGGTTCGCTGCGCACGCCCGCCGGCTATTGCGGTGTCGTCGGCCTGCGCCCCAGCCCCGGCCTGGTTCCGATGTCACGGCGCGGCATCGGCTACACCGCGATATCCGTACAGGGCCCGATGGGCCGCGACGTCGCCGATACAGCACTTCTTCTTTCAACAATCGCAGGCGCCGACCCGGTCGATCCACTGGCCGGCCCTGTTGACCCGGCAGATTTCACGTCGCTACCCGAAGTCGACCTGAGCACATTGCGGGTCGCCGTTTCGGAGGATCTGGGTTTCGCCCCGGTGGACACGAGCATTCGGGAAACCTTCCGCGCCGTAATCGGCGATATCCGGGGCAGCTTTGCCACCGTGGAAGAATCAGCACCCCCTCTCAAGGGATCCAACGAGATTTTCGAGGTGCTGCGCTCGATGGCTTTCCTCGTCAACCA
>Ga0222651_1001558_pt1 | contig 11093 bp, 10 predicted proteins | sample AntAcemetagen369_FD_179855 | JGI IMG/M metagenome (GOLD analysis project Ga0222651, IMG submission 179855) | Saline water microbial communities from Ace Lake, Antarctica - #369 | ecosystem: Environmental > Aquatic > Non-marine Saline and Alkaline > Saline | place: Antarctica: Ace Lake...
GAACTCGCGCTCTTCTTCGAGGGCACGTGGCTCTAGGCTGTGGCTGTCGAGCGGGGTGTCGGTGGTGCCGACGACGACGTGATCGTGCCATGGCACGGCGAAGAGAACGCGGCCATCGGCGGTCTTGGGGATCATTATGGCGGCGTTTCCTGGAAGGAAGCTCTTGGGCAAGACGATGTGGATGCCTTGGGAGACGGCGATGATTTTGTTGGCCTTGGGATCGTCCATCTGGCGGATGCCATCGACGAAGACGCCGGTGGCGTTGACCACGGTCTTGGCGTGGACGGTGAACTCTTGGTCGCTCTCAAGGTCGCGGATTTTGACGCCGCTGACGGCTTCGTTTTCTTTGACGAGGCCGACGCACTGGGCGTAGTTGACCATGCAGGCACCGAGCTCGTCGGCGGTCTGGGCGAGGTTGATCGCGAGGCGGGTGTCGTCGAACTGGCCGTCGTGATAGACGACGCCGCCGACGAGTTTTTCTGTCTCGATGGTGGGGATCATCTCGACGGTCTCTTCCTTACTGAGATGGCGTGAGGGGGCGAGGCCGAGCTTACCGGCGAGTTGGTCATAGACCTTCATGCCGATGCCGTAGAAGGGGCCTTGCCACCAAGAGTAGTTGGGAATGACGAAGGCTTGGGAGTGGACGAGATGGGGGGCGTTTTTGGAGAGGCGCCCGCGCTCGCGCAGAGCTTCGAGCACGAGGGAGACGTTACCCTGCTGGAGGTAGCGGACGCCGCCGTGGACGAGTTTGGTCGAACGGCTGGAGGTGCCTTTGGCGAAGTCGGCCTGTTCAAAAAGGGCGACGCTGTGGCCGCGGGAGGCGGCGTCGAGGGCGGCTCCGAGGCCGGAGGCGCCGCCGCCTATGATGACGACGTCGAAGGGTGTTTCCGCTGAATGGATACGATCAAGTGCTCTGGAACGTTTCATAATAGGTATGCTTTCTTTTTTGGTAGTTTATCGTTTTCGTATGGTTTAGAATCTTTGTTAGAATTGGATAACGGTGCGCAGGCCTGCGATCCAGACGGGGTCGCGGCTGTCGTCGCCGGAGGGGTCGAGCACGAGTTGCAGGTCGGGCTGGAGGGTGAGCCATGGGGTGATGGCGGCTTTGTAAGCGAGCTCGATGGTATATTCGGCATCGGCGCTGGCTCCGCCTGCGGCCATGCGGTTATCGGAAAAGTCGTCGCTGAGGAAGGCGGCGATGAGGCCGATGCCTAGCTCATCATTGGGGCGCGAGGCGAAGGGGCCGATGGCGCGGGCGAGTGCGGTGACTTGGTGGTGATAGGTGTTACGATCTTCGGGGGCGTAGTTGTAAGTGAACGATGCTTGGATGTAGCGCTCGCCGCTGCTGTCGAGGTGGTGGAGGGTCTTGCCTGCGCTGAGATAGACGAGGTAGTTATGATCGATGGTCTCGGCTGTTTGGCTGCTGAGATCGGCAAAGTCGTCGGTATTGTAATGGGCACCGAGCTTGACGAAGAGTGGCTTGTCGCCAGCGGAACTGCCGGAACTGCGGTAGCCGATCTCGCCGGCGTAGGCGATGGGGCCTGTCCAGTCGAAGCTGAGGCCGTTGTGATCGTCGCGGTAGGCGTCGGAGTTATTGGAGTCGAAAACGCCAGCTTTGAGGTAGAGCCCGTCGGCTTCGGTGGCATTGGCTAGGCGATACTCGAAGACCGCGCCGAGCTTTTGGGCGGGGTCGAAGGGCAAGCCGCTACCGAAGATGGCGTTGGGCACGTAGGCGAGCTCGTCGTTCATAAAGGTGCCGCCGAACTCTTGGATGCCGAACTCGCCGACGGCGTCGAGCTTACCGATTTTGTAGGTGAGTTGCCCGTCGAGCACGGTATGGCCGAACCAGATATTGGCTAGGCGGGTGGTGTCGGCGCCTTCGATTGAGCTGGGGTTGGTCAGCACGTTAAAACGGGTGCGATTGTAGTTATTCCCGTATTGGTCGACGCCGCTGATGGAGAAGACGGCGTTATCCCAGCCGAGGAGCTTTTCGAGATCGAAGGTGGCGGCCACGCGCTGACGGCCGAAATAGGCGGTGCCGCTTTCGGATGCGCCAGAGAAGTCGTCATACACATCGAAGATGTGGTAGATCTGTAGCTCGACACCCGCTTCGGCTAGGTCGGTGCGAAGGCCGCCCCAGTCGCCGAGGAGATGGGGGGTCTCGGTCAGGCTATAGTCGGCATGGGCTGGTATGCTTGCGGCGCAGATGATCGGAAGGGCTAGGATTTTGATGAGATTTTTCATGTCATTAATTCGATGGAGGAATTGGGGAGGCTTAGTAGTTAATTTTAGTCGACTGGGTCTTCCCAGTTTTTGGCGCGCCCGACGGCTTTGTCCCAGCCGCGGCGGAGGGCGGCCAGCTCTTCGAGGTCGCGTTCTGGCTCGAAGGTGACGTCGTTGACCCAGTTTTCGGCGATGGCTTCGCGGTTTTCCCAGAAGCCGACGGCTAGGCCGGCAAGATAGCCGGCACCGATGGCGGTGGTCTCGACGCATTTAGGGCGGAGGACTTTTTCGTTGAGCAGATCGGCTTGAAACTGGAGCAGGGGCGCGCTGTTGGACGCGCCGCCATCGGTGCGGAGTTCTGTGAGCTTAAGGCCGCTATCTTTCTCCATACAGGTGATGAGGTCGGCGCTTTGGAAGGCGATGGACTCGAGGGCGGCGCGGCAGAAATGGGCGCGGTTGGTGCCACGGGTCATGCCGACGGCGACGCCGCGAGCGTAGGGATCCCAGTGCGGTGCGCCGAGACCGGCGAAGGCGGGCACGATGTAGAGGCCGTTGGAGTCTTTGACCGTGCTGGCGACCCAGTCGAGCTCTTGGGCGGTGCGGACGAGCTGGAGTTCGTCGCGAACCCACTGGACGACGGCGCCACCTATGAAGACGGAGCCTTCGAGGGCGTATTCGGTGCGGTCGCCAATGCGCCAGGCCACGGTGGTGAGGAGGTTATTCTTGGAGCGGACGTATTCTTCGCCGGTGTTCATTAAGAGGAAGCAACCGGTGCCGTAGGTGTTTTTGGCCATGCCTGGTTTGAAGCAGGCCTGGCCGAAGAGGGCGGCATGCTGATCGCCGGCGATTCCGGCGATGGGGGCACCGGCGGGATAGAGGTTTTTGTCGACGTAGCCGTAGATTTCCGAGCAGGACTTAATCTCGGGTAACATGCAGCGGGGTACGTCGAAGAGTTTGAGCAGGTCGTCGTCCCAGTCGTCAGTCTCGATATTATAAAAGAGTGTGCGACTGGCGTTGGTCAGGTCGGTGACGTGGACTTTATGGCCGGTGAGCTGCCAGACGAGCCAGGAATCGACGGTGCCGAAGAGGAGCTTACCAGCTTCGGCGCGTTCACGGACGCCGTCGACGTTTTCGAGAATCCAGCGCACTTTGGTGCCGGCGAAATAGGGGTCGAGGCGGAGACCTGTCTTTTGGGTGACCATTTCTTCGATACCTTCTTTTTTGAGCTGGCGGCAATAGTCTGCGGTGCGGCGGTCTTGCCAGACGATGGCGTTATAGACGGGGCGGCCCGTTTCTTTATCCCAAATGATGGTGGTTTCGCGCTGATTGGTGACGCCGACGGCGGCGATTTGATCGGTGTTGAGATTGGCGCGGGAGAGCGCTTCGGTGGCAGTGGCGCTTTGGCTCGACCAGATTTCCATCGGGTCGTGCTCCACCCAGCCGGGCTTGGGGTAAATTTGTTGAAATTCTTTTTGGGCGGAGGCGACGATCTTACCGCCGTGGTCGATCACGACGGAGCGTGAGCTGGTGGTGCCTTGGTCGAATGCGAGAATGTATTTTGTTTGAGACATAATGGTGTGGGGGGTTGATGGTTGCTTGATTTAATTAGAGATGGAGCAGGTTAAAAAGCTGTGCGCCGGCGATGCCGCCGAAGATGGGGGCGACGATGGGCACCCAAGCGTAGCCCCAGTCGGAGGGGCCTTTGCCCTTGATGGGGAGGAGAGCGTGGGCGATGCGTGGGCCGAGGTCGCGAGCAGGGTTGATCGCGTAGCCGGTAGGGCCACCGAGCGAGACGCCGATCGAAAGCACCAGCAGGCCGATGAGGAGCGGGCCGAAGTAGGTGCCGACAGCGAGCGTCCATGCAGCCTCGGTGGTGCCTGCGCCCAGAGCGATCTTACCGATGGCGAGCACGCCGAAGATCAGCATGGCGGTGCCGATAAATTCGGTGATAAAAGCGGGGCCGATTTTTCGGATGGCGGGGGCGGTGGCGAAGCAGGCCAGCTTGCCGCCCTTGTCTTCGGTCTCCCCCCAGTGAGCGAGGTAGCTCAGGTAAACCAGCGTCGCGCCGATGATTGCGCCCGCCATTTGCGCGGCGATGTAGCCGGCGACTTGGCTCCATGGGAAGGCTCCGATTGAGGCGAGCGCCACGGTGACGGCGGGGTTGATGTGCGCGCCCGAAATACGGCCGACAGTATAAACGGCGAGTGCGACGGCTAGGCCCCACCCGACTGTGATGACGATCCAGCCGCTATTTTGGCCTTTCGACTTATTAAGGACGACATTGGCGACGACGCCATTGCCGAGGAGTATCAGGATGGCGGTTCCGATGCATTCAGCGAGGTATGGATTCATAGACTTTTTTGGGGTTGAGATTGGGAATCTCAGGGGTGAGGAACATTTAGAGACTAGAATAGATATTACTTGAACGCAAGCCTTTGTTTATGAATAACTTATGAATTTAAAATCTTGCGAATAACAAGGTATTGGCTTGTGATTCTGGCAGGATACACAAATTTCAACGTATTTTGGGCGAGGAAAGTTGGACTTTTGGATTAAACCCAAGTCAACTGTCTGCGAAACCCAAGTTTGGGATTTGTAAGCATTGAAAAATATTTATTCGAAAATGAATGTAAATGAGCGCCACGAACAAATTATCCGTCTACTAGAAGTCGATGGATCGCTCAAGAGCTCTCGCTTGGCGGCCGAGTTTTCGGTGACGAACGAGACGATACGCAAAGACCTAGAGCACCTCGAAAAGTCTAAGCGGTTGCTGCGCGTGCATGGGGGTGCCACCCGTATCTCAGACACGCGCCACGATATGCCGCTGCCTGCTCGCGAGGCGCTGAGGCGCTACGAAAAGGCAGCAGTGGCCATGGCGGCGATCCAGCTGATTGAGCCAGGCGATACGGTTTTTTTCGATGCTAGTTCGACTGTGCTGGCGATGGCAGACCACCTACCCGAGATGCCAATTACAGTGCTGACCAATGCGCACCATGTGATCGTGGTGCTGGGTGGGCGCACGCACTGCGACCTGATTTGCACGGGGGGTCACTATGAGGAGCGCTCGCGCTCATACGTGGGCGCGATGGCTGAAGATGCGCTAAAGCGCTTTGTCATCAAATGGCTCTTTCTTGGGGTCGATGGCTTGCACCATGTAGTCGGAGCTTCCGAAGTAAATCCGGGGCAAGCGGTGCTTAAGGAGCGGCTCATCGCGCGAGCGGAAAACGTCTGCGTGGTCTGCGATAGCTCCAAGCTGGAGCGAAAGAGTCCTTTTATTTTCGCTTCGTCGCACCAGATTGATGTGCTGGTGACGGATGATCGCGCCGATGAAGCCATCGTGCGCCACTACGAGACCGAGGGCGTGCGTGTGATCCAAGCCAAGCTGATGGATTTGAACGGCGATCGTGCCTGAGTGGGCACTGCCTGTTATGCTGCGCAAGATGATTACACGCCCCTTTTTAGACGTATTTTTCCCGAGCAGCTGCGTGCACTGTGGCGACGCGGTGGAGGGCTCGGACTATCAATTTCTCTGTGTCAGCTGTAGCCGTGAGCTGTTTTTCTCGCAGCCGCCCGCTTGCACTACATGCGGCTATCCTTTCTTCGGGGTGCTAGTCGGCTCGCGAGTTTGCCCGCACTGCGCCGAGCTGGAACCAGTCTTTGAGCAGGGAAAAACGCTATTTCTGGCTAAAGGCCCGGCGCGCTCGATTATTCACGAGGTCAAATATCAATCAGGTTTCTACGCGCTGGAGGATGTGAAGACCATGGTTAAGCAGGCACCCTACTATCGGGACTATTTCGCGGGTGCGATACTCGTCCCAGTTCCGCTGCACCCGACCAAAGAGCGTGCGCGTGGTTTCAACCAGAGTCGCTTGATTGCGGAGGCAATAGCCGAGGCCACGGACGCAAAAGACCTGCAAAATCTGCTGATCCGCACCGTTTACACCCAAACTCAAACACGACTCACCCGAGCCGCCCGTCACCAAAATGTAAAAAATGCCTTTGCTTTGGCACCCAATGCCGTTGTAATTCCAGATCAAATATACATCCTAGTCGACGACGTGTTCACCACAGGATCGACGCTTAACGCCTGCGCTGCCGTCCTCCGCGAAGCAGGCGCCACCCAACTCAAGGTGGCTACCTTAGGTCATGGCTAATTTCAAACTTCCTCACCTTCCCACCTTCATACTTTCTCACCTTCCCACCTTCCCACTTTCCCACTTTTTCCCACCTTCACACCTAAAAATTATGGCACTCTTTGGAAAACCACAGTATTCGACCGTCACCGTTAAGAAAAAGGACATCCCAAAGGATCTTTGGACAAAATGCCCCAAGACTGGCGAGATCATCTACAACCGCGTATTGAAGGAAAACCTCATGGTAGTACCCAGTAGCGGCTACCACTTTCCGCTCAAGGCGCGCGACCGTATTGCATCGATGCTCGACGAAGCTACCTTTGAAGAGATGGACATGGGCGTGCACTCGCTCGACCCACTTGAGTTCAACGCCACCTCTTCCTACCCGGAAAAGCTCAAGCAGAACCAAGCCAAGACCAAAGAGACCGACACCGTCATCTCCGGTATGGGCGTGATGGGCGGTATGCCCGTGAGTATTGCGGTGATGGATTTTCGCTTCATGGCGGCTAGTCTCGGCTCGGCTGCTGGAGAAAAAATCACCCGTGCCATCGAGCGCGGCATCGAAAAAAATTGCCCCGTCATCATCGTGTCCGCCTCCGGTGGTGCGCGTATGCAGGAAGGCATTTTGAGCCTGATGCAACTGGCCAAGACCAGTGCCGCGCTGGCAAAGCTCAGCCAAGCCGGCCTCCCCTACTTCTCGATTTTGACTAATCCAACGATGGCGGGCGTGATGGCCAGCTACGCATCGCTGGGCGATGTCATCATCGCCGAGCCGGAAGCCCTCATCGGCTTCGCCGGGCCACGTGTGATCAAAGAGACCACCCAGCAAGATTTGCCGGCCGGTTTCCAGACTTCCGAGTTTCTGCTGGAGCATGGCCTCGTCGACCTGATCATCCCTCGCGGCGAAATGCGCAGGCGCGTGATCAATCTGATGAAGGCACTCTACGGCGCGAGAAAGAGCGCTTAAATGCCGAACTACAAAGACACCCTCGACTATCTCTTCGCCTTAAAGAACCGTGGCTCCAAATACGGTATCGAGCGCATGGCTCTGCTGGTCGAGGCGCTGGGGCATCCGGAGCGTAGATTTCCGCTCATTCACGTCGCCGGGACGAATGGCAAGGGCTCGGTCTGTGCCATGCTCGAAGCCGTGTATCGAGATAATGGATACAGCACAGGCTTCTTCAGCTCGCCCCACCTCGTGCATCTTGGCGAACGCGTGCAAGTCAACCGCCAGATTTTGACTGAGGCCGAAATCGTCGATTATACCGAGCAGCTCAGACCCATCGCAGCCGAACTAGGCAAAGACGATCCCGATCTGCACCCTACTTTCTTTGAGTTTATCGCCGCGATGGCTTTTCTCCGCTTCGCCGCAGAGGCAGTCGATCTTGGCGTGATCGAGACCGGCCTCGGTGGACGCCTCGACGCGACCAACGTTGTCGACCCCGAGCTATCGATCATCACCACGATCAGCCTCGATCACTGCGAGATGCTCGGCGACACCCTCGCTTTGATCGCGGGCGAAAAGGCCGGTATCATCAAGCCCGGCAAGCCTGTGCTCATGGGTAAACTCCCACCCGAAGCCGAAGCAGTCGTCCGCCGCGTAGCGGCCGAGCGCGGCTGTAAGCTCTACGTGCTGGCAGATCGCTTCTCCGACGAATCTACTCTGCCGCAAACCAATCTCGCAGGCGGCTTCCAGCGCTGGAACGCCGCGCTGGCTGTTTTTGCGACTGAGATTTTATCAGAGCGGTTTCCCATTCAAACCACGCAAGCGCTACAAAGCGTGGCTTGGGCAGGCCGCTGGCAGACAGTCGAACTCGATGGGCGCACGCTCATCCTCGACGCCTCGCATAATCCCGAAGGCGTTCTCGCGCTCGAACAAAACCTGTCCGCCTTGCCCAGCGAGCCCATCATCATCACTGGCACGCTCGGCAAAGATCGCGCCCGCAGCCTGATGCCGGTCGTCGCTCGCTATGCGAGCGAGCTGTATCTCGTCGCGCCCAAGCAAGATCGCGCCACTCCGACTGCATTTTTAAAGAGCTGTTTAAATCGCGACGCGGTCGAGACGGACATCGTCGCCCTCTTCCCTTCGATGGGACGCTGCGCCGTCGGCGAGCCTGGCGACACCATCGTATTGACCGGCTCCATCTACCTAATCGGCGAAGTGCTAGAGCGTATCCAAGGAACCACTACAAACGAAGGCAGCGGCTTGCAGGATAAGGTTTAGCTTACGCAAGTAGGTCTATTGGCAGGTCTGCAATGTCACGCAGCCGTTTGCCTTCGATCATTATGTCGAGCGATTGAAGTGCCTCGTCGTTGGTGCTCTCAGCAATACTCTCGCGGAGCTCGGGTAAGGCAAAATGATAGACGCAATCGATGTCTCCAGTGCCGAGAGCCAAGGAAGATATTCGGCTGGGAGTCGGCTCGGCAGTCACGACCATGATGTGAGGGCAACGTCCTTTTCGATTTCGGATTAAGTTCAGTGCTTCTGATCGGGCGTTCTGTGCACGGTCACTGCGTAATGTCCACTTGCAAGAAATGCTAGCTAAGAGAATAGAGGTATCATTATTGATGACCCTAAAGGGCGTTTGGCGAGCGATTGTGTCATCGACCAAGAGGTCGGTTTGGTTGATCGTTTCATCGTCAAATGGCTCTCTGGAAATGATAATATCGGGCGCAATGGCATACTCATTGCCGAGTGCAGTCGCGAGGTCGGGGTACTTGACGGCGAGCGCCTTTAATTCATGCAGATGGCGATACTGCTCAAACTCTGAAATCCCTGACTTACGGCTGGTCACATGATGGCAGTGCCACTTTCCCCTCCGTAAATGTTCGAGCCGGTTAAAACAGCTTTCGATAAATTCCAAGCAGATGCTCTCGAAAGCATGGCCGGAATGTTGTCCGGCAGATTTGATTGCTTCGCTCGAACGACCAAGTTTTGGAAGTAGTAGAGATGAAACCAGTTTGCTGAACTTTTGTCCCTTATCTGCGATTGAAGGAATGCCCTGAGCATCTACGGTCAGCACTGAGTCCAGTAACTGTTGATGAAATTTTTTACGGTATGCTTCGAAGAGTGGTTCCATAATCAAGTGACCCAGATTCAAGCCTTTCCTTCCATGAAACATAACTGGCCAGTGGCGTCGGATCGGACTGAATAGTTGGTATGTTTCTTCTCCAGTGCGATTCGCAATTGCTTGCCGACAGCGTAAGCGACGGGAGGCGGAAATGCATTTCCAATTTGTCGATAAGCAGCGGTTTTGCCACCTGCAAACTCCCACTCATCCGGAAAACCTTGAATCCGGGCGGCCATCCTAATTGTCAGGCGCGGCATTTGGTCGACAGGAAAGTCTGCTAGAGGAGCTCCGTTGGCGATGCCCTTTCCGTCGATGCCAAGCTCAGCCCATTGGCGCTTCGCGCGTGTTGGACCGAGATCGGGGCCGCCGTGCTTTTTCGAGCCCCCGACTAGAGTGGGGGCTATGCGATTAGCTTTTTCTACGACTGCGTTTGCCCCAGGCCAGCCACTTGCCGAGAGTAGATCGCTGATTGTAGTTCCGACTGTCTCTTTGCATGGATTCGGAGCCGGCCAGTGAAAGTGAGACGCGTATTCTTCTTGGAGACCAATGATGATGTAGCGTGGTCGTAGCTGCGGCACGCCGTAGTCGCTTGAGCTGATGAGCTTGGCATCCACCCGATAGCCGAGATCGATTAGATCGTCTATGATTCTCTGGCGGTAGAAACGAAACTTTTCGGAAGCGAAACCGCCGACATTTTCTAGCATAAAAGTTTTTGGTCGCGCTTCTCGAATAATACGAACCGCTTCTGGGAATAGGTCTCGCTCGTCGTCTTTCCCGAGTTGCTTTCCAGCGACTGAGAAGGGAGGGCATGGCACGCCAGCAGCAAAAAGATCGACCCCTTCATAGGGTTTGCCGTCAAATTCTGCCATGTCGTGCTCTAGAACATTCCACTCGGGTCGATTCAGGCGTAGGGTCGAGCAGGCGTGCTTATCAATTTCGAGAGCGGCCGCACAATTGAATCCAGCCTGTTCGAGGCCAATCGCCTGTCCACCACCGCCCGCACACATTTCTATAGCTAACATGTGAACAAGTTCTCACCTCTGTTTTGCTTGCTCAAGCACAAAGGTGAGAGCTAAGTGCTTTAGCTGATTTGAGCGGCTTGCAGGATAAGGTTTAATCCAACTCCGGCACGTTGAAACCTGACTTCAATGCCATCTTTTTTTGTTTAGCATCGAACGTTACGAAATTTTCGGCTCCGTAGATGCGTGCGTAGGCGACGTGCAGTACATCCAGAGTGCGGCAACCGAGTTTGGCGGTGCTTTCCGATAACTCACGGAAGGTCGCCATGAGTTCGCTGCGGTGGACGACTGGGTAGTAATAAAACCCGCGCTTTTTGCGCTTCTCGAAGAGTGCCAGTTGCTCGCTCGCCTGTTCTTGACTGATATCGCCCCAAAATACCTTGAGTCGCAGGGCATTGGTAAATTCCATTTCTAATATCTCACTCAACGGCAGCGGATCCTCTTGCTGGGTAAGGTAGTTCTGAACTGATGTAGAACCGGCCTCTCGGATATAGAGTTTAAGAAAGGCACTGGTGTCTAATTCTACTTTGTTAAATTATTTTCTTGACTTTCAAGCTGATTTAAGCTTCTCTAATATACGTTAGCGGTGGGACTCAGAACTCTATTCCACAAGGAACAATAAAAATAATCCACCGCAAAAAAATAAA
>Ga0222651_1001560_pt1 | contig 11066 bp, 8 predicted proteins | sample AntAcemetagen369_FD_179855 | JGI IMG/M metagenome (GOLD analysis project Ga0222651, IMG submission 179855) | Saline water microbial communities from Ace Lake, Antarctica - #369 | ecosystem: Environmental > Aquatic > Non-marine Saline and Alkaline > Saline | place: Antarctica: Ace Lake | collected...
CATTCGGGTTTTCAAAAGGTGAATTCCTTTACTTCCAACGATTTCAGGGACTCGCCGGCTCAAAAAAAGTGGTTTTTCGGTGGTTTGAGAGCCTAGAATGTTAAACTTGGGTTAAGGGCCGACCCCGTTTTTCTCGAAACCAAAATATGGAAGATCGATGCCCTGGAGGCAGATGGCGAACTGCGTGTGCGGGATCGTGAAATTTATCTAGAGGCCGGATTTCTTGCCGATCTGGTGGAGAGTGTAAGGGGCGAAGTGAACATCGAAGTTCGCCAAGATCATGCGGAGGGGGAAGTTCTGTGGCAGAAGGCGTTCCCGATTGAATTGCTGGCCAAGACCCATTGGGGAGGGACGGGCTCAATGCCCGAACTGCTACCAGCGTTCTGTATGCCGAATGATCCGGCAGTAGACAAGGTGCTCAAAGCGGCCAGCGATGTCCTGAGGAGGGCAGGCAAGGAAGCTGGGATCGATGGCTATGAGAACCGGTCCCGGAGTCGAACCTGGGAGCTCACCTCGGCGATCTGGTCGGCGGTGGCGGGAATGGGACTGGGATATGTCCTACCTCCCGCGAGCTTTGAGGTTTCCGGCCAGAAGATCCGGACGCCCGGTGCGATCCTTGAGGGCGGCTTGGCGACCTGTCTGGACACCTCGCTGCTGTTTGCTTCCGCGCTGGAGCAAGCGAGTCTCAACCCGCTGATTATTCTGACTGAGGGGCACGCTTTCGTCGGGGTGTGGCTGCAACCGCAGGAGTTCTCCCAGTTGACGACGGAAGAGGCTCTTGCCGTCCGAAAGAGAGTGGAGCTTCAGGAAATGCTGGTATTTGAGACCACCTTAGTGACCGGGTCGCCCGTGCCTCCATTTAGTGTGGCTGTCGAAACGGCGATCAAGAAGCTGAGCGACGAGGAGTTTCATATGGCGATCGACATCCGTCGGGCTCGCATGCGGAAGATCAAGCCGCTGGGATTTGCGACAGGAAAGGCCAGCGAGATCCCGGAGGATGGGCCGCCTCCGCCAGTCGAAGCATTGGAGGAAGCACCTGCCCTTCCCGGTTTCGATGTGGAGATCCTGAAGGAGCCCGAGACGGGTGACGATCGAGTCTCCCAATGGCAGCGAAAACTCCTCGATCTCACCGCTCGAAATCGCCTGCTTCACCTTCCGCCGAAGAGCAAACATGTTCCTTTAGCTTGCCCTGACCCCGGTGCCTTGGAGGACCTTTTGGCAGCAGGCAAGACGGTCCGTATTTCTCCCTTCCCGGACCTTGAGGCAGGGGGGCGGGATTCGGCACTCTACGAGCAGCAGAATCGGGAGGAGCTGCACGAACAGTATGCACGCGAGGCTTTGGAAGCCGGCGAGGTGCTTTCGGCGCTTCCAAAGAAGAAGTTAGAAGCTGATCTGATCGACCTCTACCGCAAGGCAAATACCGACATGGCAGAGGGAGGAGCGAATACCCTCTTCCTTGCCCTTGGCTTCCTGAATTGGAAGAAGACGGAGGAGGACCCCCGCACCTATCGGGCTCCACTGATTCTGCTGCCGGTCAAGCTCAAGCGGAAGAGCGCCCTTTCGGGGGTGACAATGTCGGCCCACGAAGACGAAGCGCGATTCAATCTGACGCTACTCGAACTGCTGAGTCAGGACTTCGATCTGAAGATTGCCGGGCTGGACGGAGATCTGCCGCAGGATGAGAGCGGGATCGATGTCGCTCGGGTCTGGAACCATGTGAGGGTGGCGGTGAAAGAGATCCCCGGATTTGAGGTCACCACGGAGACCGCCATCGGGACCTTCTCGTTCTCCAAGTATCTGATGTGGAAGGATCTGACGGACCGTCGAGAGCAACTGACGGCGAACGCGGTCGTCAGTCACCTCATCGAACGTGGAGAAGAGCAATTCTCAGGGGAGTCGGACTATCCGAGTGAGCACGAGTTGGACCGCTTGATTGAGCCTAGTGACTTGTTTTCGCCGCTGCCTGCAGATTCTTCCCAGCTTGCGGCAGTGGTTGCCTCGGGGAAGGGCTGTAACTTTGTCCTCGATGGTCCCCCCGGGACCGGCAAGTCACAAACGATCGCCAACATGATCGTGCACAACCTGTCGATGGGGCGTCGGGTGCTCTTCGTGGCGGAAAAGATGGCGGCCCTCGATGTGGTATACCGACGGTTGGCGGAAAAGGGCCTAGGAGACTTTTGCCTAGAAGTGCACTCCCACAAGACCTCCAAGACTGACATTCTCCAACAACTGGATCGTGCTTGGGATGCTGGAGGGAACCTGAGTCAGGAACAGTGGGAGGCGGAAACGAATCGGCTCCGGAACCTGCGTGATCGCCTGAACCGGGTCTGTGAGCGACTGCACTACCGGCACCCCAATGGGATGAGTGTGCATGAGGCAATCGGCCTTGTGGCACGGGACCACTCTGCGGCGACTCCCCGGCTGTCCTGGAATGGCGAGACCGAACACAGCGAAGAGAAGTTCGGGGCAATGATGGAAACCGCGCATCGACTCGATCTGAACTATGATGCGTATCGCGATGCTCCGAAGGACTTTGCGATCATCGGGCAAAGCGAGTGGTCAAATGGCTGGCAGGAATCGGTCATCTCCTCGGCCAAGAAGCTACCAAGATTGATCGATCATCTCGTTGAGACCCGGGACAATCTGCTGAAATCCTGTCAGTTCGATCTGGCAGCGGAAGATGATCGCTCGAGCGAGCGGATTGGTCAGGTGGCAAGAACGATCCTGAAGGCCCATAAGAAGGATCTCGGCTTTGCCTTTGCCCCCAACATTTCCGACAAACTCGACGCGGCCCCAAAGTTTGTCGAATGCTTGAAGAAATACCGAGAATTGGAGGGGAAGCTTTCTGCGCGTTACGCCAAGGAGGCAGTGAGGAAGATTGATGTGAATGCCCTCGATTCACAGTGGGCAGAGGCTGAGCAGAAAATCTGGCCACTAAGCATTCTTGCGAAGAAGAAGCTCGCGAAGGTCCTCGCGGAGCAGGGCGGGGCCAATGCCCGGCCAGATGTAACGGGAGACTCGCCCAAGTTGCGCCAGATGCAGTCACTGCTGGGTGAGATGGATCGCCAGCAGACTCTGCTTGGGGACATCCCCGGATACGATTTTCTCGATAGCGAGATTGAGGTCATTCAGGATGCCGCTGTTATTGCGGCAGAACTGCAAAGCTTACTCCCTCAACTGATTCAGAATCCTGATGAACTGGTTTCCCTGAGGACTTCTGTGAAGCGATTGGTGGTGGAGGCAAATCTGCTGCTCGGGCCGGGTGAGGCCATCGAAATTGCCACGGTATCTTTGGAAGGTGCTGTGAAAGACTTCCGTGAAAGTTATGACCGCTTTACCGAGCTCTGTGTGGTCGATGAAACCGAGAAGTTCTCTCTTGCTAGGATCAAGGAGGCATCTGAGGCGATTTCGAATAACGAACGCCGCCTGAGGTCGTGGTGTGTGTGGCAACGGGGCCGGAAGGAGGCCATCGAGCAGCATTTGGCACCACTGATTGCCGGGGTCGAAGATGGAAATCTGGCGAAGGGGGAAGTCCAAAGTGCCTTCCTTGCGGGCTACTCGAAATGGTTCGCCGCCGTGACCATCGATGCTGAGCCTTTGCTACGTGAGTTTGTCGCGGCTGAGCATATGGATAGCATCCAGGAGTTCCGCTCGGTCGATGATGAGGTGGCCAGACTTACCGTGGAATACACGAAAACCGTGCTGTCTGGGAGACTACCAAAGAAGGATGAGGTGAGTCGGAAGGATGGCTTCGGCATTCTCAAGCATGAGATTCAGAAGAAGCGCCGGCACAAGCCACTCCGCCAACTGGCATCTGAAATGGGAGATTCCTTCGGTCATCTGGCTCCATGCATGCTGATGAGCCCGCTTTCGATTGCGCAGTATCTTCCCGCAGATCAGCAACTCTTCGACCTGGTGATTTTCGATGAAGCGTCCCAGATCGCTCCTTGGGATGCGGTGGGTTCGATTGCCCGTGGGAAGCAGGTAGTGATCGCCGGCGACCCACGTCAAATGCCACCTACCAACTTCTTCCAACGGGGCACAGCGGACAGCGACTTCGATGGCAATGTAGAGGGAGACATGGAGAGCATTCTTGATGAGTGCCTTGCCGTCGGTATTCCACGACACAGCCTGAGCTGGCACTATCGTAGCCGGCACGAAAGCCTCATCGCCTTCTCGAACCACAGCTACTATGACGGGAAGCTCATTACCTTCCCGGCTGCAGAGACAAGGGAGAGTGCTGTCAGTTGGCGGCGAATCGACGGGGTTTATGCAAAAGGCAAGGCACGGACCAACCAAGTTGAGGCAAAGGCAATCGTTGCTGAGACGGTCGGGCGATTGAGAGACCACGAGTTCACCAAGGCGGGCCGATCCATTGGGATTATCACTCTAAACACCGATCAGCAGAAGTTGATTGAGGATCTGCTGGACGCGGCGAGGAAAACGTATCCAGAAATCGAACCCTATTTTGATCAGGCGCTCTCGGAACCAGTCGTCGTGAAGAGCCTTGAAACGGTTCAAGGAGATGAACGCGATGTGATTCTACTGGGGATTGGCTACGGCCCCACCGAGCCAGGGTCTCCCTCGATGTCGATGAACTTCGGACCATTGAATCGTGATGGAGGTGAGCGCCGCCTCAATGTGGCACTCACTCGCTCGAAGCGGGAGATGATCGTGTTCACCTCATTTGATTCTTCGATGATTGACCTGAATCGGACGGGTGCCCGGGCGGTTCGAGACCTTAAGCATTTCCTGGAATTTGCGGATAGAGGTCCCCGTGCTCTTGCCGAGGCCGTGAAGGGTTCAGTGGGCGGCTATGATTCTCCTTTTGAGGAGGCAGTGGCCAATCGTTTGCGAGAGAAGGGCTGGGAAGTCGTGCCTCAGGTAGGCGTCTCCAGATTCAGGATCGATTTGGGGGTCGTTCATCCGAATCGGCCGGGTGATTTCCTTGTCGGGGTTGAGTGCGATGGAGCGACGTATCACAGTGCCGCGACAGCGAGAGACCGAGACAAGGTCCGAGCCGCAGTATTGGAGGACTTGGGTTGGAATCTCCTCCGAGTGTGGTCCACGGATTGGTTTATCGATTCAGAGTCAGAATTAAGGAAGTTGGACATGGCAATTCGCAACTTGCTTGATTCCGAGAATGAGATCAAAGATCTCCCCATTAATCTGGATGAGGACAGCTTACAGGAGGTAGATGAGTTTGCTGATCTCGCCAGTAACCAAATCCCGAAGACTTCCAGCCGAGTTCAATCTCCAGAGGATGACGCAATTCCTCCTCCCGCCACGATGAGTATGCCCTCCGGAGAGGCGAGGCCTTATCAAGAAGCTGATTATGCTGAGTTTATGGACTCCATATCCCCGGATCGGTTCCACAATGAGGCCTACGAATCGACTCTACGGGAATTGATCCGACATACCCTGGAGAGTGAAGCGCCGATAGCTGATGACCTTCTTGTGACACGTATCGCCCGTGCCCATGGCTTCAAGCGCTCAGGACGCTTGATTCGCGAACGAGTGATGTCTTTGGTTGAGGACGAATTCCATCTCAGAGAGGATCCGTTGGAGGGAAGATTCGCCTGGCAAGACAGCCCCTCTAACAGTTCCCCCGTTTTCGTCCGGGTTCACACCGGAGGAGGAGAGATTCGACGCATCGAACAAATCCCGACAGAAGAAATTGTCGCCGCGCACCGCCTCGTTAAGGGGGAGGACCCTCCCCTAGATGTGGCACGGCTCTTCGGAATCCTGCGGCTATCCGCCGCGGGGCGAGAGCGCATCGAGTCGGCTATTAAGTGGTGGGTGGCAGAAAAAGAGAAACCAAACGTTCCAAATCAGCCATGAACACGCCAACGACGGGAATAACGCTCCACAGTAAATTTCATTTAAGTCCGAAGCATGGGCTTTCCCTGTCCTCAGTCTAGATCAGTGATTACCTCACTGAATCTTATACCGACGTCGTCCCCCCCCCAGATAGATGTTCATCGAAAACTGACAGAATCCTACCAATGATTGCCACTCCCAAGACCATTCAAATCTATCTCCCCGGTGGAGATCCTCGCGGACTCCGAGTTGCCGAGATTACGACACGTATCGTCCAAGCCATCGAGGTTCCTCGTAGCCTGCTGGGTGAGTTCTTTAAAATGCCCGAGAGCAACAAGGTGGCAGTCTACTACCTCATTGGCGAAGATGAGGAAGGCAGCGGCCCCATGGTCTATATTGGCCAAACCGGCGACCTTCGGAAACGTCTCGCCAAGCACAACAGCGACAAGAGCTTCTGGGAACGGGCTCTCATCGTCATATCACTCACCGGCAGTCTTACTCAAACTCACACGCTCTTCTTGGAATGGTATTCCCTGCAAATGATGCGGGAAGCCGGACGCTACCCAGACAACAACGGCAACAGCGGTAGCAAGCCACACACCCCTGCCCCACTGGAATCCGACTGCCTGGAAATCTTCGAGACCAGCAGCATCCTTCTCTCCACCCTCGGACATCCCCTCTTCAGCCCACTGGTCAAACAGAACAAGGAAGAGAACAAAGAAGACACGGTCTACTTTTGCCAAGGCTCCGGGGCAAACGGTCAAGGTGTCTACACCCCGGAAGGATTCGTCGTCCTTAAAGGTGCGACTGGACGACGGGAGAACGTCCCGTCCATCATAGGAACCGCCACCGAACGCACCCGAGAGAAACTCCTCGCCAGCGATGTCGTGACCATAGACGGCTCTGCCATCACCTTCGAGAAAGACCATCTTTTCTCCTCCCCCAGCGCCGCAGCCATCACCCTCATGGGTCGGTCCGCAAATGGCTGGCTGGAATGGAAAACCGCCGACGGCCAAACGCTGGATGAACTGGAACGACGACAGACCGACGAAAATTTATAGTCAACGAACCCGCACAAAGAAATCAACTTCGAGAATGAGATTTGCGATTACCCCGCAGAGCACGGATGGCTCCATGCGGATGGCGACCACACCCCGCTATGATCGGGCGCTGGCGCTCTTTCCGGAGGATATCCTTCCCTGGGTGCAGGAGACTCAACCGGACACTTGGGATATCCTCATCAACAACCGCGGCCCTGCCGCCAGGAACACCTTGCGAGATCGTTAATCACCGGATGGTGGGGCTATTGTAGGAACGACAAGAGCGGCCTCGTGTATCGCAAAGCGGACCGAAGACGCAGATGACACCGCTGAGACCATCCTAACGCTAAATCATCCCCACAAAACCACTCTTCATCACGAAACAGAGGTCGTTGACTTAGACCATAAAAAATACTCGCTCGGGCCTCTCCCGCATCCCGGAACATCTCCCTGAATTCCTACAATTACCCCGGCATGAACGTGATGCATGGCTCGAGAGCCTGAAGGAATTCAACCCCGTCCTGGCGAACCCAGAGCGCCGGAAATTCTTCAGCCTCCCAACTACGGAGGTGGAGTCATGTGCGATTCCGTGACCATCCAAAACTTCGTCTGCATTATGGGGATCCTTCCCGAGGTCGAAGTCGTCAAGAAGAACTACACCAGCGGTGAAATCGCTCTCTACGTTTATTCCGAGCTCGACGGTTGCAGAGAAACTCTCCTGATCGCCTCCTGTCTGGTGCCCGGAACTCCAAAGGGTTTCGTCGCCATCAAGGACTTCAGCGAGAACTGAGGAATCCTACTGGCTTCGGCAAGGGCTGACCTGATTGAGGAGCCAGACTTTTACTTTGAGGCCATTCCTATATGTCGAGTCCTTTTCTAAAGCAATTCTCTCCAGGGTCTTACTGCGTAAATAGCGGATCTTGATCATTTGCTAGAGTCTTCCACGCCCTCAACTATGCGGCAGTCGTAACCTGGGAGGGCATTTACATCCGCCACGAATAATCAACACTAGTAGATGCCGGAGAACAGAATCACCCAACCGATGAGTGTTTGACGGTGGGTTCCTAGTCCTATAGTTTTTGACGTTGGCGACCTTCGCTCATAGTGGACGAATCGATGCCCTCAAACGCTCTAGAATCCCAAAAAGCACCTTGATCAAATCAACATGTATAGCGGTTACCCTCTTCATCGGACTGGTGGCTGCCTCCAGCGCCGAGGAGTTCGGCGGAGTAGATTTTCCTAGTGGAGCAATAAGTTTCGCCGACCGAGTGGTTTCCTACGAGCCTCCGGAATTCGGAATGTCTTGAGCAGCACCACTACCTTAGAGTTAGGAATCGATATCGGGGGGTTGAGTGGAGTTGTCCTCGGTAACATTCCACCCGGAAAAGCAAACTACTTGCAGAGGGCTGGACGGGCTGGACGACGAGCTGATGGTTCATCTCTCGTCGTTTCCTACGCATCGAACACTCCTTTTGAGCGCAAGGTCTTTGAAGGGTTTTCAGATTTCCTGGAGAGTCCACTTAGGTCTCCGAGAATCTTCATGGAACGGGCTGATGTCTTAAAAAGACATGTTTCAGCTTTAATCTTGGGAGCGTTTTTTGAGCGTGTCTTCCAGGAAGGCGAGAGACGCGGCGCAATGAATGCTTTCGGGAAAATCGGAGTCTTCCTAAACGCTGAGCAAGTTTCTCGTTGGACAGGTGGAGGCATCAAACCACAGGTCATTACAAACACGCTATTGTTCAAAATCGATTTAGGTGATGGAAATGAGCGAACCTTCCAAAGCCTCATGTTAGCCTTTGTTAGCTTTCTGAAACTCAATGAAAATACCCCAAATCCTAATTTAGAAGCTTCCTTGAAGAGCTTAGGAGTCGGCACGATTCTTGAAAAAATCATCAATACAAACATTTCTCAGATCTTCTCAACATTGCGGGAGATATTTGAGAAGCGATGTAAAGAGTGGGCGGCTGACTACGATACTTTATTAGAGCCGTGGAAGGCAATACCGGGCACTCCCGGCCCAGGCGACATGAGGCGCGCCAATGCGATAAGCTACCAACTTGATCACCTATATCACCTCACCCTAATTGAGTTCCTCGGTGATGCTTTGATCCTTCCTCAATATGGGTTCCCAATCGGGCTCGCAGAGCTAAAAGTCATCGAGCAAGATGACAAGAAACGTCAAAATTTTTCAGCTGATCCTGCTTATAGATTGAACCGGAGTTCCTCTCAGGCGATTTCAGAGTATGCACCCGGAAGCAAGATCCTAGCTGGTGCTAAAATCATTACATCTGCTGGAATCTTGAAGAGCTGGACTGGTGAAGAGATCCGAAATGACGGCATGGGGCTCCGAGCAAAGTTTCGGAAAAACAATCGAACCAACGAGTTCCGCTACCGCATTGCCGGGTTCGAAGAAAACTTGTTACCTGATGAGCAAGAGGGTGAGATTTTGTTTATCAAACACGGCTTTACCACATCGCCTTCAGAACCACCCGTATACGGTGGCAGCCCCAAAAAAGTTGGAGATTCTGAGGACTATTGTGAGCCGCGAGAAGGAGTCTTGAGCCTAGTTAAAGAAATTTCAAATTTCGGCGGAGCTAGCGGAGTCTCCGCAAAGCTGGTTGTTGGCGGTGAAATGCTTTCCCTAAATCCTGGAGACGGAACCTTAGGCTTTGCGGTTTGCACAAAATGTGGATTTTCTCGGAGTGAGAGATCCCCCAATGGGATCAATCGCGAGAATTTGCCCAGTCGTTTTGAATTCCATCTCCCTGTTAACGCGAAGAAGGGATCCAGCTTCTGTTGGAGAGGAGATGAATCCCCTGTTCTGAGGCACCTTAACTTGGCGGCTCGACAGGTCGCAGACTACCTTGATTTCCGCTTTCCAATACCGCCTAGTGCACTGGGCTCAGCAGACTTGATTGGCAAAACTCTCGCCCAAGCACTTCGGCTGGCAGGAGCAGACAACCTCCAGCTAGATGCTAGAGAAATTAGAGTCATCACAGTTTCCGTGGGAGACTCCCTCAACCTTTGTATTGCTGATGCATTATCAGGTGGAGCCGGGCATCTACGAGACCTTACAGAAAAGCAGGGAGATTGGTGGACCAAGGCAAAGTCACTAATACAACAAGGAACGCCACAGCAGGCAATACTAGGCCTCCTGACCGCAGACGCACCACGAAACGGAGGAATCGCAGAGTTTGATCTTAAAGGAGCTCGGGCATATTTGGAAATACTAGAAGCGAGTAGCCTAACAACACCTTCCACGCCCCCGACTGATGCTCCTGACTCCCCTAGCGAGATGGATGAGATCCGGAAAAACTTAAAAAAGAGATGAGCCAAATCGAAAGCAAAAACACTCTACTCCAAGAACGCCGCACCGCCCTCATCTCCGCCGCCGTCACCGGCAAGATCGACGTCCGTAACTCTGAACCCTTTAACGACGCACCATGACCAAGAGAGAGCAAGCTAGGATCAAAGAGTTCATCGGGGCTCACGCCCACCTTGGAAAAGAAGAGTTAAGCCGGCGGCTACAGGAATACCTCGAATGCGAGGGACTAGCCGAGGAGAACGAGAAGCTCGTAGAGGAGCTTTGCGAGCCAATCCAGGCAAAGGAAGTTCAGCGGGGCGGAATTCTGAACTGCCTGAGCACCTTCATCGGAACGATCCTTAGTCACAACGGTATTCACGAGATCACCGACCCAAGCATGGGGGACAACAATTTCATGCTAATCTTGGCAGAGATTTTTAATCTCAGCTACCGGGGTGCCAATAACCCTGCTGCGGAATACGCAAAACTCTCCGCATTCTTAAACAAGCAGCCCATTGAACCTGCCTTTGACTACCTGGAGAGAATCTCTTTGGCACCTCTCAGCTGGGTCGGCCCAATCGTCACGGCACCACCGCTTGGACTCAAGCACCAAGCAGTTGCGACCGAGCATCCGGAACTCGCCAAATCCCTCGCAAGCAAACAACTCAGCTACGCAGATCAAATGTAAGCGTCCGAGCGGCCCAGTCCCTGTCGGGATTCTTGAAGGCTTGATTTTTGGGTGGCCTTTGCCGCTATGCGGCTGCCGGAGTTTCGGAGGGGGCAGGAGCTATCGCGGCTTTGTGGGTCGCTGCCCAGTTCTCGGGCAGGAGTTTCCGGAGGGCGGCTTCGTCGCTGCCGCAGGTGGGGAGCCGGGTGATGAGGTCGCGGAGGTATTTCTCGGG
>Ga0222651_1001567_pt1 | contig 11036 bp, 11 predicted proteins | sample AntAcemetagen369_FD_179855 | JGI IMG/M metagenome (GOLD analysis project Ga0222651, IMG submission 179855) | Saline water microbial communities from Ace Lake, Antarctica - #369 | ecosystem: Environmental > Aquatic > Non-marine Saline and Alkaline > Saline | place: Antarctica: Ace Lake...
TGTGGGCTCGAAAGCTATATGGAGCCCAATGGGCAAAGCATCGCCGACTGGACGCTGAAGCATCCGAATTCCCTGCTTGGAGGGATGCCTCAAATGAATCCCGATCTGGATAAACAGTTGCGCTACTTTTTCGATCTTGCAGCGGAGCGAGGTGTGGGCGTGGATTTGCATGTGGATGAAAACGGCAATCCCGAAGCTGAGTGTCTCCGCCATATTGCTCAAATTGTTTTAGAAAAAAAGTTTCCCTATCCTGTCACTTGTGGGCACGTCTGTAGTCTCGCAGTGCAAGATCCGGCACGCGCCCAATCCACCATCGATCTGGTGGCGCAAGCGGGTATCCACATCATCTCACTCCCCCTATGTAATCTTTATTTGCAAGGCCGCCCGACAGAGACGGGGCATCGCGGCACGCCACGCTGGCGCGGCATCACGCTGCTCCACGAATTACACGCAGCGGGCATTACTGCCGCCTGTGCCAGTGATAATGTAAGGGACGCCTTTTACGCCTGGGGCGATTTTGATATGTTCGAGGTTTTTCTTCAGAGCGTGCGTATCGCGCATCTGGATACGAAGCCTGCTGCAGCCTGCGGCATGGTCACCTCTGGGCCTGCGGCGATTATGGGATTACCCCAGTTCGGGAAGATTGCCCCCGGGTCGGATGGCCGATTGGTCGCCTTCGCTGCGAAAAGTTTAAACGAACTCTTTTCAAGGCCAGGGCAAACGCGGGAGCTAATCGGCTACCACCCAGACGCCGCCCTGGTGCCCGAATACGGCGAACTCTAATCCAGCGACCACGATAAACAGCTTTCTAATATGATCGCTGACGAGCACTCAAATCATACCCTTAAAGAGCGTGATTCTACTTATTAGTTTTTTTTCGCGTTTTAACTCTCTAGCCAACACTTGGCTTCAATTTTGCTAGTGGGAGTGTATGCTACTGATTCGACTATCTAAAATTGCGCTCGTTCTTTCGGTCGCCTTCTTCCTCTTCCTTGTGGTGCTCAATAACATCACTGACTATGGCTCAAATATGCTCTTTGTTGAGAACGTGCTCGGGATGACGACTGTCTTCGAGGGTAATCAACTCTTATGGCGGGCGATTACAAGCCCAGCCATTCATACGGCATTTTACATATCAATCATCCTGTGGGAGGCGGTGGCGATGGTCCTATGTATTTATGGTGCGTTTAAACTATTTAAGGTCTTAAAGGGCACGAAGCAGGCCTTTGAATCTGCCAAGCAGATCGCGGTTGCTGGTTTAGTTTTGAGTATGCTCCAATGGTTTGTCGCCTTTATCACAGTCGGGGGTGAGTGGTTTACAATGTGGCAATCTGAGATCTGGAATGGTCAGGATGCTGCTTTTCGTATGTTTGCCTGCCTTGGTATCGTCTTAATCTTCCTCTATCTGCCTGAGTTCGGTGAAGAATCGGAGAGCTAGCCCCAGCGATGCATTATCAAGATTGTATTGTCTTCTACGGGCCAGAGCTGGTTCCGATGCGTTGCGCTTCATTCCGCGAAGAAGAAGGCCGTATTACTGAGCTTGATCTGACTGATCCTGTGCAGCGGATCGAGAACGGAGCGACAGTCCTCATCCCCGGCCTAGTCAACGCGCACACCCACATGGGGGATAGCTTCCTGCCCGATGGAGCGACGGGTCTGACCCTCGAAGAAGGCTTTTTTCGCCCGCATGGTTTCAAGTATCGTGAGATTGCGAAGCTGGATCGCGCGTCGCATGTCGATTATATCAGTGATGCGCTTGGCTACATGGCGGCGACCGGAACGGTCGCGCATTTTGATTTCCGTGAGCAGGGCCCCGAAGGAGCCAGTCGCCTGAAAGAAGCGAGCGCCCGTAGCGGCGTGCGCTCTGTCATTTTAGGGCAGTTTGATCACGTGCCTTTCGACTTAAATGCCTTGACTGAAAACGTGGCTGATTTGAGCAGTGAATCGCTCCAAGAACTGCGTGAGGTTCTTGAAGTGGCCGACGGCTTTTCAGAGAGCACGATGAACGATTTGACCGATTCTGCCTGGCAAAGTATTCGCGATCTGACCAAGGCGTTGGGCAAGGCTCGTGCGATCCATTGTCTCGAAAATGAGGGCTACCGCGATCTCTCTTTAGCTCGCACAGGACGTGGGGATTTACTTCAGGCGATCGAGCTCTACGAGCCAGACATTATTGTCCACCTGACCGTCGCGAATGCCGAAGAGATACAACGACTCGCTGAGTCCGGCATTACCGCAGTTTTAAATCCCCGAGCAAATGCAAATCTCGGCCTGCCCCTGCCTCCCATCGCCAAGTTGCTTGATGCTGGGGTAAATCTATTACTAGGCACCGATAATGGCCTGCTGAATAGCCCGAGTATGCTGGCCGAGTTGGACTTTACCTACAAAGTTACAAAGAGCCAGTATGGTGACTCCCTGCGTCCAAATCCTAGCGAGATTCTAAAAATGGCGACCTCTAATGTGGCTGCCACACGCTGGGGCAAAGAGCTGCCTGGTTCCCTAGAGCTTGGTAATCCAGCCAACTTTACAGTGATTGACTTCCACCAAAGCCACCTGCGCCGTAGTGCTCACTTAACCGCGTCTGTTCTCACCCGAGTGACGCCTGCGGATGTGCTACAGACTGTGCGTGCGGGGCAAGTCATTTATCAACGTAAGTAATATGAAACACTATCTTTATCAAGGAAACGACGACTTCGCCTGGCATGCCAGACCTTGGCCTCAGTTTGATGAATATGAATCTCCAGAGCAGACTTTAGTCATTCAACCAGTCTATTCGATCGCAGACTGGTGCATGGGGCGCCCCCTCGATTCTGAAGAGGTGCTCGGCTCGGCTCTTTTAGATAAAGCGCTGGAATCGACTCGTGAGGACTTGAAGGCCTTGGTCTTGCCGCCGATACGTTTCAGCCCACCTCAGTCGAGTGCTACGATGTTTCATCTCGATATTGAAATCGCCCATCAAATCATGGTGGAGACGATTTGTTCAGCCGCATTGCCTGGCTTTAAGCGTTTCGTCTTGTTCAATACCAGCCCTTTCCTGGAGGAATGGATCGATGTGTCCGCTCGCGACCTTAGAGTGGATCACGACCTGCAAATGTTTTGCATGAATCTTTCTGGAGTGGGTCTAGACTTCCATCCGACACGTGGCGGCGATCGCAGCGGCTTGGATTCGATTCTTACTGAATTACTCGGTGAAGCTGCAGAGGCCTTCGATCCCGCGGAGGGCATGAGCCTAGATCCGATTCCAGCATCTGTCGTGAAGACGAACGACCCGCTTTCCGCACACCCTGCGGGAGCCGGCGTGCTCTTTGATGGCGTAGTTGAGTCTACGGCTCGCTTACTGCGAGAAATTAATACACACCCGCCGCTCGTAGATTATGTTCTAAATAAGGAGGAAACCGAATGAGCTGGCCAAGTTATCGAAACCGCTATCTGCCCGCGATGACTCGTCGGGCGATTGAAAATATCCCGAATAAGGACAAAGCTTTTGTCGTGCTCCCGACCGGTGCGATTGAGCAACACGGCCCGCAGCTTCCAGTCGGAGTCGATGCACTTCTTGGGCAGATTTACCTAGATCGAGCCATGCCTAAGTTGCCAAAAGAGGCGCCTGTCTACGTTGCGCCGCCGATTCAAGCTGCTAAGAGTAATGAGCATACTGGCTTTCCCGGGACTTTGATAATTCACCGCGAGTCGCTCCGTCAGTTAATCTTGTCGACCGGTCGCCAGATCGCGGAGTGGGGATTTACCCGTATGGGCATTTTGAATACGCATGGAGGTAATATTTCAGTCGTGAAGAGCGCTCTGCGTGAATTGCATCTAGAGCTTGGGCTCGAAGTTCAGGTGCTCTCCTATCCCTATGAGTTAGACATCCCCGCCCGCGAGCGCGCTTTTGGGATTCATGCGAATGAAGTGGAGTCTTCCCTCATGTATGCCAGCACTCCGGACATGGTCGATCCCTCTGTAGCCACTTGTTGCTGGACGGGGACTCTGGATGATCCGAAAATTTTACAATCGGAGTTCGCGCCCGCGACCTACGCTTGGAAGACGCTCGATATTTCCCGTTCCGGAACGGTGGGGGATGCCACCGTCGCTACAGTGGAAAAGGGCGAGCTGTGGATCGCTCGCGCTGCCGACGCGCTGGCGGCACGGCTGGTCGAATTAACCACCTAAGCGGCTTTCAAACTTTTTTAAATTATGATGAATATCCGCTCACTCTCCCTCCTCGGCACCTTGTGCTTCCTAACGGTTCAGGTCGCCGTCGCCCAGACGCTCGTGCGTTCCGATTATATTATCACCATGGCTGCCGATCAGATTGAAGCAATCGACGGTTATATGCTGATTGATGAAGCGGGTAAGATTGTAGAGCTTACCGCCGGAGAGCCTCCCGCAGAGAGCGATGCCTACTATGTCGATGCGATCGGTAAGATTGTGCTGCCTGGCTTTGTTTCTGGGCATAATCACCTCTGGCAAAGCGCTTTTCGCGGGCGGGGATCTGACAAAGAACTCTACGGCTGGATCCGAGAACTCCATGGAACTTTTGGGAGACACTTCGAGCGCGGCGATATGTATGCTTTCACGCTCTATGGCGCCCTCGATCAGCTTGCGAATGGAATCACCACGACTTTGAATCACTCCCAGGACATAGCGCCGACTTACGCCGATTACATAGAACAGTTTACTGCCGGGATGGATGCGGGGCAGCACTTTGTCTTTTCCTATGTGCTTGATCGAAACGCCGCTTCGCCCGAAGAGCGCCGAGCGAAACTAGTCGATCTCATGGAGGCGACGGCCGCAATCGAAGAGCCCCATCCCTGCCTAGGTTTCGGCCTGCATGGCATGGGAGTTCATTTCAGCGTCGAGCGGCACCAAGAAGAGGTCGCTCTGGCTAAAGAGTTCGACCTCGATATGCAGATTCACTACCTAGAGGAAAAGGCGCAATCCTACCAAGAGGGCCAAGCTAAGTTCGTCGATTTAAACACAGACGGTGGCGTTTGGGATGGCTTGGTTTACGCTCACTTCGTCCACCCGACTGAGGATATTCTACAGATCTCAATCGATGCTGGAGCCAAGATGATTTGGAACCCGCTCTCCAATGGCCGTTTAGCCTCAGGGCTGGCCGATATTCCTAAATATCAAGCCATGGGCTTGGAAATTGGTATGGGCGTCGATGGAGCAGGGAGCGCCGACATCTGCGATCCCTTCCAAAATATGCGCATGGGTATGTATGCCCTACGCATGCGCGACTCCGATGCCAGCGTGATGAGCTGCTACCAAGTGCTCAGCTTGCACACGATCAAGACAGCGGAAGTGCTCGAAGTTGCGGACCGCGTCGGCAGTCTAGAAGTCGGCAAGCTGGCCGACTTTCTGATCGTTGAGCCCGAGTCGCCGGTGTTTGACCCCTATGCCACCTTAGTCTTGGCCACCAGCGCGTCCGATATCGAAAGCGTCTGGGTGCGGGGAGTGAAGCAGGTCGATGCAGGCGAGTTGCTCCTCCACGAGATGGCAGAGGTCAAAAAGGAAGTCGCCGAGCGCGTAGATCGTATCGCCAAAGCGGCAGGTGTTTTTAAATAGACGCCTGAATATAGATCAAATAATGATCAGACTAAATACATTCTTTTTTTTCTTTTTGGGAATGACGGCTTCTTTAGGGGCAGCAGATCGCTCAGTAGATCTAGTCTTTGAGTTACAAGCTGAGCAGTCGTCAACCTCGATCTCGGGTCGTATTGGCAACGGAGTAACTGGCTCAGACAGTGGAATCATTACGGGCACGATCAATGCCACGGTGGTCTTTGACTCAGGGACGCTCAATGCCAAGGAGATTACCTATACAGGCGGGCGTGTCTTCCTTGAAGACCTCAATTTAAACTTTTCTGGAAATGTATCTGTGCCTGTAATAGGCAGTTTGTTAATGCAAACTGCGGTCCAATCGAGAGACCTCTCTCAAACTTTATCGACTATTAGTCCACCCGGAGATGTCTCAAATTCAGGGGCGCTCACTACATCGCAGCACCAAGCGACTCTCGATCAAGGGACACTTACATTGATCGCAACCTTCGCTGGGGTTCCCGATGAACCTGAGACGACGAATTACAATACTTCACCAGAGACCGACCCCGTTTCGGGAACTGCATCCATCACAATCAGCGAGCAGAGCGCAAACGCACTTCAACGTACACTACAATTTACACTGACCACAAATCGAACCGAAGAGCAGTCTGAACTAATCGAAGGCACCACGACGACTTTAACGCTCACTGGTAGTGAGAACACGCAATCCAAAGCGAGCATAAGCATACCAACGGAATATGGGCAATGGGCCCTGGATAATAGTGTCAATTTGATTAACGGAGATGAAACCAACAATTTTGGATTCGCATATAATCTCGTCTATGCGCTTGGACTGGCGCCCGACGCCTCCATTTGGCCGATCCAAACTATTCTAACATCCGCCAATTTACCTTCAGTTGAGCTCACGTTGCCGACCAGTGGTCTGAACCTATCTCTAGAGGCGGAATACCGCGAGCGTTTTGATTCTGGGACTTGGGTCCCTCTGCCAACTGTTCATTTTACAAGCGGCCCAGGGAGCCTAGAGCAAAGCAATACGGGCAAGGTTACCTTCACTTTCCCCGAGGCCACACAGGGCTTTATTCGTTTCAAAGTACGCCCGTAATGGCCTCTCAGACTTTAGCTTGGAGAGGCTAAAGTCCTTGAGTTACTTAATCTTCTTTGTTCAGGATGATCCTCGATATATTACTTGGTTATCCTAAAGGGTGCTATAGAGACTTTTTAAATCGTAGCTTTGAACTGTATCTTCGTGAGTAGTTTTCAAATTATTTGGTCGGGGGAGTGTGGAGCTTATTCGAAGACAACCGAGGACGCTTGTTTAGGGTCAATTTTTTCTACGGAGGAAGCTACAGCTTGATCATTTGTTCGTAGCCGAAGCGGTCACGCTTTGGATGGATCGATGAGAAATTCTCAGATCGACCAAAATTCTACGATTTAGAACCAACGGATGATTTGGTTTAGATTCTGCTAGTTGCCAGCCATGAAGAAACCAATGATTCGACACTGCCTCTTACTACTGATCCCAATTTTCTGTACGGCTGAGGAGTCGACTTACAAATTGCTCGTCCAAGGGGGGCAGATCTTAACGATGGCTCCCGGCGAGCTAGACCCCGTAGATGGTTGGTTTGCGGTGGATGCTGCGGGCAAGATCGCAGAGATGGGCGCGGGTACTGTGCCTGCAGGGATACGAGCCGAAACGGTGGTAGATGCTGAAGGTAAGATCATTCTCCCGGGTTTTATCTCGGCGCATAGTCATCTCTGGTCAGCCCCGTTTCGAGGCATCGCCTCAGAGAGCACATTGTATGGATGGATTGCCGCAGCACACACGCCGTTCTCTCCTTATTATGAAGAAGGCGATTTCTATACCTTCACCCAATACGGTGGACTGGACTTTCTCAGTCATGGCATCACAACCAATTATAACTGGGTCAACAACAATGGCTACGACTACGACCAGTGGATGGGACACAAAAAAGGGGTCAAACGCAGAATATAGAATAACTTAGGGATTATTTCTAAGTATATTGGTGATGCGAGAGGGATGCCCCATGTTTAGACGTTGTGCGATCCAAGTGTTACTTGCTGTTGTTTCCGTTCTCAATGCTTTGGCAATTTGGACCTTCCATTCAACGCCTTTGGCCGCACTCGGTATCTCGGATTCGTCGATTCGATGACGTTTGAGCTCTCGTGTTGCCACCGCTTCCCATTGAGCTTCCTTCAGTTCCTTTAGATCGGCTCCGTCCCAGACGATATCTGGATGTTTTTCATTCAGATCCTTGGATAAAGCCTTTTTTGATTCCTTCGATCCGATGAACCAACCGCGGCAGTAGCGCTTTGTCAGTGCTTCACGCAGTTTCGGGTCCTGCGCCTCGCAAAGTTCTAGATGTGACGCATAGCGCCGCATACCCGCCAAACTGTCTGGCAGTTCAAGCATCCCGAGGAAGTCTTCTCTGCAAAGGCTATTCTGAGGCGTGCGCTTGAAATATTTTGGGTAACTGGAAAGAGCATAATCTTTGAGTGCATTTACTTCGCATAGGCTGGCGCGCACAGGATTTAGGTGGATGTAATCAACGAGACCGAGCAGAGAACGGCCTTCGCCGATGAGTATCGACTTATACCTGCCTTGGAACACATGTCCTCGCTCATTACTCAGTCGATTGAAACGAGTCGCAAAGGTGCTTTGTAGCCACTTCATGCCGTCGACCAAGTTCGGTTTAGGGGTCTCCACCGCTAGGTGGTAGTGATTACTCATTATCACATATGCATGCAGCTTCCACCCACAGCGTTCAACGGTTTCGAAGATCGTTCGCTCAAATGCCTTGCCGGTGTTTTCCGAGAGGAACAGTTCTTTGCGGTAATTGCCGCGACTAATGATGTGATAGACGGCTCCTGGGAACTCAATGCGCTGTTTGCGTGGCATGATCCTATGATGGCCGAGTCAGTAGGGCGGGGCAATCGTTAATTCTATATTCTACGTTTGACCCCTACTGACCTTCCTATATTCTACGTTTGACCCCTTTTTTTTGACCTAAGCGCTGGCGTTGCACCCAGACAACGAACTCGTCTGGACTGAACTTCTGGGGAGATTGAGCTGCCTGATTGTCGATCTGGCGGATCACGACATACTTCGTTTTATGGATGTCGATTCCGAGCTTGATGACTTCAGCGGTAGCTTCAGTCTGTTGACGTGATGTGGGAGTATGTGTTTTAGTAGACTTCATAGTAAGAGTGGCAGTGTTGGTGATTCTTCACCGCCTGCAACTCCTCCCATGTCATCTTATGTCCGTTCCTACGAGTATCCGGTTCTCGACGACTTAAATTGACGAGTAACCCGCTGATCTAAGCGCCATTCCATATTGACCCCTTTTCTGCCTGCCCGGCAGAAAAGGCTGAACGAACGATTGTTCAGGTCAAAGAAATTGGATTGGCCAATTGGTTCAGCTCACCCGCTTAGCTCGACGGCGATAAATGCAGAAACCAAGAGTCGCGGCCCCGAAGATCAGAGCATTATTCGAAGGCTCAGGAACGGCAGAGGTGGTGGTAGTCCATGTGATTTCTCCAAACCCCGCATCAAACGAACCTGTTCCCAAAGACAGGTTAGTCTCACCGAAACCAAAATTCCCGAGAGAGGTCTCAGTAAACACATACGACCCCACGATGGAGTTTCCGTCATCAAAATCCTGCTCAGTATAACCAACAGGAAGAAATACTCTAGGCGCAGCAGCACGATTATTGAACCCGAAAGCTGCACCAGTCACAGACACCGGGTCTGTTATATGTTGGGTCCAAGGCACATTCGGAACTGCCGGTTTAACCTCATATCTATATTCGACTGCTTGATTGTCGGCCCCGCTCGAAACAAATAGGCCGCCTCCTCTGACTTGATTAATAGGGCTTTGAGGAGTGCCGGAACCCGCTATCGTCAATCCATCTAGCGACACCAACATATCGTATTCTATCGTAACAGATCCTGCAGTTCCTACAGTCGGATTATATATAAAGTCCAAGGTCATGGCTGCTTGGGTTTGATTGAGAAAGCCAGCCAAAGCCATTACCCCGATGACGATAAGTTTACTGGATAAAGCGGTCTGCAAGTAGCGTCGTTTCATGTGATTTTAATTTGGCTCTTCGATTGTGTACGGTCAACAAGTATTAACTGGTCTGGAGACTGAGACAGTCCGCCAAAAGAAGTAGCGAATCGCGGAATGCCAAGTCAAGTGTAAAACTGGCTGGGTTATACTGCTACTCAGGGGCATTTCATCTGGAAGAGCTATAAAGCCCTAAAGCTCGCGATGTTTGGAGCGCAGAGGTAAGGGTTCGACATAATCCCGTCGTGCCGTAGCGAATCGGTATCGCCACGGCGTCGGTCTAGTATCGACGCCCCCAGAGCCAATGGCGTTTGCGATGGGCTCTTACAGGTGAAGTTTTGTGTGTGTATTTCCTGTCGTTTTGGTTTTCTTTTATGCTTTTGAAGTGAGTAATTGGATTGCCTGAGAGGGTGTCATTTTCCGTCGCCAGGAAGGAAGACTGTCTTTGTTGCGGTCTTTTTGCCGCTCGTATAGCCCGAGCGTGAGATTGCGCAAAGAGGCCATCATGTGAGCCTGAGGGCGTTTGGAGATGCCAGATGCGTCTTCGCCCATGCTGACGTCGCGCCGGTGGTGCGAGCCGTTTTCGATACTATCCCAATGCCCGCGAACGGCTCCGATCAGTTCGGGCGCGTTGTAGTGGCCTGCGGATGCGCTCGTCACGTAGTAGGCGTATTCTTGCTCTTGCTTGTACACTTTCCCTCCCCGCAAATACTGTCTTTCGCGGTCAACCACGATGAACTGCCAGCACCCAATCAAACCTGCCTCCTCAGGGCTAAGGCTTTTACGCTGGATGCCCCAGCGTTGCAGCCGCCCGTTGGATTTCTCCCATCCGGTGTCATATTCACAGGGAAAAAAACTCCAGTGGTAGTTTTAGTTCTGCCCGCTGGAGGATGCCGCTTTGGTTGCCTTTAAGGCTGATCAGGTAATCAGCGCCGCGCTCTTGAGTGATGTAGCGACAGGCTTCTTGCTGGCACTGCATCGCATCGGCGGTGATCAAACTACCTTCGAGTCGCGGGATGTCCTCCAGCAGCGGAACCAGTGCGGGGATTTCGTTGCTCTTATCTTCGATCTCACGCTGGGCAATCGTCATGCGCAGTTGATGCGTCACAGCCGAGAGTAGTTGCAGGGGCTTACCATCTTCCCCGCGTTTGCTCCCGCGAAGCGTTTTGCCGTCCACGGCGATACGCTGGAGTGAGTCGAGCTCTCGCAGACTCATCCACTGCCCGAGCTTTTGGTCGAACTGTGCCGCATCGACTTGCCCGAGCGCTCGGAAAAAAGTGCTGTCGCTCGGAGCGCGGTAACGCCCGGTGTTCGGATCGCGACGCGCACCCAGAGCGCGAAGCTGGCGCTGATCGAGTTTGCCCGCGATATCTTCGAGTGCCTTGT
>Ga0222651_1001570_pt1 | contig 11018 bp, 7 predicted proteins | sample AntAcemetagen369_FD_179855 | JGI IMG/M metagenome (GOLD analysis project Ga0222651, IMG submission 179855) | Saline water microbial communities from Ace Lake, Antarctica - #369 | ecosystem: Environmental > Aquatic > Non-marine Saline and Alkaline > Saline | place: Antarctica: Ace Lake | collected...
GAGTCATGTCATTGCTATAGGGAATACCGAAATAGGAATCGAAGCCCTGATTGGTTGGGAGAAATTCTTTTTCATCTCCGAGGTGCCACTTGCCGACCGCCTTGGTCTTATAGCCCACCGTTTTGAGAACCTCTGCCATCGTGACATGTTTAGGAGCAAGCCCCACATGACCGCGATTGGGAAAGAAGACCCCTTTGACCCCGACGCGATTGTGATAACACCCCGTCAAAAGCGAGGCTCGTGAGGCCGAGCACACCGGCGAAGCGACATAGAAATCAGTAAATCTCATGCCCTCTTTGGCCATCTCATCGACCCGTGGCGTCTTGATTTTAGGCGCACCAAAGCAACCCAGATCGCGGTAGCCCATGTCGTCGTTGAAAACGATCATGATGTTGGGCTTGGTCGCCGCAGTCAGAGTGACCATGGAGGCCGCGATTGCCAGTAGAACGGGAGTGAAATTCATTGGTTTAGTCTTCATGCTGGATGTCTTCGTTGAGGATTTTTCCGTCCGTCCCATGGTGACGGAACGTCACCTGCGGTTTGCCGTCGACCCGGTCTACGTCCACCCGAAGGAAGCCGCCTTTGATCTTCAGATACTGATGCATCTCGGAGCGATTTTTCATGCTGAATCCTGTGGCGTGCTTGTCGGTCGTCGGTCCGCAGGAATACTCGCGCACGCCGGTTTTGGCATCGAGCGAAGCATACTGCCAGTGCCGGTCGCCGCAGACCACGAACATGTTTTTCTGGGAGCCGATGAACTTGCGCAATTCGTCGCCTTCGTGGGTGAATCCCTCGTTGGCGTGATTGTCGTTTTTCTTACCCCGGTCCGGCCCGACCACCGGGGTCGGACTGATAAGAATACGGAAGGTGGCCTCCGATTTCCGGACCGTCTCGAAAAACCAGCGTTTCTGCTCCTCCCCCCAGATCGTTTTCTTCGGACCGTCTGGCATATTGTTGGCCGACCTGAAATCGCGTCCTTCGACAAACCAAACTTGCAGGTCCTTGCCCCAGCGGACGGTGCGGTAGGTCTTCTTACCCATCGGAACCTGTTCGGGGAAAAGCGCGAGCCCCTGCTGCCAGGTCAGGTCGCCATAGTTTTGCCCTGGCCAGCAGTCATTCTTGAGCGTGTCGTGGTCGTCCTTCATGAAATAGCTCGCGGTGCGGTTGTGAAAGTCGCGCTGAAACGGCATCGCATAGAGCCGGTTCCATTTGAAGCGCGCCAGCTCGAGGTTGTCCGCGTAAGGTTGCGGCTTGTCGTAATACTCGATGTCGCCGGTGTGGACGAAGAAGTCCGGATCAAGCTTCTGCATCAGCGGGTAGATCTTGTGCCCGTTCGCCGGGTCATCGCGGCGTGGGTAATCTTGGCCAGTCACCACGGTAAAGCGGACGTGCGCTGGAGTTTCCGCGTTCGGGGCGGTCCGAAAGGAGCCATCCACCGAACAAGACGGCGTGCTACGGCCTGCACTGCGCCCCTGTGCGACCACGGAATACGCGATACCAGATTGCAGATCACCGAGCGGAAACTGGCAGGTGAAATCCCCCTTGGCCGCGACGGCCTTCCAATCGGTATACTTCACGGGAGCATCGCCACCGGACGGACGGATGCCAACACGCATTTCCCCCGCAACGCCGGGCACGCTCCCTTCCATCGCGGCGAGATCCTCAACCGCTTGAGACTTCCGCTCCTTGTTGACGTTCTTGGGAAACGGCTTGCCATCGACGTTGCGCTCGGGGTGGCGAGTGAGGCGGGTCCAGACGATCGCGGAGTCAGTCGTGACTTCGCCAATCTTGATCCCGTTGGCCATGTGGACCGCGGGGGCTTCTTCTGCGCAGAGCGGTGCGGCCCAAGCCAGGGCTCCGAGCGTTAGGGAGAGGGTGATCTTCATCTTCATGTTGATTTTGTTCTGAGTAATTCTTTTTGGGACCGACCGGCCTGCCTGTGGCTCTTATTGATTTAATCGGGTCCTGGGGACCTCCCAATCAACTTGAAGCGGATGCAGCCCCGGATCGTATCGCCAGGTGTCTGACTTTGGAGCGGCGTTGTAGCTGCTAGGCCCCTTAGGTTTATCGAAAAAATATTCATCTGCGAAATCAAAGATGGCCAGAAACTCTTCATTCCTAAAGTCGGAGTCTGACCGCTTCAGGCTCGCATAATTGTTTAGGATCACGGTCGGGTATCGCATGATCTTGGTCGGCCGACAGAGAATGAAGCCGAATGAGTGATCGAGTCCGTTGCTGGAAATGGTGATCCGATAACTCAGTTTTCGGCCTTCCACCTCACTGCCCGGTGCCTGCCAAGCTTTGTCCGAGAATTTTTCGACCGAAACATCCTTGGCTAAGGGTTTCGGAGGAATCCCTCCATAGAGATAGTGCTCCACCATCGAGCGCAGATACAAGCGCTGCTGTTTCCACTCTGAACGACTGCCGACCCGCGTTCCGTCGGGCCGCATAAACGGGTCGGGTATGATCTCATTTTCCGGGAAATCCTCAAGCGCCGGAAATGGGCTCTCATCATTCGATTGGCCGACAGCAAGCGAGCCAGACCACAGCAGGATCGCGGCTAAAGCAATCAGCTTGGAGAACGGAAGCGAAAGTGTTGATGAGTTCATATTGTTACGTTCAGGCCTTTTTTGTCGGAATTGGTTCCTCACCCCCCCGCGAGACTGAATGGACTGCCCGGAAGCACAATCACATTGATGATCCGTTATGCGGATAATCGGTGCACCTTTGCGGGAATCCACTCTTATTCCACGCTCTTTTTTCGCGAGCAACAGGGCGTAATATCAAATCACCTCAATCTTGGACCAAGATGCTTCTACCGCACTCAGCGCGGCAATCAATGGTGATTAGGAGTGCTGACGACTTTCCTCCGCTTTGGGGTTAAGCGTGTTCCACGCGGTGGAATTTCATTGGGCAGGTGTGCTGTGTAGGGGGAGGGACGCTTGAGGGAACTGTTGAAGAAGATCAGATGAGCCTCGCTCTTCACCGAGCCGCCTTTCTACCGATCCTCTTGGGCCTCCCTCTTGATCAACGCAATCGCTTTCTCGGCAAACCGTGTCCCGAGGATCCGATACCCCTTCGCGTTGTAGTGCAGATCGTGGATCACCTTATCCCCCTCCTTCCGGTCACAATGAGGTATCGACCCAAGCTCTGCATGGGTGGGATTCGGCAAATTCAACCTGTGTTTTGCGGATGTATTTTTTGCCTTCCCGTTGCTTTTTCACATCGAGGCCACAGTCGCTGACAAGATTGATTTCCTTGCAGGCAAGGTCCGTCTGCAGCTGTTTGAGCAGCTCCTCCAGAGAGGCATTGTAGGCCGTGTTGTTCAGCTCCGACTCACCCTGCACCCCGACGATAAAGATAACAGAGTTCAGCTCTATCACTTCACCGGAGTCAGCGTGAAGCACTTAATGCTCAGACCTTTGTTGGGAGATTTCAGAGTCAGCTGAAGCTTATTTCTCCCTGCCTTGAGATCCATCGCCACTGGTTTGGTTTCCATCCACTCACCCAGGGTAAAGGGTGCGTCGATCTCGTGCATATTCCGTCTATTTGCCCGGATCGTGAAGGTTCTTTCCACCGTGACAGTGACCACGGTTGCGGTGAAATTGTATTGTCCCGCTTCAGGAAGAGTGACTGTATAAGATCGCAATTCGGGGCGAATCCCGGCGAGGTTGTAATGCAATTGCACAAACTGATCGTCATGGCTTTTCATGAAGCGGACTTTCTCGGTACTCTCCGGCTTCGAGCAAGCTGCTACGGGGATGGTAATGACCCCGTCTTTATTGGTGGTGATGGTTTTGTCGGCCTCAGTCAGTTCCACCTGTGGAAATTTATTCGCTTCCTCTTCAGAGGAACCCTCATCTTCAACCCAATCCGAATTGACGGATACCGCAGCGACATTGGATTCAGCAAACTCGGAACCGACGGCTGCGAGCGCTTTCATTTCAGCATCTTGCACGATCGCCAATTTTTTATAGTGAGCCAATGATTTCCACAATCCGCCACCGACGCCGAAGTTCATGCGGTGAACGATCGGTTCCCCAAAGACATCACCCAGCCAATTCGCCCGGTGGACCTCGTGATACTCATCCGGCTTGCTGCGCGCTCTTGATTCCAATTCGAAGTCGAGACCACACTGTCCGCGAAAATGGTTGTGCGTCCAGTGTGCTCCAAAAACGGTGACCCAGCCATCTGGCGTCCAGTGACTGATCGCGGCATGCCCGGTTTGCGGAGCGGGACGAGAGGGAATCCCAAAAGCGTGGGTCGCAGTTCTGCCGGTAAAGGCCCGGGGACCACAGATACCACCGACAAGGAAGAAGCTCTGCATCGAAGTCAGCTTGTATTTTTCACGCCCGATTGCGCGAACCTCGCCGGCATTGGAAGTATAAGGAACATCGGATTTTGTGATGCGGCAGTAGCGCCACTTATAATCCAACTTCATATGATCGGGCCGGTAATTGCGGATCATTTTCCTCATCCACGTCACTGCCTCAAGAGGCCTGAAAGCAAAAAGAAAGCGGCAATCCCAAGCCGTTAGTGTCGAGAAGGCAGGATCAAGCTCACCATTGAGAAATGCCTTTTCATAGCTTAAGTAATATTCCACGATAGCCTCTGCCGCAGTTTTTCCTTCTGGCACGTGGTTTCCATCGGGATGCTCAAGCGAGCTCGCAAGTGCCCACAGGCGGAAAAAGTCCTGATCAACGGCATTCTTACTGGCTTTCTGGATCGCTTTGTAATTTCGGATCGCTTGACCATACTTGTTGTCGTAGGCACCGCCCAATTCCATAACGTTTACGATTAACTTGTCGTCGTTGAGAAGCAAATCGACATACGCTTTTTCCTCATCGCCTAGGCTGGAAAATGCAGCCATCTCGCGAGCACCAGTGGTTAACAGGGCGCATTTGGCAAGTTTGGCGTGCATTTCGTCACCCTTCAAGAAAGGCTTCATCTCGTTGAGCACCGCTCTTGCGGCGAACAAGGCATTGGTTTGAGCTTCTTCATAAGCTGGGTTGCCAGCACAAAACGTCACCGGTTTCATTTTCAGGTCATTGGGGTTTGGCAATGTTGGCAGTTTAGCAATCTCTCCATGAGCCGCGAAATAAGAGGCACTCGTCTCCTCATCCATTTCGGGAAGTGATGCCGCGATCTCTTTCTTGAGAGCGTCGAGCGTGCTGGTGTAAGTGGTCAGAAGCTTTTCGCCTTGCGGGGTAAGAGGTTCTGGCTTTTTAGCGGCCACGGAAACCTGGCACAGGCCCATCAGGGCGATCATAACCCAACTCAACACGGTGATATTTGTTCGTTTTTTCATAATCTCAATTGCTTTCTTTTTACTATTTACGTCTCAATTCTTTCAGTTTGTCGTGAAACTCTCCGTAAATCGATGTCCGATAAGGTGAGGGTTCGATAGCCGCGAGTTTTGAGGCGATTTTAGCCTCTTCGGTCCGGCCGAGACTTTCCAAGATGATTGCCCTCATGGTCAGCATCTCGATCCGGCTACGGCACGGATGGTCTTCGTCGTGGCGGAAGCTTTTGGGGTCGTGATCGGCGATCGCTTTATCGATGTCTTCCAACGCGGCCTCCCATTGTTTCAGCTTCATGTTCGCGAGCGCGCGGCCGTGGAACCGGGGGGCGGTCCAGGCGAAGCGTTCGTCTTTTTTCTTCGGGAATGGGCCCGCGAAGAGATCGGCCGCTTGCTGATAAGCGCCTTCTTCCAAGGCCTTGTAAGCGAGGGCAATGTCGCAGAGTTCAATCTGGACGGTCATGCCGAGGTAGGCGGAATAGCCGTGACTGAATGCAAATTGATGTTTCAGGCCGGTGGTGTGCCAGGCGATCGTGCCGTCACGGCGTAGCAGGAAAATGTTGGCGATGCAGTCGGCCGAGAGGATCCCGAGCTGCCGCACCAGCGGGTTTTTCAGGCCGCCGGGAACCATTGCGACCTCGCAGGTCCATCCCTGTTTTTTGACGAGGGCTTTGATCCGATCGGGATCGTCGGAAAGAAAGGCCACGACCACCTTGAGGTCTTTATGGATGTGTTGCTCGGCCAGCTGGGTGGCAAAGCGTATCGCGCCCTGAACTTCTTTTGTTTTGCCTTCGGCTGGTTTCCCCGTGATTTCGAGTGGGATTTCGGTATCAGGATCGGCGGGTGGCTCGACAAAGAGGACCAAGGTCATCTTGCCCTCGGTATCCTTCGGCAGATTCAAGGTGCCGCCTTCGAGTGTCTTGAGTGCGCTCGCCGGGAAGGGCGTGATCGAGGTATTCCAGCGATGGTTGACGATGTTGCTGCGCGAGTCCTTGCGTGCGCGCCGTTGGTCAATCGCTCGCAGCAGGCGGAAGCGGTGATACCTCTCGCGCAAGAAGGAAACGACGGGCCAAAGCCGCGGGTCATTCTCATCGTGCCTTTCGAAGAGCTTTTGACGGTAGTCCTCGTGCAGGTCTCGCGAGTGGGCCTCCAACGCGAGGATGGCAGCGGCGGCATAAGAGGACGCCGGGGCCTCGTCACCACCGGTCGCCTTGATGAATTCGGACAAGGTGGATTTGGCGTCCACGCCGTCCTGGCGTAGCGCGGATTTTGCGAGGCCGAACTGCGGAACGACATCCGCGCCCTTGGGCAGAGTGGTGGCCAGGGTGGCTCGTGCCTCGGCAACCGCAGCGTCGAGGTGTTTCGGCTCGATCTCGATCTTCCACATTCCTAACAATGCAATGATCCGTTGGTTCCGGACCCGCCAGAGATCCGGGGCCTTGGGAAACTGGCTGATTGTTTCACGGCAGAGGTTTTCCGCCTTGGTGTAACCGGCAAGGGCCTGCGCGGGTGTCAGTCGGTAACGCATCGGTGCCGGGGTGAAGCAGGCCTCGATCGCGTCGAGATTTTCCGGCGGCACAGAGTCTGCGGCGCGGGCGGGGGTTTTACCTGAAGCGATCACCAAGAAATCGCAGATGAACAACGACTGCAGTTGCGCCATACTGCGTGCGTGCGGAACGAGCTTATCTGAAACCAGCACCGCAGTTTGCGCGTGCGCTTCATTCCCCTTAATGCGGTCGCGGCTTGCCAGACTCGACATGAGCAGAGTGTGGCCGTGAGGGTTAACGAGGTAGCCAAACGGTTTTTCGACGCCAAAGATGCGGGCCAGCCGGCTCTTTTTTCCGTCGGGCAGATGCACCGCGGTCCAGCTCAGGCCGAGGTCGTGGAGTTGTTTTTCTCCGGCATCGGGCCGTTCGTCCATGTTGAAGCTAAAGACCCTCAAGCGGTCGGCGTAGGCACTTGTCTTCTCGTTGATTTTTTTCAAGGCCTCCTGATACTCCGGCATTTCCTGCGACCAGAAAACGACGATGCTGGTGTGGCCCAACTGATCGACCGGGAAACTCAGGGTGACCCCGTCGGCCCGTTTAAAGTTTCCGGAAAAGGGCACATCGGCGCGACCGAAGCCGAGGTTTTTGAGCCGAAACTGAATGACTTCCGCATCGCTCGCAAAACGTTCACTCATCATCGTGACGATGTCCTGTTCGAGCTCTTGGTCCTCGATATTACGTGCGATCATAGAGGCAATCATCAGGCAGTTGGCTTCGGCCGGGGTATCCCGGTAGCGGGCCATCAAGGCCGTGAGTGCCTCGGCCCGTTCCTCTTTGCCGGCATTCTCGCGATCCAGCTTCATGGTGGAGAAGAGTAGTTCGGCCTCCAGGCGGAGGTTGGCATAGGTGTCGGGCGCCTGCGCCAGCCTGCCGCAAATCTCAAAGAGAGACTTACGGTTGCGCTCGGTATTATCCATCCCGAGTAATTGCTTCTGGCTTTGAAGCATGATCGCGAGCACTTGAAACCGGTTCGGTGCGGTCGGTGAATCCTCGACCAGGGAATCACCCTTGCGCACGAGGCTCTTACAGGAACGTCGTTTCTTGGCCGCCGAGGTCTGGGTCTTGATCGCGACGAAATCTTGTTGCAGCTCGGTGATTTCGCTCTGCGGGATGTCAGCTGGGGCAGCCTGCACCTGACCCGTGAAGATCCCGAGACAAGCTAAGAGAATCAGGAGACAAGCTGACAACGATCGATTGGAATTGAGACAGGCTTTCATCATCTTATTTTTTCTCGCTGGTGGATCGGGCATACTGCTCGATGTTCAATTTCATGGCGCGGCTGACCGTATTCATAAATTCGCCGAGACCTTCACTCTTATGTTGCGGGTGAATGATCCCCGAGAGCGACCAGGCAACCGTTCCGTCGGGGCGCAGGAGAAAAATGTGAGGGGTGCGATCGGCGGACACGATTCCGAGTTGTCGCACAATCGGGTTCTTGAGGCCGCCGGGAACCATGACGGCCTGGCACGGCCACTCGTTCTTTTTCATCAGCGCCTCTACCCGATCTTTATCGTCGCTCAGAAAGGCGGCGATCACCTTGATCCCTTTGGTGACATCCTGGTCAGCCAGTTGGAATGCCTGCTGCATCACCCCCAGGATTTCACTCTTTTTCCCTTTGGCATCTACCGTGACACTGCCTTTGATCTCAACTGGGAATTCTCCGTCCGGATCAGTGGGCGGCTCGACAAACATGAGAAGGGTCAACTTGCCCTCGGTGGTCTGGGGCAGGTTCAACTTACCACCGGTGAGGGTGTTGAACTCCACCTTCAAAAGTTGGTTTTTCTCTATGGTAGAATCGAGATCAGCCGCGTTGGCCCGCAGGGCTCCCCGTACGGATCGACGGGCCCGGCTAGGAGGTAAATAATAGTTCGCCTTGAACAAGCGGACCCGGTGGTTTTGATCGCGAAGAAAAGAAACCACGGGCCAGAGCGCGGGGTCGGCCGGCTTCAATGCGAGGAGCTTTTCCCGGGAGTGCTCGTGCCGTTCACGCAGGTTGGCATCCATCGCCAGGATGGTGGCCGCGGCATAGGCCGGGGCCTTGTTTCCACCTGGGGTGTTGATCAGCGACGCCATGATAGGTTCCGGTTTAGAATCCCCCTGACGCAGGGATTTTTTTGCGAGACAGAACCGGGGCACAAGATCGGCTCCCGGTGGTGGGGTCGCGGCCAGAGCGGCCTGTGACTCCAAAACGGCAGTTTCAAGATGTTTCGGCTCGATGGCCAGATTCCACATCCCGAGCAAGGCGATGATCCTGCGGTTGCGCACGCGCCAGAGATCGGGGGCATCCGGGAAGCGCGCGATGGCCTCACCGCTGAGACGTTCCGCATTCTTATAATTCTCCAAAGCCTCAGCCTTTGTCAGTCGGTAACGAAATGGCGCAGCGAGGAAACATTCCTGAATCGCGGCGAGCACCTCTCCGGGAACCGACTTCGCGGTCCGGGGTGAGGTCTTCGCCAGGTCGGTATCGTCCACCAAAAAGTCACCCACCAGCAGTGATTGCAATTGCGAGAGATAGCGCCGCTCATCGAGATTTTCCTCCATCGGCATTTCCTCGACCTCTGTCCTAACGAGATTGGATGGCAAGAGGGCGTGGCCGTGGGCATTCACCCGCACCGCAACCGGATCCCGTCCGGCGTAAACGCGGTAGATCTGCGAGTACTTTCCTCCACGCAAGCGCATCACCGACCAATCCAGCCCGAGCCTCTTCAAGGTCTCTGCGCCCCCATCCGCCAGTTCGTCCACGTTAAAACTAAAGACCTTAAACTGCTTGGGAAAGCGGGCTTGCAGATCCTTCATCTCACGCATCTTGGGCTCAGACTCCGGCGATTGTTCCGACCAGAAGAACATCACGCAGGTGTGGCCCATGCCATCGATCGGAAAGGTGAGGGTGGTGCCATCGGTCCGTGTAAAGGTGCCCTTAAAAAGGAGTCGGAAGTGCGCGTAATCTCGGTTGGAGCGACGCCATTCGATGACATCAAGGTCACCGGCGAAGCGCTCGTCCATCGTTTTGTTGATTTGCGCCTCCAGCTCGAAGGCCTCCAACTTGGGCGCGATCAGGGTCGCCATCATCAGACTCTTGGCTTCGGCGGGGGTATCGCGGTAGCGCTCGATCAAGGCCGCGAGCGCCTGGGTCCGCGTTTTGACATCCGCCCCCTTGAGCGACATCTCCCTCTCCATGAGAATGAGGTCTCCCTCCAGACGAAGGTTGGCATAGGGGTCAGGTGCTTGAGCCAGCTTGGCGCTGGTTTCAAAAAACGCCTCCCGATTGCGGTCCGAATTGTCGAGGGTGAGCAATCGTTTCTGGCTCTCAAACACGATGGCGAGGATGCGGTAGCGATTGGGAGCCTCTGGGTTGGCCGCGACCAACGCCTTCCCCTGCCGGATGATCGTTTTGCAGGCCCGGCGTTTCTTGACCGCCGAGGCCTCGATGTTAATTCCGGCGACCTCTTGTCGCAGCGTGGCGATTTCGGCTTCCGTAATGTCAGCAGCTAGAGTCCCCTGCCCCTGAGCTGTGATCACTGGGGCAACTGCGCACAAGAGAGCCAGAAATGCGGTGGTGAAAGCGGATCGAATCAATCGGTTCTGCATCTTCATTGGACCTTTCAGGATGATCCCATTAAGGTCACCTGCAATTTTCAATATCCAACAACCAACAAGAAGAAGTGGTCCAAGTAGAGTATTAGGCTCAATCATTTTTGCCTTTTCTATGATCTTGTGCCAGATCTCCGCCTCTCGAAGCTCTTTAAGAGCCACCCTGAGTTTGTCGACAAAGTCAGCTTTAGATTCAGCGCTTTGAGCTTCGCCGTAGCTTGGCGCAGGAGACATCCCGCTACGCAACATCGGCGAAGAGACGTGCCTCCCGTCCTTCGTTTCAGGCAAGGCTTCAGGCAAGGCTTCAGGCACCCTTATGATCCGAACAGCATAGTCAACCAAACGATCTTGGAGGTCGTATTCCCTATCCTTCTTCATTGGATATTCCTTGTTGGAGGTTGGATATTCAATCGTTTCATCTGCCTCATTTTCCTTGATGTGGATTCAATCGGAAGTTTTCCCGGTTCTCACTATAGATGCCAAAGGGTGACGTGTTATGGGGAGTGGTTGGGGCAGCGGCTTTAATTCGCAGGGCGTTAGCCTCGATTTCTCTCCCAAGCTGGCCGAGGATGGTCGCCTTG
>Ga0222651_1001574_pt1 | contig 10997 bp, 10 predicted proteins | sample AntAcemetagen369_FD_179855 | JGI IMG/M metagenome (GOLD analysis project Ga0222651, IMG submission 179855) | Saline water microbial communities from Ace Lake, Antarctica - #369 | ecosystem: Environmental > Aquatic > Non-marine Saline and Alkaline > Saline | place: Antarctica: Ace Lake...
TCCGTCTCGCTAGTCAATCCGGACTCCCTGAACCCGTCGCCTTCGTGCTTGGGGCCGATTCCGCCGCCGCCGGGCTAGTGCAAGGGGGTCATGTCGTGAATTGTGAATTTATGTGCGCCATCAGAGGTATAAAGGATATCAGTCCACCTCGTTACCCTTATTTCCTAATCGTCCGCGCAGCGTGGAGACCAGCCCGCGAATTTCGTGGGCGATATCCATGAGTTCCACGGCCGTTGGCCCCAAATACCTTGGCTCAATCAGGTTGTCCTCCTGACACGATTCCGCCGCCCCCAGCGCGTCGTCCACGTAACCGTGTGCTCGCTTCAATCGCACAATAGTGATGGCACAATGATCCAGCGCCGGTGGCCAAAGTCCACCATTGAGCGCCCCCGCTAACTTTCCCCCAATGCACATCGTCGCGTTGATCAACTCCAGCAAAGGATGCTCGGCTTGGGCATTCTCTGGGAGCCATTGCTCCTCCTCAGACCGTTCACTAAGCTGATGAAATAGATCCTCCGCACGCAGGACCAAGGGGTGCTCGAAATTCTGCTCTGCGTCCATTGCAGGATCCTCCTCCATCGCCTCCGCGTTCTCAATCAGCCCATCCCAATCCGGTCGCCCCGATTCCCATTCAAACGGCGGTTCCTGCTCTCCCGTCTCGTGACGCAAGCGCTCTCGCTCTTCATCTAAGATCCGTTCGAAGTCCGCCTCCACTCCTTCTCGCTGAAGGCGCGCTTGGATCCGGTCTGATAACAAGTCCTGCCGGGCCTGCCATCGCTCCGCATCGCCCTCTGTCATCGGCGTTGCCTCATCGATCTCCGGTGCCTCCTCTCCATCGCCTTTGGCCTCCGCCTCAAGTGCCGTCAGCGCCCGTTCCATAAATTCCGTTATCGCCCGACCATTCCCTTCCTTCTGAATCTGCTCTTCCTCCTCAGTCATCTCCCACGACGCATCGCCCTCCATCCGTAGCTCGAAGTGGGGCGACTCAATCACAACGCGTCCGTTCCGTTGGCTAAACCACTCAAAATAAAGGCAGTTTCCCCAATGCCAAGGCCACGGCTTCTTTGCCTCATAATCGTCGCCAATCTGGTCCAGGGGAATTTCTGGCACCTTCACTTTGCGCGACGCCGTGATGTCGCCCACCGCCCCATCCTGCGCTTCAGCCAGCCCGTCCAGGTCCATCGCCTTGGGTGTAGGGTTCTCGAAATACAACACTCGCCCCGCGACGTCGCGCCACGCGTTTCCCTTCAAATCTAACACCACCGGATCGTTTCTCCCGATAAACCAGATCCGCCCCCGCACCCGATCACGCTCCCTATTGTCGATCTCCCCCTTCACTACCGCTTCATCAATTCGCCATGCCATAATTCGAAGTCTGCACGATTAGAGCGCTTGTCACTAGGAGAATTCAATCTAGTCTTTACTATCCTTCTACCGTTCCTTTTGTCGTCTCAAAGCCCGTCTTCCCTGCTCAGACCCGATCCAACACCGCCTCACGGCGAAGATTCTCCACAAGTTCCTCCAACGCAGTGACCAGCGACATAGGGACATGTCGTGGTCGATCATTCTTCACTACTGGAGGCGTAAGAGCCTGCCGAGACCACGATCTCTCCGGAAAATGACCCGCGCACAGCCTCCCCCTAACTCAATCCTCCCTGTCAATTCGCCCTTTTCACCGTGCCTCTCGAAGACGAAATCCAGTCACTCGCCGCTGTCTCAAGCTTACTGAATCACTTGGAGTTCGACTACGACTCGAGGACTCAACAAAGGGGCAAAGCATACGCAGATTTCGGTGCAATCGCTGACCTGCAATTGAGCGATTTCTCGATCACCGGATCCGTGATTGGTTCACGACGAACACCTTACTGTACCTGCCTTTATTATGAGCAAGGAACGTGGGACTCGGAGTGCGATTGTCCCGTTGAAGTTAACTGCAAACACGCCTACGCCGTTGGGCTGGTCTGGAGCCAAGAAAGACTTAAAAGTATCAATGACTCACGCCAACGCGGAGGCCTCGCCATCCCCTCTTCTCCAACCTGGAAGTCGACGCCAATCCCGGCCCCAACCACTTCGAAAAAAAGATCTTTCCGCGAACATTGGTCGCCCATTCTCGCGGAACAGATCGGCCGTCCACTCACCGAAGAAGAAAACAGCCTACTCGGTCAACTCTCGGCCGCATTTCACCAACTCAGCTTTCACCCAAACCTGAGCCACCACACTTTGAGGCACCACGGACTGGCGGCTCATTTGGATTACCTCCCCCACCAATTATGGGAGCCCGCCTTCCCCCATTGGTGGAGCTACCAGAACCAACCCCGCGATCCATGGGAACTCTGGCAATACATCGCCGTGCATTGGCAGCAGCACGGTCGCGCCCTTCCCGCCGCATTTGCCCCCAAGACCGATATCGAATCCGTGCGGCAGAGCGTGGAAAACGTCATTGCACAGCAGGAGCTCGAGTCTTGGAAAACCAGCTTATTCAGTGAGCACAGCAGCGCAGGGTTTAAGCCTGCAACTACTGACCAAAAACTGACCGAAACCTATCGAAATTTGAGACTGGTTATCGATCCAAGCAACGGAGCCCAGCTACAGGGCCTGCCCGCCAAAGCAGGCAAACCATGGTGCAAGCCCATCGTCCGCTGGTTAAAGCACTGGATGAAAACCGGCCTTTCTGCGTTCGACGATCTCCCCGAGGCCGCCCGCGCCCTAGCCTTGGAACTCCGGCTCGCCTGCTCCCAGAATTACGGAGAGTATCCGCGAAACGGTCACATCGAGAATACCGAACTCGAGCGCGTGCTGTCTCATCCGCTCGCCGCCCAAGCCTGCGTCCTGCCCGATGGCTCGCCTTTTGTCATAGAGGAAAACCCCTTAGAGTTGCATGCCCGCGCCATCCCCGACGATCCCAAACGCCTGCGACTTCATCTCCTCACCCCCAACGGCGAAGACGTGACCACGGCGACGCCCTTCATCCACGCGCCCGGTCCACTTTATTCCCACGAGGGAAAAGTCTGGCGAGGACCTCCTCCCTTACCAAGCCTACACCTACCTCTTTCGGCCCTGAGCGACACTGCGGTCTCCCGCCATCTCAACACGCTTGGTCTCCGCCTCCCCGCTTCCCTCGCGGCAAAATTTGTCAAAGTCACGCTGCGCCCTCACGTCCGTTGCCGGATCGAAGAGATCGACTCGGGCTACCGATCCAGTCCTGAGTTTCAACTGGAACTTTCCGCTCGTAGTGACTCCCCGTCGTTCGAACAACAATTCGATCCCTCGCACGGCTGGCAATGGTCGCCCGAAAAGGCCCCGCCGCCCCCCACCGCCGATAGTCCCCACTATCATTTCGAACTTACCGCCGCCAGCCAGGTCGTCGCTTCTCTCGAAAATCTCAAGCTGAGTCCTCTCTACGGGACAAAGATATGGAGTCGCGCTGCCTCTCGTACATTTATCGACGACTTCATTCAGTGGCACGCGACCCTTCCCCACGACGCCATCGTCGAAGTCACGCCCGAACTCCGCGGTCTGGTGGACGGCCCTATTCAAGCCTCCTTGCAGACAAAAATCGATCCCGACGAGGCGTCCGGTCTCGACTGGTTCGATGTCTCCGTAAAGCTGGACACCGGTGATCTCACCTTCACTTCCGAAGAACTACGCCTGCTCCTCAAAGCCAAGGGTGGATGGGTGCGATTACCCCAACGTGGGTGGCAAAGCCTGCAAATTGATCTCGAGGACTCTGCCGATCCTTCGCCTCTCGCTGACCTCGGTCTCGCCCTCACTCCGGAAGATCTCCTCACCCCCAAGACCCAACGCTACCACGCGCTACAACTCGGCAACGTCAAGCTAGCCGACGAAGATCTTGCTCGACGCGTGCACGAACGCATCGCCGCCATCCGGGCCGTGCCGCCCCCGCCCCTTCCGGCCAACCTCCAAGCCCAGCTCCGACCGTATCAGCATGAAGGATACCACTACCTTGTCCACCTCGCGACGTTAGGCCTCGGCGGCATTCTCGCTGACGACATGGGCCTAGGCAAAACCGTGCAAGCCCTCGCCTGGCTACTCTGGCTGCGCGATCGCCCACTCGGCACCGAGTCCGCAAAAACCTCCAAGCACTCCGCCCCGAAACTCCGCGTTCTGGTCGTTTGCCCGAAATCCGTCATGAGCAATTGGGAAAATGAAACCGCCCGCTTCGCCCCCTCACTCCAAACCGGCCGGGCCATGCCGCGACGCGCGCTGCCGGATGACGTGAATATCCTCGTCATCAACTACACCCAACTTCGCCTCCGCGCCGAAGACCTGCGGGAAAATGCGTGGGATGCGATCGTCCTCGACGAAGGCCAGAACATCAAAAACCCGAGCAGCGCAACTGCGCGAGCAGCCTATGCCCTCAAGTCACGCCATCGCATCGTGCTCTCCGGCACCCCGATCGAGAACCGCTTACTCGACCTCTGGAGTCTGTTCATGTTTGCCCAACCAGGCCTCCTCGGAACCCAAACCGATTTCAAGCGACTCTACCGTGACCAAGACAACCCCGGTGCTGCCCACACCCGCTTAGCCAAACGCGTGCGCCCCTTTATGCTCCGTCGCACCAAAGGCCAAGTGGCTCGCGACTTGCCCGCCCGCACCGAAGAAGTCGTGACCTGCGAACTGGAAGGACCGCAACGCACCCTCTACGACGCCGAGCTCAAACGAGCCCGCCAACTCCTCCTCGGAGTCGATGACCCCAAGGCGTTCAACGCGGCTCGCTTCAACATCCTGCAATCTCTCCTTCGTCTGCGCCAGATCTGCTGCGACCCACGGTTGATATCGCCCACCATGGCCAAACCCTCCTCCGCCAAACTCGAAGCCCTGCTCGACACGCTGGAGCCACTCATCGCGCAAGGGCACCGCGTGCTCGTGTTCTCTCAGTTCGTCGGCATGCTGGAGTTAATCCGCGACGTGTTAAAGCAACGCGATATCGACCACCTCATGCTGACCGGTCAGACCGAAAATCGTCAGGACCTCGTGGATACATTTCAAAGCCCCACTGGCCCACCCGTTTTCCTCCTGTCGCTCAAAGCCGCCGGCTCCGGCCTCAACCTCACCGCCGCCAGCTATGTCGTGCTCTACGATCCCTGGTGGAACCCCGCCGTCGAAGCCCAAGCGATCGACCGCACTCACCGCATCGGCCAAACGTCACAAGTCATCGCTTACCGGCTAATCGCTAAAAACACCATCGAGGAAAAAATTCGCACCCTGCAGAGCAGAAAATCCGCCATGGCCGCCACGGTAGTCCAAGAGGAGAGCCTAGCAAAAGTGATGGACCTAGAAACCCTACGCGACGTGCTGAGTTAAACGCTCTCGCTAGCCACCACCCACGCCCAAACGATCGCTCTCCCTCCTCAAACGTAGAGACAGAGCGCTGGGGCCGTCCCGTCAGTCTCGCGGCAATCCTCGACCTAGCGCCGAACGAGCCGCAGGAATGAAACCGGAGCCAAATGAAACCATTTCGTCTCAAACTGAGCCGGATACCGTTGAGCTGATACCCGCTCACGTTGAGAGGGCACAGCGGAGGGTGTGGACGGTAAATTCGCCGGGGCAATTCAATCGGGCGGCAACGCCGCAGGACCCGGTGCCGACCGAGGTGTAGCCTTGGGTTCCGGCGGCTGTCCAAGGACCACAGATACGTTCACGTGGTTGTTTCTTGAGTGGCACATGAAGCCATTGCCCTCCGGGCAGGCACAACTGGCCTCCGTGGGTGTGACCGCAAAGCGTCAGATCGAAACGGCCTTCCGGCAACTCGTCGGCGATCTCCGGAGAGTGTGCGAGCAGCACGGTGAACGCTCCCTCGGGAATAGCTTGGGAGGCGGCAGCGAGATCGTGAGTGCGGTAGAAATGAGGGTCATCGATCCCCGCGATCCAGAGTCGTTCTCCGTCCCGTTCAATCGCGGTGGATTCGTTTAGCAATATGGGCAGACCCCATGCTTCCAGCGCCGGCACCTGTTCGATGAAGTCATGGTTGCCGAGGATACCGAACCGGGGCACTGCGGGCAACGTGGCCAACAGGCGGTGAGTGTCAGCCATGGCGGGGTTAAAATCTTCTCGAGTGGAATTTCGGAAATCCCCCGTGATAACGATGGCATCGCACCTCACTCCTTGCAGGCGGGAGATAAGGGAATCGGTAAAATCAGGATCCAGGTCGAGATGGAGGTCGGTAAGCTGCAGGAGACGAAAACCCTCAAACGCGGCAGGGAGCCGGGCAAGCTGCCAGGTGCGCTCGACCAGCCGAGGATTGAGGTGATTGGCGCGGGCCCGGCGAGCGAGCCGAGAAAGAATCAGGCATTGGGTCACGATAACATCGAGAGAGATGTGTTTTTCCAGTTTGAAGATTCCACTGCCTTGATGGGCGAATTGCGCCCAGTGGCTGGCCTGAGTGAGGAGCCGCCGCTGGAGGCGCTCAATCCCAAGGCGAAGAGAGAGAGGCTCGCATAGGGTTCGGGCAGAGGGGCAACCATGAATGGAAATCACAGCAGTCCACGAGTTTCCTGTCCATTCCGCATCAGCACTCTATCGGTAGGGGGTCATGTCGTGAATTGTGAATTTTCTCCAAGCACCCGGAAGTGACCCCCTCAAGTTCACGACGCGGCAGCTTGCCTATACTCTTCTAAAATGACCCAAATTTTCGGACTCATCGGATTCAGGTTGCGCGGACCGGCAATAATCCTCGGCCTGAAAACATGGGCATCAAGTATAAGCCGACAGTTAAGGACAATAAACTGGGCAGTCGTTTCCAACGGATGGGGATAGGCGAAGGCGATCCGCCCTTAGACCCCGGTCGGCGCACGCCTAAAAGACTGACCAAAAAAGAGGCTGCCCGCTTGGCCGCAAAAGCGGAACCCAAAGACTAGGCATCGCAGTAACCCCACAGAGTTCTCTCCTCACTCTGTGCCCTCCGGGGCCAACTCACCTGCCCGCTGACGTCCTACCGAACTCGCTGAGACTCCGGCCACTCTTTCGCTACCACCCGTTTAGCGGCTTCGATCACGCGCTGCACCAGTGCCGTAGGCTCACCGTAACTCAGTAGGGCCACTTCGATCGACTCGAAATCAGCCAGCGGCAACACCCGCACGTCTCGGTGTTTGATCGCTTCGGGCGCCGCGACGCTCACGCCCACGCCATAGCCATTAGCGACATAGCGCGTTACCAATCCAACCGAACTCGCTTCAATCGTATGCGGCCAATCGACCTTTCGTTGTTGCAGTCCTTGCTGGAAAACCCGCGTAATCATCTCCGTCGCCGGTAGACAAATCAGGGGCTCCTCAATCACGTCCTGCTTCCACAAATCTTCCCCCGCTTTCAGTTTCGAACGGCGATGCACGAGGAGAACCAAGGGCATCTGGAGTAAGCGTTCACAGCGCAGTTTCGGGGTCGGTTTATTTTGCAGCGGCACAATCGCGAGATCGATTTCTCGCTCCAACAACCACTTCTCCACATCCGCCTGCAAACCCGACCGCAGCCCCAATCGTAATTTCGGTTCATGCGCCTTCAGCTGCTCGATGACGGCCGGCAAGTAGTCCCGCAGCACCAGCTCCGAAGCCCCAATCCGCAAACTAGGCGAGGCGGCTTGGCGGAGTCGTTCTGCGGTCGTGTGCAGATTCTCAAAAAACGGCCGGGCAAATTCATACAATTCCTCGCCCGCCGCCGTCAGTTTAAACGGACTGCGCTCAAAGAGCTTCACCCCGAGGTCTTCTTCCAGCGAGAGGATCTGGCTACTCATCGCCGGCTGCTGAATCCCATAAGGCATGTTGCGCACCGCCCGACTAATCCCGCGGTGACGAGCGACGTAATAAAACAACTCCACGTGATGGATATTCAAAACCCCCATAGATTTGTTGGCGCGCTCAACTTTGGCAACGCCGGAAGGCTATCGATTCAATCGATAGGTCACATCAAATTTATCGATTAACGCTGCCGGTCCGATCTGCGGTAGAGTCGGCGCATGGAATCTGATCCATCCCCCACCCCCACTCCTCGCGTCATCGCCATCACCGCGCTGCTCGTTCTGCTGATCGTTGCCCTCACTGGCTGTGCCATGCCTTCCCATTCAAGTCACCAGTCGAGTAGCGTCGTGCAATTCCTCTATCCCACGGATGATCGCCCACTCGTGGCCCCCCAGATCCCGACCCTCCGCCTGCCCCTGACGGTCGGTTTGGCCTTCGCCCCATCCGCCGGACACGGAGCGAGAGGATTTAACCAAAATTTCCCCGAGGCCCGCCAACAAGAGCTACTGGAAGACGTGGCGGCCCAGTTCCGCAGTCTGGCCTTCGTCGACAACATTCAGGTCATCCCCACGACCTATCTCCGACCCGGCGGTGGCTTCGAAAATCTGGATCAACTTAAGTCCCTCATGGGCGTCGATGTCATTGCGCTCATTGCCTACGATCAGGCTCAATCCAGTATCGATGACGAAGCCAGTATCATCTACTGGACGATCATCGGCTCCTACATCTTCCCCACCCGGAAGAACGAAACTCACACCCTGATGGAAGCCGTGGTCTACGACATCAGCAGCCGCAGCCTGCTGTTCCGCGCTCCGGGCGTCAGCTCGGTTCGAGATCGCAACACCCTAATGGGCAGCGCCGACGAGTTGAGCAAAGACTCCGCTCACAGCTTCATCGCCGCGGCCGATGATCTATCCACCAATCTAAAAACCGAGCTCGACCGCTTCCAAGTTCGTCTCCGCGAAGAACCCGAATCCGCCCACATCGAACACCGCCCCGGCTACACGGGCGCGGGGTCGATTGAAGGTTGGTTTGGCGCCGGACTACTTTTGCTCGGCCTCGCGCGCTGGATCCGTCCAACGGCTTAACCATGATGCGCCAATTCTCCGTATTCATCTTCGGAATACTTTCGATCCTGCTCGCCGCGTTGCCCCATTATCACAACGCCCTGCTATTTGACCGCACCGCGATCTTAGGCGGCCAGTTCTGGCGATTGTGGACCGGCCACTGGATCCACTTTTCCCCGTCGCACCTACTCTGGAATGTCGTCGCCCTCAGCTTTACTGGCGCCTGGCTGGAGGCTCGTCAACCCGGCCTACTGCTGCGTTACACCGCTGTGGCCGCACCAGCAATTAGCGTGGGGCTGCTGGTGCTTGAACCCCACCTGATCACCTACGGCGGACTCTCTGGGCTAGGCACAGGCATGGTCGCCTTGCTCGGCATCACGCTTTGCCGCAGTCGCGGCTTTGATCGCACCATCGGAGTCAGCACCCTCGTTCTTCTCACGGCCAAACTTTTGCACGACCTCATTCCGGGCACTGCCTTGCTCAGTCGCTTCGATCTACCCGCGGTCCAAGCATCCACGACCGCTCACCTCCTTGGAACGCTGCTCGCGGTGATCGGAAATCTCGCAGGACCAAAGCCCTTCTTCGCCGGGCGTATTTCCGAGGATCAATTCGACAAATCCCGCAACCTACGATCCCGCCACCAACTCTAATCACCCAACCCTCAACGCTCGTTAGCAAACGGGGTGCGCGTCAGGGTCTCGCGCAGCAGCACTTGGTTCGCGTTTTCCAATTTCGCTGAGAGTTCTGTAAAGATCGCTTCAGGCTCTCGCGGCTTCACGAAGTTCTTCGCCGCATGCTCCCGCAACTGCCTCCAATATTTATCGAGGTAAGCTTGCCCCGCTCGCAGACAGGCTGACCTCGTTTGTTCAGCCCCAATCAACATTTCGTTTTTACCTTCGTTCCGGAACTCCCGGGCCTATTCCTCCGCCGCCTCCAAATCCCCCTCAACTTTGGCCACACCCCGAACCGCGATTCGATCCACCCATTCTTCCCTTTACCTGTCTTGGGTGCCCGGTTCGATATTCAAAACCACCGCTTTCCGCCCCCGGCACCCGCCCCTACCCGCCACCGCCTGCCCTTCTCCGTCCAAAGGCAAGGAAATCACTACGCGATCAATCGACATCGCTGAAGATCTCTTCGATCGGCAAGGCGAACAGGCGGGCAAGTTTGAATGCCAGCGGTAAACTGGGGTCATACTTCCCAGTTTCAATCGCGTTGATCGTCTGGCGCGAAACACTTAATTGCTCCGCCAGATTACTTTGGGACCACGACCGGGCAGCCCGTAATTCTCTGAGTTTATTTTTCACCGGTAGCGGGCTTTGGCGACTGCGGTTCCGATACTCCACAGCATGAACATCGTGATGAACACTCCCCCAATCTCCAGTCCGTGCGGGTAGTCTTCCCAGCCAAGACCATGGGCGTTGAGAACGTTTAACACCGTCGTCACCACCACGGTGCCCGCCATCGCGAAACTCCAGGCTTCGAGTTGAATTCGGCGCTGCATTTCGTCGAGCGACTGGAAGGAACCCCAGAGTTTTCTCAGATACATTATTCCCGGCAACAGCGGCAACAGCGCCATCCCGACCCCCAGCAGGGGTGCCCAATTCGGATTATCCTGCACCAGAAACAACGTCACCAAGTAGGTCACCGTCGTCACGCCCAGCCAGGCCGTCGCCGCCAAATCTTTTTTGAGTTTCGAGTCCCGTCCTGAGCGCGGTTTGGTATCGGCTATGCTTTCTTCAATCATGCTTCTTATGTAAAGCCTCCTTGTCTTTTGTCAATTAACCTTTACACCTCCTCATCTCCCCTTGAGGCCGATCAACAGTCTGGCGAATCGGCTCCAGCCTAATGGGGTCATGTCGTGAATTGTGAATTTTCTGTGTTCCCAGTCGAGGGATAGACAGAAATTATTTCGACTCTTCGATAGGTCCCGCTTGCACGGGTCTCAGGCCGCTCCCTAAAGTCTTCCTTTTCCCTGTTTCCGATGCCCGTCCCGACGTCCAAAACCCTCTCCAAACCAACCGATTCCGTCATGCCTGCCTCCTCCGACCTCACGGAAGGCTTGATTGATCAACAATTGGCAGAGGACGAGCAGCAACTCGCCTCGTGGCGCGAGCAAATCGACGCCCGCCTCGAAGACCGTGCCGACCGCCAAGCCCGCCATCGCGATCAACTCGAA
>Ga0222651_1001579_pt1 | contig 10979 bp, 12 predicted proteins | sample AntAcemetagen369_FD_179855 | JGI IMG/M metagenome (GOLD analysis project Ga0222651, IMG submission 179855) | Saline water microbial communities from Ace Lake, Antarctica - #369 | ecosystem: Environmental > Aquatic > Non-marine Saline and Alkaline > Saline | place: Antarctica: Ace Lake...
ATAGAAAAAACAAAAATTATAACATTTACCTATTTTATTAAAGATATAGAATAAAAGTACGTAGTACAATAACTAAGCATTCTGACTGCTGGAACAGCCTAGTCTGACCCTTCGACAGGCTCAGGGTCCACTTCACTGTGCTGGGAATTAGGGTTACTATGGGAAATTGTTTTCCCTGTTTTGCTTTTTAATGGTTGGAGGATGAAAAAGTAGGCGGTTATAGGTTATTCGTTTGCTTAATTTTATTTTATTTCAGGAGATTAAGTCCACTTTTTTTATGGTTTAGGAGTGATTTTTGGGCCGTTTTTGCCATTTGGGCATACCTGTCCCGTTAAGCTGCTGACTAAGGACGACAGGTAGTTTTTTTGGCCTTTCGATAGATGGAAGTATGACGCTGCTTTCTTTTCGGTCAAAGATTCGAAACAAGTAGCGCAATCCGTAAACGGTGTATTTAAAGAAACTGTCGGAAGGCGTGTGGTGTTTCCGTTTTAGGAAATGGAGGTAATCCTGAATGACTTCATCGTCAAGCTCGAGCAGGTCACAGTTGAGATGTAATCCCATATGAGCCAGACATCGGGCATAGTTGGTGAGCGTACTTTGGCTCTTGCCGGAAATGGTTATTGACCTGCGGAGCCTTTTGAGCTGTAAATCAAAGCCTGGCACATTTTTACAGGCTTTTTCAATGATAGATTGCTTTTTTTTTCATAGCTTAAATGTTGAATATTAAAGATAAGTCTAACGTAGGAAGAAACGGCAATAAATGCTGGCTTCCTGCCTTAGCAGGATTCGTTCAACACGGTGTATGTGTCATGTGCTTCACTGCGTATATGAAAGTTTGTAGGTCTTGCCGCTGCTTTTTGTGTTTTTCAAGATAGCATAGTTTAGAATTACTTGCCGGAGGTTCTTTCATCTCTCTGGCCTCACTCAAGCTCGGTATTCTTAGTGTGAAAGGACTTTCTCGCGAAGTTTTTCCGGACTTGAACGGAAACACAAAAAGCGCTAAATTGGTGGTGACTTATGTAGGGTGGCACACGGGCGTTAGCGGTCATTGTAAAAAAACGACCCATAGAATGTTAACACTATAAAATTGAGTAAAATTATGAACACAAAATCACTAATGATGGCAAGTCCAGTTTTTATGGGACTGATTGTAATAGCCTTATGCTTTATGCCAAATGAAATCATGAAATATAAACTGGTTGAATTTCCTTCTCAGGGTTCTATAATTCGAGGAAGGCTCACCACGTAAAAAATTTCATTTTAAATGATATAATTCTTTTAGCGTTATTAAAAATGGCTCTAGTTTAAAATAGTGTTGTTAATCAACTTTTCATAAGAAATTTGAATATCCCTGTATTTTTGATAAGCCTCAATATCTTGTGTTGTTTTTTGTGTAAAGCTTTTTAACCTATCACTACTTAGCTTTAGCTCCTCTTTAATTCGGTACCAATATAGATACTGTTGCAGATATTTTGTTGATACACCCCAAAATGAACTTTCTATCCATTTCTTAAGCTTGTTATGTGTTGAGTTTACGTGTTGAATATGAAAAACTTTTTTCTTAACCCGTTCTTTGGTAACCGCTTTTAGCGTGTGGTGTTCTATCTTATTGTCTTTGGCAAAACCTTTAAAACTGGGATGAGCATCGCTGCATAATATAGTTTTACTTGGATTCACTCTAGCTCCAATTGCGTTTTCAATATCTATTTTCTTTAATCTTCCCATCGTCGCCACAGTAAGATCTAAACCTGATTTCCTGTCTTGTGTCACTATCACAGCAACTTGGTCATTACTAACACCTCTAGTTTTTGATGAACCTCCTCGTTTTCTTGGTTTGCGATGATTTACAGGCTTTCCTTTTCGTGAATCGAGGAAGAAAGTCTCGTCACTTTCGGTAATACCACTAAAGTCGTCTTTATCATTACCTGATAATGAAGTAAGTATCTTGTGACGCCAATCAAATGCTGTTTTTTTGTTTATAGATAGGGCAACCTTAATACTATCTAGGCTTTTTTCTTCAAGCATTAAACCTAAGTAATCATCCAACTTCTCTTTATGATGAATCCCTGCTATCCAAGTACCTGAATATTCAGTAAAACTACGGTTACAAGATTTGCATTTATAACGTTGAGAATTGCTCTTAAAACCAAACTTAACGTATTTATTGTGTTTGCAATGAGGACAAACGCCTTGCTTATTGTTCAGTAATTCACGTCTGGACTCCTGACATCTATTTATCTGCTGAGATTCATTTTCTTTATTTTGAACTTCTGCAATTACTCTTTGCCTCTCAATTATAGGGAGTTTGATCAATTCTGATTTAATTTCTGATATAGTCATAGGACAAATATTCGAAAAACATACCTATTTTAAACTAGAGCCTTAAAAAGTAAACAACCTCGGGGCAAGCCCACGAGGCATTTAGCGGAAAATATTTTCATTTTTCGAGGCAAGCCTCGGGGAATTAAACCCAATAGAGATTAAACTTAACCCTAATATACTGCCATTCGCCTGCACTATAAGTCGATTAGACGATTATTGTTGTTTTGTTTCCTAGAAAAGAAGTAGTTTTGTAAAAAAAATAGATCGAGTAATGAAAAATCCTAAACATATTATTTTACTCCTATTGGTTTTTATAACTGTATTTAACAGTTGTATGAAAATAGACCCCATCGTTGAACCAGATTCAGTTACTGAAATTGCATCTGTAAAAGACCTTAACGTTCCTGCTAGCTTTGATTGGAAGACTAGTCAGACCCTAAATATCTCTGTGACTTTGCCAAGTAACGGAGTAGTTCAACCATTAATTATCACTATATAGTTCGGGTTCAAAGACTTATTTCCGTGGATATCCAGATGATGGATCCAGAACAGTAAATACAATAATAACTATTCCTTCATATTTAAGCGAACTGCGGTTAATATACAATGGTACCAACGGACCAAATATAGTCTCCATCAATAGCAATTCATTGACATATGATTTTAGAACCAGAACTCAGTCAGCTAATAGTAGGTCGCTTGCTGCAATTGATCTTGGATCACTTTCAAACTTTACTCTTTATACGAACGTAGGAGCGATTTCAAATGTAGGTACTTCAGAAATTACAGGTGATGTTGGTTCAGGTACGGGCGCTATATCTGGGTTTGGACCTCCTTCAATTCTAAATGGGACTATACATAGTGGTAACCTCGTTACTGCACAAGCAGAACTAGATTTAGCCGCTGTTCTTATTCAATTGAACAACACCATAACTACAAATTCAACTCATGCTCCAGTGTTCGGCTCTGAAATACTACCTCCAGGAGTTTATGCTATAGGCGCAGCAGCTTCTATAGCTGGGACTCTTACCTTAGATGGAGGAGGTGACCCCGATGCTTTATTTGTTTTTAAAATTGGAGGAGCCTTTACAACTGGCGCCAATTCGACAGTAGTTTTAATTAATGGAGCTTCAGCGGAAAATATATATTGGGTGTGCACAGGTGCCGCTTCTATGGCTGCTGGAACGTCCATAAGCGGGAATATATTTGGTAGTCCTGGTGCAGTTTCTATGGGACTTGGTTGTGAACTAAACGGCAGATTAATAGCTACTTCAGGAGCTGTTAGCTTGCTTAGCAGCACGTTTATAATTCCTGATCAAAGCCAGTCAATCATTGAAATTTCTACACTATACTTTGAACCAGATTTAATTTTTACCATTACAAATACAGGTGAAGACATGGGAATACCTGCAGCATACACTTTATTTAAAAATGATGTCCCTGTTATAAGTGATACATATAAATTAAATCTTAATGAAAGTATCGATATTATTTCAGAAGCTACAGTTGATGATGTTTATAGACTAGTAGTTGCAACTTCAGTTCAAGGTGATCTAGAAGAAACATTTGAAGGTTGCGGCGAGATTCCTTCTTCACAACATAGCGGATCGCTAGCCTATGAAGACTTATGGCCTGCTACAGGAGATTTTGACTTAAACGACCTCGTTGTTGATTATGATTTTAATATCGTCAAGAACAACCAGGAAGTTGTTCAGAGTATGACGGCTACTTTCACAATAAAAGCATTCGGAGCTTCTTCTCGTAATGGATTTGGGTTTACATTGTCCACTGTTAATCCTGACGATATAGTTTCTGTTACTGGGTACGACGTAATAAACAATACCGTTTTTGACATTGGCGGCAATGGTCTCGAAAATGGTCAAAGCAAAGCTACTATTATTGTTTTTGATGATACACACAGAATAATGCCGACTGCAACAGGCGGTACTGGTGCGAATACAAATTTGTCAGTAGGTTACACAGAACCTGTATCAGTGGTTGTAAATATTGTCTTCGCCAATGACGCGATCACATACAGCGAATTAAATATTGGTGAATCTTTTAATCCGTTCCTCATTGTGGAAACAAGAGTAAATGGAGCACCTGGATTAAGAGGCAAGGAAGTACATCTGCCAGGTTATGAGCCTTCAGATTTGTTTGATGAAACTCTTTTTGGACAATCTAATGATAATTCGTCTCCAATTGATGGAATATTTTTTGTGACTAGCGACAATCTACCATCAGGTATAAATATTATAGACGGACCATATACTTGGATTATCGAGGCTGAAGACATAACTCAAGCTTATCTTAAATTTGCAGAATGGGCAGAATCTGGTGGATTTAATTATCCAAACTGGTTCGTAGACCTACCGGGTTTTAGAAATAACAGCTTACTCTATTAATTAGTCATTTGAAAATACCTAAACGAGCTTCTCTTTTAAAAAAAAAAAGAGAAGCTCATTTTTTTTATTCTACCTTGTTCTATGCAGTATCCATTAAAATGACCACAAATTTTCTGGCAATCACACTACTGTCAATGTCTACAGCTAATTCACTTAGCTTTAGTTATTGTTATTACTAAATTATTCTTGGTGATTTCTAAAAGATCGAAACCACCTCAACCACTTTTTTAAGCACGAAGATACATTTACAATACCTCCCCTGGTAACTCAAGCAGATTAGACACTAAAAAATTTATCAGAGAAAAATACTATCGAATATGTTTTATTATGCTAGTTCAATTCTCAATTAAGAACTTCAGAACTTTTAAAGATAAAGCTACAATTAGTTTTATTGCTTCAAATTATGATAAAGATACAAGAGAAGATGAAAACATTTTCCATGACACTAATCATAATCTTAGATTGTTAAAAAGTTGTGTAATTTATGGGGCTAACGCCAGCGGAAAGAGTAAGTTTGTTGAAGCATTGGTCTTTATGAAAAGATTTGTAATTACTTCATCAAAGGACAGTCAAAAGGGAGACAAAATCCCTGTCGAACCATTTAAATTAAATTCAGTTTCTGAAAAAGAACCAAGTGAATTTGAAGTAATTTTTACCCATAATAATGTTGTATACAGATATGGTTTTGAAGTAACTAACAAAATTGTTGTTTCTGAATGGTTATATTCTAAACCAAAGACAAAATAAATTGAATTATTCTATCGTGATTATCAAAATTTTTCAATTCACAAGAGGAGTTTTCAAAAAGGAAACACATTGGTAAAAGAAGGGTTAATTAGAGACAACGCATTGTTTTTATCAGTAGCGGCACAGTTTAACGAAAAAACATCTGTTAAAATCATTGAATGGTTTAAAAATATTGGAACTATTTCAGGTATCAAAGAAGATGGTTACGAAGGATATACAATTAACAAAGCAAAGGATGCTAATTTTAAAAATAAAATTTTAGAATTGTTAAAAGCAGCAGATTTGGGAATCCAGGATATTCAAGTTGAAATGTTAGACTTGTAAAAACTCCCACATGATATGCCAAAAGAATTAAAAGAGTTCATTATTAAAAAATCTGAGGAAGATGAAGATGCTGAATTTCTTTCAGATGTACTTACTACACACAAGAAATATGACGATAATAATAATCTAGTCGGTAAAGTAAATTTATCTTTAGATGATGATGAATCTTTTGGAACAAGAAAGTTTTTTGCACTTACAGGATCTGTATTAGACGCATTAGAAAATGGAAACGCTTTAGTTATTGATGAACTTGACTCTAAATTACACCCTAACTTAGTATGTAAAATCGTTTCATTGTTTAACTCAAAAGAGAAGAATCCTAAAAATGCACTCAGGCGCTCCGAACCAAAGAAAAGTGTATAATTGAAATTCGGTGCTTAAATGAGGTTGCGGTGAGAGTGGCCAAAGCCTAGCGCCGGAACGTGGTGTGTCTTGAACAACAGTCGTGAGACTGTTGGTGCTTTAAAACAGATGAGAGTAGGTCTCTCAATGACGACTTTCAGAGCCTGTCCCGCTTTGCGGGAAGTAGTTATTAAACCACCTTATGCTGCAATATTAGGAAACTGTAATGTGGTGAGCGATAAGGAAAAACGAGAATATGAATTCTTGTAGGTGAGTGTATGTGAGTTGAACGAAAGTGAACCAATGATGAAGCCTCGTAAGCGCAAAAGGAGATGTCAAAAGCAGGTGGTTACGTTTGTACCTGCAACGGAGTGTGTAAGAAACCTGATTACTGTACACATGGCATCCGGGGTTAAGTTGGCAAGACGCATACACAGGCTGTTTTAAGGAACAAGTGAACTCTATATCGCTCTGTAAAATCGCAAGAGGAAGCAGACAACATGGATGTGGTTGAGATATGGGGGACAGACTTAGCAGTAGTAGTGATGAAGTTTCTGTAATGGAAATGGAGCGAAGGGCTAGGCATGTTGAGTTTACATAACAATTTACAACCGTAAAAGGAATGATTGATTATTATGAAACAAAGTCACAGCCAATAACCAAAGTAATGGTTTGGCAGGCTTACAAGGAAGTAAGGAGTAACAAAGGAAGCGGAGGCATAGACAACATGAGTTTGGCATACTTGGAGAAAAACAAGTCAAAAGAACTCTATAAGCTATGGAATCGGCTCACTTCGGGCAGCTACTTACCAGAGCCAGTCAGGCAAGTTACCATACCCAAGAAAGGGGGAGGCGAACGCAAGTTAGGCATTCCCACCGTACTGGATAGAGTAGCGCAACAAGTAGTCAAGCACCACTTAGAAAAGGTAGTTGAACCCAAATTTCATGACAGTTCGTTTGGGTATCGTCCCAAACGCAATGCACATCAAGCCTTAGAGCAAGCCAATCGTAATACGTATAACCACGACTTTGCCATTGATCTTGACATTAAAGGTTTCTTTGATAACATTGACCATGAACTATTGATGAAAGCGGTTGAACATTACTGCAAAGAAAAGTGGGTTTTGATGTATGTAGAACGCTGGTTGAAAGCAGGAGTGCTGCAGCAAGACGGCACGCCAAAAGCAACGCTGACAGGCACCCCGCAAGGAGGAGTGATCAGTCCGCTATTGGCCAACATCTTCCTGCATGTGGCATTGGACAATTGGATGGCAAAGAACCATCCCGAAAAGCCATTTGAACGCTATGCCGATGATATTGTGGTGCACTGCAAGACAGAGAAGCAAGCCTTGTTTATGCTCAGGCAAATACAAGTGCGCATGCAACAGTGCAAACTGCAACTGCATCCCGAGAAGACCAAAATTGTCAATGTCAGAGGTATTTCAGAACAGAAATACCCCAAAGGGTATGACTTCTTAGGGTTCACCATCCAACCAAGTTCCTACAAGCATCCGAACAAAACAGAGGTCAAAACCATTCCGTGTTTATTTGTAAGTACGAAATCCAAAACAAGTATTTTGGATAAGTTTAGAAACATGCAAATACACAAGAAACGCAAAACGCTTGAAGAGGTGGCAAAAGACCTCAATCCAGTGATTAGAGGAATTATCAATTACTACCACAAATTCAGGAGAAGCGATATGAGGGATGTTTGGAGGCAACTGAATGCACGACTACTGAAATGGGTGAAATGGGAAAAAGGCCTGTACAAGAAAGCAAGTATCCGATACTTGAAAACCAAATACAGGGAACATCCCAACCTATTTCCACATTGGTTACTGGTATGTCCATAGAATAGAGATATTTGGGAGACTTAACAACATGAAGAGCCGTGTGAAGGGAGACTTTCACGCACGGTTCTGTGGGAAGGTGAAGGCGAAATTCCTTTGCCTGACCCGATTATGGGCAATCCAAAAACTACGAACATTCAGGACACAAACCAGACAAAGTAAAATTCATTTCGCTGACTTTGTAATTGTTTGGTAGTTTATAACTCGGTTCAACATCTTCAAGACAAGTTACAGACTTACATTTTTGACAACTAAAATGTATATGATTATGGCTGTGTTCTGAAGAACACGATTGACAACTTGCAAATTTTATTACACCGTCAGTATTGACAATTTTGTGAATCAAGCCCTCATCAAGCAACCTTTCCAAGACACGATAAGTCGTTACTCTATCACAAAAACCTTTCAGAGAGTTTTGTATTTCGCCTTGAGAAAGAGCTACAGATGAAGATATAATCAATTCTTTGATTTTCGTTTTTGCTTTCGTATTTCTTGACATTATCATTTTTCTTTAAAATATTAATGCAAAACAGTTGCGTTTGCAAATATAATTCTTACTTTTGCAACATTGTTGCATTAAGGAATTTTCATAATGAATCTAACTACATTTAAGACAGATAAGATTGGAATAATTGCAAGTACATTATGTATGATACATTGCATTGCAACACCATTTTTATTTTTAGTCAAGACTTGTTCAACTTCTTGCTGTGAATCTTCCCCAAATTGGTGGAGTTCATTAGATTTTCTATTTCTCTTAGTATCGTTTTTTGCAATCTATCAAGCAAGCAAAAACTCTTCAAAACTATGGATGAAATATGCAATGTGGACTTCTTGGGCGGTTTTACTTGTTGTACTATTAAACGAAAAAATACATTTATTTTCTCTTTTTGAATACGCCATATATTTCCCAGCTCTAACGCTTGTTATATTACATATTTACAACTTAAAATACTGTCAATGCAAAACAGATGCTTGTTGCACAAACTTAAATAATTATGAAAAAACAAACAATTGAAGAAATTGGGGATAATCATATACTAACAAATATTGAAACGCCTTTACTTTCAAATGCTTTTGAAAAATCAGACGAAGAAAAGATTGAAAATATTCAACACTACTTTTCAAAAATAATGCAAGAACTTGGACTCGACTTAAAAGACGAAAGTTTATCAGGAACACCCTATCGTTTTGCGAAAATGTATGTAAAGGAGTTGTTTTACGGATTAAACCCAAATAATAAGCCTAAATTATCTGTATTTCCTAATAAGTATGGTTATAAAAAAATGCTTATTGAACAAGATATTACTATCGACTCATCTTGCGAACATCATTTTTTACCTATCACTGGACACGCTCATATTGGATATATCCCCAATGAAAAAGTTATAGGCTTATCTAAAATAAACCGTTTGGTAGATTATTATTCACATCGCCCACAAGTACAAGAAAGATTGTGTTTGCAGATTCTAAATGATTTACAAAAAACACTAAATACCAAAAGTGTTATTGTTATTTTAAACGCAAAGCATTTGTGCGTATCATCAAGAGGAATAAAAGACAAAGACAGCTCTACAACTACCATTGAATTTGGTGGTTGCTTTGAGAATATAGAAAACAGAAATGAATTTTTCCAAAACTTAAATAAAAAACAATAAAATGAATAAGAAACTTCCAGTAACTGTATTAAGCGGTTTTTTAGGAGCAGGAAAAACAACTTTGCTCAACTACATCTTGCACAACAAAGAGGGCTTAAAAGTAGCCGTAATTGTGAACGATATGAGTGAAGTGAATGTAGATGCAAGGCTTGTAAATGAACAAAATGTACTTTCACGAACCGAAGAAAAATTAGTAGAAATGAGTAACGGTTGTATTTGTTGTACACTTCGGGAAGACTTAATGATAGAAGTAGAAAAACTTGCTAACGAAGGCAGATTTGATTATTTGCTTATAGAAAGTACAGGAATTAGCGAACCAGTTCCCGTTGCTCAAACTTTTAGTTTTGTAAGTGAAGATGGCGATATTGACTTATCAAAATTCAGTTACATTGATACAATGGTAACAGTTGTGGACTGTTTCAACTTTTTTAAAGATTTTGGGACGAATGAATTATTGGTTGACCGCAAATTAACCGATATGGAAGGGGACTATAGAACTATTGTAAATCTATTGACCGACCAAATAGAATTTGCCAATGTGATTATTTTAAATAAAACAGACTTGGTTGACGCAAAAACGGTCGGGATTTTAAAAGCATCAATTCAAAAACTAAACCCTGGAGCAAAGATTATTACTTCTGATTTTAGCAAAGTAAATCCGAAAGAGATTTTAAACACCAAACTTTTTGACTTTGAGGAAGCTCAAACATCAGCAGGATGGCAAAAAGAATTAGAAGGCGGGACACACACACCAGAAACGGAAGAATATGGAATATCTTCATTCGTTTTTAGAAACCAAAAACCTTTTCATCCTGAACGCTTTTGGAAATACATCAATGAGGACTACCCATATAGTATAATTCGTGCTAAAGGATTATTTTGGTTAGCATCACGACCTGATGATGCTATTAATTTTAGTCAAGCGGGTGGTTCATCTCGAATGGAAAGAGCAGGAGTTTGGTGGGCAAGTATGACCTTTAATGAAAGAACAACTTACCAATCATTTGCTGATAATCGTGAATATATTGAAAGTAAATGGAACAAGCAATGGGGTGACCGAATGAATGAACTTGTTTTTATCGGACAGGACATTGAAAAGGAAAAGATGATTGCCGACCTTGAAAATTGTTTACTACAAGATAATGAACAAGTTTTATTTGAAAAAAAGACTAAATTTAATGACCCTTTTCCGAAAGAAATGTAACGCCTGAAAATAGGGCAGCAGATAACAATTAAGCATCGTTTTCCGGCCTTAGCCGGAATATGTGCTTTGTGTTGAACTAAACCGTGCTGTTTGGGATACCTTATATATGTGGGATCGATTTATCGGGT
>Ga0222651_1001581_pt1 | contig 10971 bp, 6 predicted proteins | sample AntAcemetagen369_FD_179855 | JGI IMG/M metagenome (GOLD analysis project Ga0222651, IMG submission 179855) | Saline water microbial communities from Ace Lake, Antarctica - #369 | ecosystem: Environmental > Aquatic > Non-marine Saline and Alkaline > Saline | place: Antarctica: Ace Lake | collected...
AGCAATCGAGACATGACTGTGACCTTTAAAACAACTTCTATTAATTTACTTACTTCGACTTTGTTTGAAATGGTAAACTAAATCTTAGAACTGACTGACTTTAAAAAAGTTCACTAGTAATATGGGCCAAGTTTTATAAAATCAAAAAAGTTTGGAGTTAGTCAGGCTTATTAGAGAGAAGATTAGTACTAATTTCTCTGAATAATAGGAATAAAACTTGATGCATCTCTTCTCCAATTGATTGCCTAAGTATAGCAAAGGCTTTGGTGATATGTGCTTCAACGGATTTGACCGAAACTTGTTTATACTCCGCAATCTCTAAATTTGTGAGTCCATCATGTTTGCTTAACATAAATATTTCCTGACATTTGGGAGGCAGGTTGTGGATTTCCTGTTTTACTAATTTTATTTTTCGATCTAAGGCATGTTGATCTACATTTTCAACAATAGTGGTAAGTGCATCAATATATTTTTTCTCCAAAGGAACAACTAACTTCTGTTTCCGATATTCATCTATAAATTCGTTATAAACGGATTTATAAAGAAAACTTCTAATTTCAAAATCACACTTTAATTGATCTCGTTTCTTCCAAGTACGAATAAAAACGTTCTGTACAATATCTTCAGCAGCGTTATGATCATTGATTAGACTATAAGCATAAATACAGAGCTTATGATGGAAGTAATCGACTAGGACGGTGTATGCTTTTGAATCCCCTGATTTCAGGGCTTCAATAAATTGTGTGTTATCCAAATAATCTTTAAACATATGACAATATGATAATAATAAGCGACTAATTTGCACAATTATAAAAAAAATACGCTAAAAAAGTTAGGGTTGTGTAAAATTCATACGTATTAATTGTAAATAGTAGAATGAACGATCATAAAGTGAAAGCACTAATAGCTAAATTCCTGACCCATCAAGCCTCGGCAGCTGAGTTGGATATGCTAGATAAATGGTTGAAAGATTCTGAAAACGAACAATTGTTCAATTCCTATGTCCAAACAAATTATGCAATCGAATACGAAATGAGGCAATTCGAAGCCAATAAGGTAAAAAGTAAGTTGCAACAATTAATGGATGCAGAAAAAAAGACTTTAAAACTCAAAAAATGGCGTCAAATTATAGGCTATGCAGCTGCAGCAGTTTTCACAGGTTTATTAGTTACGGGCTATTTTCTTAAAGACTATATTTTCAATACGACAGTTGAAACGAACCCTAGAATAATTAGCAATAATATAGAGAATGGTTCCGATAAAGCAACCTTGACCTTGGAGGACGGCTCTCAAGTTGCTTTAGGGAAGGGTAGTGCTTATGAAACACAAAATGTACATAGTGATGGTGAAGAAATCATGTACGGGGCAGGGGAAAGCAATATTTCAGAAGTGGTCTTCAATTTATTAACTGTTCCAAGAGGAGGACAGTTTCACCTGGTTTTGTCCGATGGAACGGAAGTGTGGTTGAATTCCGAGTCACAACTTAAGTATCCGGTAAACTTCATAAAAGGACAAGCCCGTCAAATTGAACTCGTATACGGTGAAGGGTACTTCGATGTTTCTCCGAGCACTGAACATGACGGCTCAAAATTTATAGTTTTCAATCAATTTCAAGAAATAGAGGTCTTGGGCACAGAATTCAATATTAAAGCCTATAAGGAAGAAACTACAATATATACAACTTTAGTGGAAGGCAAAGTGGCAATTAGTACGGCATCTACAAAAAATGTACTGGAGCCATCACAACAAGCAAGCCTGAACCTTAATGATGACAGCATAGATATAGATACCGTCAATGTTTATAACGAGATTTCATGGAAAGAAGGTGTTTTTAGTTTTCGTAGAAAACCGTTAGTAGAGATTATGAAGGTGTTATCGCGCTGGTATGATATCGATGTTAATTTTGAGAGTCCTAAACTTGAAAAAGCACTATTTAATGGAGCGTTGGGTAAAGATCAAAACATTGAAGATATATTGAATACAATTAAAAATTTCGGAGTCATAAGGGATTATGAAATAATTAATAAAACAATCCTTTTAAAATAATATTTTTTATAAAAAAGGGAGCGAAGAAGAACATTTAGCGGTGCATCAACTTCGTCCCTTTAGAGCATATTACTTAAACTAATGTCTAACCAATACCATGTAAATTTATGAAAATTAAATTAATTAAGTCGCAGTCATTCGTCCGAATGCGGGTGCTAATTTTGATTATGAAAGCCTTTATCTTCTTATTGTGCACAACCGTTTTTGGAATTACTACAGAAAAATCATTTTCTCAAGAAAAAATATCTATTGAAGTAGATAAGGTAGTTTCTGTAGATGAGGTCTTTGATATTATTCAGGACCAAACAAAGTATCGTTTTTTATATCCTGCCGATTTGTTTACAAACGCACCTAAGGTACAATTAAAGAAAGGAGAGATTGGAGTAGATGAGCTCCTAAAACAAAGTTTATCCCATAGTGCTGTTGAATTTGAACTGTCACAAAAAAATCGTATCGTAATCCGGGAACGGAACTCAAATGACAAGCCTACCGAAGTGCTTTCGCAGCAGCAGCAGCAGCAGAAATTCGAAGTATCGGGTATGGTAAACGACGAAGATGGTGGGCCTTTACCAGGAGCGAGCATTGTTGAAATGGGAACCTTAAATGGAACCCAAACCGATTTTGATGGTAATTTTTCGCTTGCCGTCACCAATGAAAATGCTGTTTTAATGATATCATATATTGGTTTTGCTACCAAAGAAATTTCTATCAATGGGCAGGCGAATATAACTGTGACCCTAGAGGTTGATGCCTCTGGACTAGAAGAGGTTGTAGTTGTTGGTTATGGAACCCAAAAAAGACGGGATTTAACCGGGGCGGTATCCTCAATCAGTACTCAAGATATTGTTAGAGCAAATCCGGTACAGGCTGCCGCTGCTCTGCAAGGGCAGGTAACTGGTGTTAATATCAATAAAGTAAAAGGTAGACCGGGAGATGGTTTCACTATTGATATCCGGGGCCTCAGTAGTTTTGGCGATAGTGAGTCAAGTGCTCCCCTTGTTGTAATTGATGGGGTTGTCGGGGGTGATATAAATGCAATGAACCCCAATGATATTGCGGCAATGGATGTGCTGAAAGACGCATCATCTACGGCTATTTATGGTTCACGTGGTGCCAATGGGGTAATTATCATCACAACCAAGAAAGGGGTATCGGGTAAGCCGAAAGTGACCTATAAAAATTATACAGGAATAAAAGTACCTACGCATCTCCCTAATATGATGAACGCGCAACAGTTCTATAACAAGAACTATGTATTGCGTCCTCAGGAAACAGGAAGGACTACTCGTAATATAACCGACAGTGAACTGGCCAATGTCCAAAATGGAACAACAGTCGATTGGCTCGATTTGATAACGGGTGCCGCATTACAAAGTACCCATGACCTTTCGATATCGGGTGGATCTGATAAAACCACCTACGATTTTTCAGCAGGTTATTTGAATGAAGAGGGGAATACTTTGGAAACTGGTTTTAAAAGATATACTGTAAAAGGAGGAATCCAAAGTATTTTAAACGATAAATTAAAAGTAGGTATGTCAACTTATTATACCTATAGTAAGCAAAATTTGGCAGGGACCGAGGCGTTGCGTTCTGCTTATAGAGCTAGGCCTACAGGAACCGTTTATTTTGACGATTTATTGCCGCAAGATCAGGCTCAAGACAAGGATTGGAATGGGTATGCAGTTTTTATGGGAATCAATGACAATCAGGTAATTAACCCTTTTGTCGAAATAAATCCTGAAAATTTTGTTCTTGAAACGCGTCGTTCATCCTTATTGGCGAACGCTTATGTCGATTTTACTCCCGTTAGGGGATTGTCGTTCAGATCCTCGCTTTCTGCAGCAGTATCTAACCAAAGGGCAGGTGATTATAGAGGCACCTATACCAAGTCCCAAAAAACCACTCGATTGCCTAAAGCCAATCAACAAACCACGGATATGTCTTCTTATACCTTGGACAATACGATAACTTATAAGTTAAATTCGGATTCCCACAATTTAACGGTTACCGGCTTGTATAGTATTTTTCATGAAAGAGAACAATTTTCCCGGATTGATGTAAAGGATCTTCCATTTAGGTCTTTATGGTATTCCTTAGGAGATGGTGAGGTTACCAATAATGAGTCCTTTTTGTCCGAACAAGCCTTGATTTCTTACATGGGTCGGATCAATTATAGTTTTAAAAATAAATATTTGTTGACGGTGACTGGCCGAACTGACGGTGCATCCGTATTGTCCGAAGGCAACAAATGGCAATTTTTTCCTTCAGTCGCCCTGGCTTGGCAAGTAGGTGAGGAGGATTTCATCAAAAATTCAAACTTGATCTCAAATTTGAAATTAAGGGCGAGTTATGGTGAAGTGGGTAACGCTACGTCAATTAATCCCTACGATACCCAGTCTACAGTAACCCAAACCCAGTACGATTTTGACGGTTCACCGGCCTATGGTTTTGCAATCAATAACCTGTCCAATAAAAATTTGGTATGGGAGCGAAGCAAGGAGCTTAATTTAGGTCTTAATATGGGGCTATTTAATAATAGAATTACTACTTCGATTGAGGTTTACGATAGGCAAACAGTGGATCTGATCCTAGGGGATAAACTACCCAATTCAACAGGGTTTACCGATGTTGTGGCCAATGTGGGCGAGATTAGCAATTCTGGGGTAGAGGTACTTCTGAACACTGTGAATATTGAAAAAAATGATTTTAGATGGTCAACCTCCATTAATTTTACCAAAAACAAGAATGAGGTGACCAAATTGGCGGGTGGTCTTACTCAGGATATTGGAAACAATAGATTTGTTGGGGAGTCCGTACAACCATTATATTACTTTGAAGTGGCGGGAATATGGCAAACAGATGAAGCTGCTGAAGCTGCTTCATTTGGTTATGACCCCGGTAATGTGAAATTTGTGGATCAAAATGGGGATGGTAAAATTACAGAAGATGATGATCGTGTAATCGTAGGATCCGAAACTCCAGATTTCATTATGGGCATAAGGAATCAATTCAACTACAAAAACCTGGATTTTTCCTTCTTTATATATACCAGACAAGGTTTACAATGGAAAAGTAATTACCTGACTGGGACTTTTGGTCAAATAAACGAGGACCGATATAATGCAGATGCCAGTCTTAACTATTGGACAAGCACAAATCCTACAAATGATTATTACGGTTTAGATGGTGCTGGAGGATCAGGTAAAACACCAACCAATTCCTTTGCAGTAGTGGATACAGATTTTGTCCGGGTATCGGATATCACTTTAGGTTATACATTTTCTAATGAACTTATAGATCGTTTAGGTTTGGGTCATTTAAGAATCTACGGACAAGCCACCAATCCATTTTTGTTTACAAAAACTAAAGGGTTTAGTCCAGAATACAATTCAGGCGTAAATAGTGATGATGTTCCTTTCGCCATGTATGCAATTGGTTTAAATATAACATTCTAAGCTAGATAGCTCAATAAAATATTGTTTGATTATTTCACAAAAAAATAAAGATAAAATGAAAATATATAAAAAATGGCAAGTACTCACCACATGTATTTTGGTCTTTTCGGCAGTTGCATGTAGTGATTTTTTGGATGAGGATCCACAATCGCTTCAGACTGCTAATAACTATTATGTAAACGAGGAAGGTTTTGAGGACTTGGTAAGGTCAACTTATCCATTATGGCGGGATATAATACAAGACCGTACCTTGGTGATGCGGGGCACGGATATGTTCAGCGCAGGAATCTGGGATGACGCAGCTACCAATCAAGGCCAAGCTCCAGCAGAAGATGCTTATGACGTAGGTTTTGGTGCTGGCTTTGAATCTTTGGGAACCTTATGGAATTTGTTGTACAGAGAAATCAACAGGACCAATACCGTAATAGACCGTGCCGAAGGAGTGCAAGGTATGGACGCAGGATTGAAGGCGATAAGGGTGGCCGAAGCAAAAGTTTTGCGCTCGCTAGCACTCTTCTATGCTGTACAACAATGGGGAGATATTCCAATGCCATTGACCGAAACCGCTGTTCCGGACAAAGAAGTAATCAGGGTATCTGCCGCTGATGTGTATACTCAGCTAATCGCCGATTTAACGGCTGCTGAATCTGTTTTACCTAAAGAGGCTAGCGATTATGGACGAGTAACAAAGGGAACCGCTCAATTTTTGTTGGCCCGGGTGTATCTAACACGTGGATGGAATTTCAACAATTCTTTAGGGGGTAGTAATGCTGATTTTGACATGGCGCTAAATTTTGCGGACAAAGTTATTGCTGAATATCCACTGGCTACAGACTATACCGATCTTTTTCCACAACGCAATGATAATCCGCTGCTGGAAACAAATGATCCAGGTAGTCAGAATGCTAAAAATGGTGAAATTGTATTTGCCATTCAATTTAATACAAATGATATTACCAATGCCGGTGATGACACCAATGACAATTCGATAGTGGGTAACGATTACCACTCAATCTTTGGAGGAGGAGCTGACGATGTGCCAGGCGCGGTAGCCCGGTCAGGTTCATATAACCGACACTTGAATAAATTCAATACAACCCCGTCTATTTATCGTTTGTTCGACCCTGCAATGGATAGTCGTTACAATCACAACTTCCTTGGAAAATTATATGCCTTAAAAGATGCTTCTGGGTTTACTCCTATAGATGGTGGTACCCCAATAGATATAGCAAAGGGAGATATTGTACTTGAGTTTAGACCTTGGAACAGTCCGGCCTTGACTCCAGTAGAAAGAGGCTTGGACGTTGGGGGTTCTTTACCCTATTCAGTTATTAATACCGACGAATATGGTAGAATAGACGCTTCTAAATACCATGATTCCTATAAATCCCCAATGATGTGGAAATTCTGGGAACCAGGCATTCCTTATGGTGATGGGGGAGGTACGTTCGATTTTGCTTTATTCCGTTCAGCGGAAGCCTATTTGATTGCGGCCGAGGCAATAGTGAAAGGAGCAACTGGCGGTAGTCTTGGAACAGCTGATATATATTACAATAAAATTGTTGACCGAGCCTTAGGCAGCAACGCTGGAGCAAATCCATTACAGGCATCTGTTCCAGAAGATGTTTCCTCTTTAGCTTCAAAATCCTATAGGGCTACGGGGAGCAATATTGATATTGATCTGATTTTGGACGAGCGTGCAAGGGAATTGATGGGAGAGTATATGAGATGGTACGATTTGAAACGAACCGGGAAATTAATTGAGCGAACTATCAAACATAACCCTTGGACAGCCGCTAGTGGCAGTTTGGATGAACACCATTTATTGCGTCCAATTCCACAACAGGAGATAGATTTATCTACAAATAATTTGGGCCAGAACCCGGGTTATTAAAACAAAATGTTTGTTTAGTTAGTTTCTTAGTATAGACATGCCCAATATGGGCTTGTCTATACTTATAATGATGGGTTTACTCAAAGAAATGACCTTAAGTAATCATGTATAGCTACAATTTTCACCATACTTATAGCAATACCTATTTAGGATGCAATAATAAAAAGGGTCACTATTTGGACATCTAACATAAGGAAGCTGTAAGGTTTTATATGTCCCTGCTAAAATTGACATATATTTTATTCTATCCTTTAACCCAACAACTTTTGATAATTAGTTCTAAAAAATTAATCCTATGGAAAGAAGAAATTTTGTAAAATCCAGTGCCTCTGCTTTAGTCGGTTTTGCCGGTTTATCTATAATACCCTCAACCGTTTTGGGTAAAACCTTTGGGAGTATTGCCCCAAGTGACAAAGTAAATTTGGCCTGCTGCGGAATTGGCAATAGAGGAGGAGGTATTACCAAATCTTTACACGCAACAGGTTTGGCCAATATTGTTGCCTTATGTGATGTGGATATGGGTGCTCCACATACCTTAGAGGTAATGAAAATGTTTCCCGATGTTCCACGTTTTAAGGACTTTAGGGAAATGTTCGATAAAATGGGCGATAAAATTGAAGCGGTAAATGTGGGAACACCAGATTTTTCACATTTTCCGATTACCATGATGGCTATGTCTTTGGGCATTCATGTATACGTAGAAAAACCAATGGCAAGGACTTTCAATGAAGTAGAATTGATGATGGATTGTGCCGAGAGGCATAATGTAGTTACCCAAATGGGAAATCAAGGGCATTCTGGGGAGAATTATTTTCAATTCAAAGCATGGAAGGACGCTGGAATCATCAAGGACGTAACGGCTATTACCGCACACATGAACGGTCGTAGACGTTGGCATGGTTTTGATACAAAAATGACGAAATATCCATCAAAGGAGATCTTACCTAAAACACTAGATTGGGATACTTGGTTGGGTACGGCCTCGGAGCACGATTACAACAAAGATTTTATAAACGGACAATGGCGCTGTTGGTACGATTTTGGTATGGGCGCTCTTGGCGATTGGGGAGCACATATTATGGATACAGCACATCAGTTTCTTGAGCTTGGTCTACCGTATGAAGTAGATCCGGTTATGCTTGAAGGGCATAATCCTTTTTTCTTCCCTATGTCATCAACCCTTATATTTAAATTTCCAGTAAGGGGCAACATGCCTGCATTGGACATTACTTGGTATGATGGGGTAAACAATCAACCACCACTTCCAAAAGGATATGGCGTTTCTACCACCGATTCTGATATTCCTCCACCAAGTGATGGTAAATTGGAGCCTACCAAATTAAAGCCTGGAAAAATAATCTACGGAAAGGATTTGACCTTTAAGGGAGGTTCCCACAGTAGTCCATTGTCAATTATCCCAGAAAAAAAGGCGAAGGAGATGAAGGGGAGTTTGCCCGTAGTGCCGGAAAGTCCCTCAAACCACTTTGAAAACTTTTTGCTTTCCTGCAAAGGCGAGGAAAAATGTCGGTCATCATTTGATATTGCTGGGCCATTGAGCCAAGTTTTCAATTTAGGGGTTTTAGCCCAAAGGCTAAACACAAAATTGATTTTTGACCGTGAAACAAAACAGATTACGAATAATCCCCTTGCCAATATGATGCTAAGAGGAGGGCAACCACGCAAGGGTTGGGAGGGATATTATAAACTTTAAAATTATTATTTCCAGTTTTATGTACAACATTGTTTTAACGAAATTGATAACTAGTTTTCTGATTTTGTTCGTCTCGACGGGCATCTTGGCCCAAGAGTATACCATAACGGACTATGGCGCAAAGAATGATGGAAAAACATTGGCATCAACCGCAATTCAATCAGCCATTGATGCCGCAAATAAAAGAGGCGGTGGAAAGGTAATTGTCCCCAAAGGGGTTTTCCTTACGGGCAGTATCGTCCTTAAAACAGGGGTTGAACTGCATTTGAAGAAAGAAGCCATTCTTCTGGGAAGCACCAACCCCTTTGATTATAAGGGTATAAACCGATGGAAAGCACTTATTCTGGCCGACGGGCAAAGTCATATCGCGATTAAAGGGGAGGGCACTATTGATGGTCGGGGCCAAGAGCTGGCTTTACAGGTGGATAGCCTTTTTTATGTAGGTAAACTCGATAGTATCCATTACAACTTCCACAGAAAAAGACCTAAGGCAGAAGTGCGCCCACAGCTTATAGAAATGGTAAATAGTAATCAAGTTGATATTTCTGGTATTACATTGAAAAATTCGGCAAGTTGGGTACAGACCTATGACAGCTGTACAGATCTTGTTATTGATAGGATTCACGTGGATAGTGATACCTTTTGGAACAATGATGGTATCGCCATAAGAGACTGTAAAAATATTCGTATTACGAACAGTTATGTAAATGCCGCCGATGACGGAATATGTCTTAAATCGGATACAAAAGGTTTAGTTAACGACAATATATATATAGCTAATTGTACCATTCGGTCCAGTGCCAGTGCCATAAAATTTGGTACCGCATCCGTTGGTGGTTTCAAGAACATTACCATAGAGGATATAACAATTTTTGATACCTATCGCTCCGCACTTGCCTTTGAGGCAGTTGATGGCGGTACCATAGAAAATGTATTCGTAAATAATGTATTTGCAATCAATACAGGGAACGCCCTTTTCATTAAGCTAGGGCACAGAAATGTGGATGGTAAAGTGGGTGCCATCAAAAATATTAAGGTTAAAAACTTGAACGTTCACGTCCCGTTTTCCAAGCCCGACCTTATATACGCAATAAGGGGACCGGAACAACGATTTTTTCATAATGTATTCCCTGCTTCAATTTCCGGGTTGCCTGGGCATGATGTTGAAAATATTACATTAGAAAACATCTCAATCTCCTATCCAGGACGAGGAAATAAAGGTTATGCCCATGTACCGGTTTGGCGTCTTAATTCAGTTCCGGAAAAAGCTTCTTCATACCCCGAGTTCTCTATGTTTGGAGAACTCCCGTCCTGGGGATTATATGTGAGACATGTGTCCGGTTTGGAAATGAAAAATGTGAGGATGAGTGTTCGGGAACAAGATTTTCGTCCCGCCTATGTCTATGATGATGTACAAGGTCTGAAAATAAAAGGAGGGAGCATCACTTCGCTCTCCGCAAATAAACAATTGATTATTCAGGATGTCAAAAGAATGAATTTGAGCCATTTAACAGTAGATGGTTTAGAATTAAAAGAAGTGACTGCATATGGCATAAATTCAGAAATATCAGGGGTAAAACCATATGAGTAAAGAGGAATTTAGTGACTTAAAACAAATGGTGGAACATGGTAATAATAAACTATAAAAATTATAATCAGAAGTATGTACAAAATTAGATTAACGAAATTAACGATCGGCATTCTCGTTCTATTCGTCTCCAGCAGTGTTCTGGCTCAAGAGTATACTATTACTGACTTTGGTGCCAAAAGTGATAGAAAAACATTGTCTTCTAGCGCAATTCAATCTGCCATTGATGCTGCCCATAAAAAAGGCGGCGGAAAGGTAGTTGTTCCCAAAGGTG
>Ga0222651_1001583_pt1 | contig 10964 bp, 11 predicted proteins | sample AntAcemetagen369_FD_179855 | JGI IMG/M metagenome (GOLD analysis project Ga0222651, IMG submission 179855) | Saline water microbial communities from Ace Lake, Antarctica - #369 | ecosystem: Environmental > Aquatic > Non-marine Saline and Alkaline > Saline | place: Antarctica: Ace Lake...
CGCTTGATGCCGTGCGGGAAATGCTGGCACTGCAGGAGGATGCCGTCTTGAATGTCATCGTCATGCCGGCACGCCAATCACCATTCGAGCATCTGCTGGAATTCCTGGATGTAAATGGTTCTATTTCGCACGCTGTCGCAGGCGTTGTTCGTTCCATGAAGGGCGATTCGTATAGATCGCTGCGGCATCAGCTTGGGCCGATTATGAAGGATATTGAATTGCTGCGACCGCCAACGGGCGTCTTGCAGTTTCCGCAATTTCGGATTGTTCCCTGAGGGAACCTTTATTCTTCGACGCGACGTTCTGCGGCGACAAGGTACTCCACATTCCCTTTTGCGCCGGTTATCGGACTTTCCGTAACGCCAAGGACCTCCCAGCCTGTCTGCGTGCCCAGCCATTGCACGACAGTATCGCAAGCTTCCTGACGACGGGCCGGGTCGCGAACGATTCCGCCTTTGCCGATAGCGCCCCGGTCCAGCTGAAATTGTGGTTTGATGAGGGCGATAAGCCGGGCGCCTGGCGCTGACAGGGCCATCGGTGCGGGCAGGATTTTTTCAAGTCCGATGAAGCTAGCATCGCAAACAATCAGCTTTATCGGGTTCGCAACGTGCTCTGTCGTCAGGTGTCGTGCATTCATGCCTTCCAGGACCAATACGCGTGCATCTTCGCGCAGTTTCCAGGCCAGTTGCCCACGACCGACATCGACAGCGACGACGCTTGCTGCCTCTTGGGACAACAGCACGTCCGTAAAGCCGCCGGTTGAGGCACCGACGTCCATGCAATGCAGCCCTTTTGCTTCGATCTTGAAATGGTCCAGAGCCTTGGCCAGTTTCATGCCGCCCCGGGATACCCATGGATGTTCGGGGCTGCGTACTGAAATCGGCGCATCGTTGTCTAACGTGTCGCCTGCCTTCTTGATCTGCTTTTCCCCGGAATAAACCTTACCCGCCATAATGGACGCTTGCGCCCGGGCCCTGCTTTCAACAAGCCCTCGTTCGACCAGAAGTACATCCGCGCGGGTTTTGGGCACGGCCCTAGCGCTCCCTGTCGGCTAGAGAATTGATTGGTGTGGTGCAGATTTCCAATTGGCGTTCCTGTCAGCATGAAGCAGAGAAGATGGAGTTTATGGCTGTAACGCCAGATCTAGGGGTTTTCCAGCGCAATTGTCAAAAGGCGACAAAATTTTCTGTTCCGTTGATGGTGCATGGCCATCTGGCGCTGTTGATTTGTGGTTGCGCTCCGCTTTGGAGTTTCTGCAGCAACGGCGGTTATCTAATAAGTAGAAAATAGTATGCATATAAATGCATAGGTAGATTAATTTGTTGATTTTTTAATAAATAATCGCGATACCTTATTGGTCTAATACAGTACCGTAACTTAGCCTTGTGTTATTGCTAGCCTCGTTGAAATAATGAGGGCGGCGCGTGTTTTCATATCTAGGTTGCAACAAAAGGATCTACATTCTATCCAGCTCAGAAAAATAAGCATAAGAATTTGAAATAGAATATTTCTGTTACTGAGATATCGAAAAATTGCGGGACATGGAAAAAATTTTAGAAACAGTAACGGGTCAGGAAGGAGACGATGTACAAAAGCGAGTTTTGTATGATTTGATGACAATCGATACGCGCGAAGCGGATACTCTCCTCGACTTCCTTTTTTATTACTGGAGCGCCCTGAATGCGGGCGCAAACAAGGTTCCCGCTGTCGCAGATTTTCAGGTTGAGAAAATTTTGCAACCAGCCGCACTCGAATACACGGGGTGGGTGGACACCGCCGAGGATGACCCACGCAGTTTTATAATTCGTCATCACCCGGCAAATCGACTGCCCGGTATGGACGAACACAGCGCCGATATCCGGCTGGCGGATTTACCAAACAAGATGCATGCGAATTCTCTTATTTTGGAGTACCTTCGCTGCAAACGCTGGAAAATTCCCCTTTACCATGAAATTGACCAGCGTATCGGCGGTATACGGCGGCATTACACGCGGTTATTGCTGCCCCTGGCTGACGGTGACGGGCCTGTCACACGAATATTCTTCGGTTTCCGGCTGATTGCCAGAGTTACCGTGTCGGAGAAGGTTGGCTAATACCTGATTTTACCGGGATCATGCGCGCGGGTTTGTCGCGTTGCTTTGGCTGCAATATCCACCTAAAATTGAAGTATTGTTCGGTCACTCCCATGAGGGATGTCAATTTGTTTGAACCTTTGGAATCTATGTTTGAAACAGCGGGGTTCGATGAACAATCGCGTTCCCGCTTTTCAATGGAAGCCTTTTTCAGCCGCGAGATAGAGTCGGCACCCAGACATTTATACGACTACTGGAATGCGTTGCCCGTTGAAACGGGCGCAGAAATGCCGCTGGAACGCTTGTGCCGTCCGATAGAGGCGCTTCCTGCAAAGATGTCTGAATGGGTTTCCTGGATCGATACCACGGCACAGGACCCGATGTGCTACACGATCTGGAATCACCGCGATTCCCATATTCCAGGGATGGGGCCAGAAATATCAGGAAAGAAACTCGGAGATATCAAGGCGGCGCCACTTCATATAAGTGCATGCGCAATTGAATTTCTTTACTGCAAGCATGAGCGGATACCCATGTATTATGAAATCGACCAGATCATATGTGGGTTCAAGAGACACTATACGCGTATCATGGTACCGGTGAGTGATGGAAACGGTGCGGTCAACAGAATCGTCTACGCGATTCGTCTGATTGGTGAGACAGTTCGTGTTGATACAGTAGCTGGCAGGTTGGTCTGATGTACGAAGTGTTACAGCGCCGTCTTGAAACGGAAGGGCAGGACCAGCAGGAGCGGTTGATGCTGTCCATGAACACGATGATGCCTCGGGAAAAGGGGCATGCAATTGGTCAGTTATTTGATTTCTGGAAATTCAAGGCCGGGCCTGACGGTCTGCCTGTGCTTAATGATTTTTCCTATAAAACTGCGTTGCCACCGGAAGTATTGCGCAATGTCTGCTGGGCTGACGTTACGCCGGATGACCCGTTTAATTTTGTCACGCAAGATCATGCAAAATTGACGGCGTTCAGTGACGCTTCAAATCGGCGTCTTGGCCAACATCAGAGCCGGATGCATTACCGGGCCTGTGCATCAGAATACCTGATCAGTATTCGAGAGCGCGTTCCCATCTACCACGAAATTGACCAGGCCATCGGGGACATCAGCCGGCACTATGTCCGGCTGATGCTACCCGTTGTGGATAAGATGGGGCGAGTGGTTCGCCTCGTTTACGCTGTCCGTATCGTCAAAGGTGCCACCTCATCCAGTTCTTGATTGGATTCATCGACAATCTGGTTCATCAACTCTCCACGATGCATCCAGTAGATATCAACGTCTAGGTCGCCACCGCGGCCCGGATACATTCCCGTTAACAGATGACGGCGATTTGTGAGTCCCTGCCGGTTTGGTCCGTATTTCCGGTGGTTGGGCGTCGCTGAAATGAAGCCGATATAATAGTCGATCAAAAAATGGCGTAGTGCCAATGTTCGGCCAATACGGCTCAGATAGCCACTAAGAGCCTGCCTTCGCCAATCCGGGTGAACCCAGCCACCACCGCCAAAATTGATCTTGCCCCGCAAGACCGGGACGGATTCCACAAGGTGAACAGGATAGTGTTGCAGCGTGGGGCACCGGTTTCCGAAGAAGCGGTGGGTTGAAACGTATTCGCTGACGAAGTCCTCGGTTTCGAGGTAACGATTGGCCTGACAGGCGATGATTTCGCCTCGCTGGTCCGTCAGGTGAACCCAGAAGGAATTCCCCGGTTGCACGTCGTTCAACAGTGGATCGAGCGTTTTGGATGCGCCGACGGTACCGGCGGCACTGTTCATGAGTTCCCGCCACTTCCACATATCATCATCGACGTTCAATTTCAGACCGAGGTCCGCAGCATACTCAATTTTCTGGTCGATGAATTTTTGGATATCGTCTAGTTCTTGAGAGGTCAGCGTTGTCATAGTCATTCTCCTGTTTGACAGATTTATGGTTAACAGGAAAATCGTCTTCTTTCTCAGGTTGTAACTAAAGGCCTTTTGTCCCTATTTTTAGTATGGAAATTGTTTTTGCGATATTGTGAATTTTCGTCGCTGCCAGGCGACTTGGCTGGAAGCGAGAAGATTCTTTTTAATCAGTAATCTAAGGTTGATTAAGCGCGGTTGGGTCGGCTTCGAACTGCACAGCAGCAGCGGCGCACGTACCGACGGTGCGCTGCATTTCATGGCGTGAAAGGCGATGACTCGTCATTTGCGTCCGTATAGGCGCAAATGATTCGGTAACGGATTACCCCAAAGCATTCGTCATATGCGGCGTAGAGCGTCCAGGTCAGGCGCGAACCGGTTCCTCAAGGGAATCGCGGCCAAGTGCTGTAAGCGCTGTGGCGACGATATGCCGAGCATTCAGGCCAGCGATATCATACTGGTTGAACTGACTATCCTGCTCGATAAAGATGTCCGGCAGGCACATTGGTCTTACCTTCAGGCCGGAATCGAGCAGGCCATCCATTGCGAGAAATTGCAGGACGTGGCTTCCAAAGCCGCCGACAGATCCTTCTTCGATGGTAATCAGCACCTCATGCTCCGCCGCCAATTGCCTGATCAATGATTCATCCAGTGGCTTCATGAACCGGGCGTCGGCCACGGTTGTCGATAAGCCACGGGCGGCCAGTTCCTCGGCAGCCTTCAGCGATTCGCCCAGTCGGGTGCCAAGAGACAGGATCGCAACCGTGCTGCCTTCCTGGATAATTCGGCCCTTGCCAATTTCCAGTGCCGTGCCGGTTTCGGGCATTTCGATACCGACACCGTCGCCGCGTGGATAGCGGAAGGCTGATGGTCGGTCGTTGATGCCAACAGCGGTCGCAACCATGTGCATCAATTCAGATTCATCAGCCGCTGCCATGATGACGAAATTGGGAAGGCAACCAAGATAGGCCAGGTCAAATGCACCGCAATGGGTATTGCCATCTGCACCGACAACACCGGCTCGGTCGATCGCAAACCTCACAGGCAGGCTTTGAATCGCAACATCGTGCACGACCTGATCGTAACCGCGTTGCAGGAATGTCGAATAAATTGCCGTAAACGGTTTCATACCTTCGGTCGCCATGCCGGCGGCGAAGGTAACACCATGCTGTTCGGCAATGCCGACATCAAATGTGCGTTCGGGGAAGCGCTCGGCAAACAGATTAAGGCCGGTTCCGGATGGCATTGCTGCCGTTACCGCGCAGATACGGTCATCGATCTCCGCTTCCTTTACAAGGCTTTGGGCAAACACCTTGGTATAGGACGGGGCGTTCGAGATACCCTTCTGCAGCGTGCCGGTGATGACATCGAATTTTCCGACACCATGATATTTGTCGTCGGATTTTTCTGCAGGTTCGTATCCTTTGCCTTTTTGTGTAACGCAATGGATCAGGATTGGCCCGGATTCCGTGTCGTCCCGCACGTTCTTCAGGATCGGGATCAGGTGTTCCAGGTTGTGCCCGTCAATGGGGCCGACATAATAGAAGCCGAGTTCTTCGAACAATGTTCCACCGGTGACCATGCCGCGTGCATATTCCTCGGCTTTTTTGGCGGCCTGCTCAACCGATTTGGGGAACTTATGCGCGATGACCCCACCGAGATGGCGCAGTGACCGATACTGTTTTGATGAAATCAATCGCGACAGATGCGCGCTGAGTGCGCCGACCGGCGGTGCGATCGACATATCATTGTCATTCAGGATCACAATGAGCCGGGCGTCCATAGAGCCGGCATTATTCATCGCTTCATAGGCCATGCCGGCGCTCATGGCGCCATCGCCAATGACGCAGATTGCGTTACGTTTGACGCCCTGCAAGTCGCTGGCGACCTGCATGCCCAATCCGGCGGAAATTGATGTGGAACTGTGGGCGGCACCGAACGGGTCGTATTCGCTTTCCGAACGCTTCGTAAACCCGGACAGACCGCCTGCCTGCCGCAGCGTGCGGATTCTATCGCGCCGGCCGGTCAGGATCTTGTGGGGATAACATTGATGGCCAACGTCAAAAATCAACCGATCATGTGGGGTGTCGAATACGTGGTGAATTGCGACCGTCAATTCGACAACACCCAGCCCCGCGCCAAGGTGACCGCCGGTTTGGGAAACTGCATCAATGGTTTCCGTTCGCAACTCGTCTGCAAGCTGGCGAAGCTGGGATTCTTCCAGCTTACGAATATCGGCCGGAAAACTAACCGTGTCCAGCAGTGGCGTATTTGGACTCACGCCGTATCTCCTCGTTTGTCTAGCTGCGTCTCTCGACGACGAACGTCGCAGCGTTTCTCAGCAGGTCGGCTGCGCTATCGAACATCGCGAGATGTTCGACTGCCTGTGCAGCAAGCAATTGGGCCTGGGCTCTTGCCCGTTCAGCGCCAAGTATTGACACGAACGTCGCTTTACCCGCATCGGCATCCTTGCCTACAGCCTTCCCTGTTTCCTCTATCGTTCCCTCGACGTCAAGCAGGTCGTCAGCAATCTGGAAGGTCAGCCCAAGATCATGGGCATACCCCCGTAGTGCTTCACGCGCATCCGTCGATGCGCGCCCCAGAATGGCGCCGGCTTCACATGAAAATGCAATCATTGCACCGGTTTTCAACCGTTGCAGGCGCGTTATTGCGCCGATGTCCAAATCCGTCGTTTCTGCTGCAAGGTCCAGTATCTGGCCACCGACCATGCCGCGGCCTCCGGCGGCCTTCGCCAGGGCGGTGACAAGCTCCGTCCGGACTTCTGCATTTTCGTGCGTCCGGTGGTCTGCCAGTATTTCAAACGCCAGGGTCAACAAGGCGTCACCGGCGAGTATCGCAGTAGCTTCGTCGAATTTCTTGTGGACCGTGGGCTGACCGCGTCGCAAATCATCGTCATCCATTGCCGGCAGGTCGTCATGAACCAGGGAATAACTGTGGACGAGCTCAACCGCTGCTGCGACCCGCAATGCCGCAGCCTCCTGAACAGAAAACAGTTTCGCGCTTTGGACGACCAAAAACGGCCGAAAACGCTTGCCGCCGCCCAGGGTGGCGTATCGCATCGATTCGAACAGGCGCGCTTCGGGACCCTCGCTTGCGGGAAGGGTACGCCCCAGAACAGCGTCGACATCACGTGCCGTATCGCGCAGGGATTTTTCCAACGCCAGTGCTGCGGGGACTGTGCTAGCCAATGTTCGCGGGCTCTGTATTGGCGCCATCGCTGCTGAACGAAATACGCTCAATGCGACTTTTCGCTTCTGTAAGCTTGGCTTCGCAATGCTTTTTCAGGGCGGCACCACGTTCGTACGATGTAATGGCGTCATCCAGTTTGGCATCACCTGATTCAAGCGCCCGAACAATCTGCTCCAATTCCTTCAGGGCCTCTTCGAACCCTAACTTGGAGATATCTTCGGGGGGACTTTCCGCACCGGTCATCGACCGCCTCTTCTTTACCACACCACCTTGCTGGAGGCGGAGTTTAGTCCTGAGGCGGGGATGTGTCCAAGGCTATGTTCCCTATTGCCAGCGGGTTCCTGGCAAGGCGTGCAAATTATGGCGCCTGCGTGGTGCTGATCAGCTCTGCAATGGTGAAGTTTCGTCATTACATTGTGTTAACTGTTCATTTATCTGTTTTTAGTAGCGTTTTAGTCTGGTGGGGATTTTGCCCCGCGCGTGAACAGTTAAGGTTTTTGGCATGAAATCATGTCTGGTCGTCGATGACTCTTTGCATGTTCGGAAGGTTGCACGCCAGATTCTTGAAGGTCTGGAATTTTCGGTTGTTGAGGCCGAGGATGGTCGGTGCGCGCTGGATACCTGCAGCAAGTCCATGCCGGATGCGATCTTGCTGGACTGGCACATGCCGGTGATGGACGGGATAGAGTTCCTGCTCGCGCTGCGGCAGTGCGAAGGTGGCAGTCTGCCAGTTGTGGTTTTTTGCACGGCGGAGACCGACATCGGGTACGTGCAGGAGGCAATTTCCGCGGGCGCCGACGAGTACATCATGAAGCCAATCGACAACCGCACGGTCAAGTCCAGGCTTATGCATGCCGGCCTGATCGACAAGTAACAGTTTTACAGACTTCGTCAGGCTTCCATTAGTGTCGCAACATGGATTGCCGCACTACGCGCCAGAGCATCCAGGTCGTATCCTCCTTCGAGTGCCGATACCAGCCGGCCGCCGCAGCAGTTGTCCGCCAATTCCGCCAATTCATGTGTTACCCATCGAAAGTCGTCGTCGGTAAACCTTAGTCCGGCAAGCGGGTCGTCTTCATGTGCATCGAATCCGGCAGAGACAAGAAGCAGGTCGGGTGAGAACCGGCGCAATTCCGGCAGGATGCGATCTGTCATGGCATCACGAAACATGTCCGACCCGGCGCCGGGTGGCAGCGGGGCATTGACGATATTGTTCTGGCAGCCCTGTTCATGAACGGATCCTGTCCCGGGGTAGAGCGGTGCCTGATGGGTTGATGCGTAAAACAGGTTCGGGTCGTTATAAAAGGACGCCTGCGTGCCGTTGCCATGATGGACATCGAAATCCACAACGGCGACGCGCTCCAAGCCATGTGTTTCCCGGGCATGCGCTGCGCCAACGGCAACGCTGTTGAATATGCAGAAACCCATGGGGATTTCCGCCTCGGCGTGATGGCCCGGCGGCCTGACGGCGCAAAAGGCGTTCTTCGATGTACCTGACAGAACGAGGTCGATAGCAGCGCAGACAGCGCCTGCCGCGCGCAATGTGGCGTCCCCTGAATCGGGTGAAACGACGGTGTCGCCATCAAGCCGAACATAGCCATGCGCCGGAATGCTGGCGAGAACCCGCATCGCATGGTCCCGGGGATGGATTCTGGATATCTGCTCAATCGTCGCCTGCGGCGCTTCCTGCCTTGCGAGCGCTGCGAAGGCCGCATCATCCAGCGCGGACAATACGGCTTTCAACCGGGCGGTCGATTCCGGATGCCCTGCACCCGGATCGTGTTGCGTGCAGGCTTCATGCGTAAAAAGTGTGGTCGTCATCGCCGCTCCAGAGTTTGGGGAAAAATATGTTGCGGTGCAGCAAGGTGAGGCAATATGATGCCATATCTCCAGTCTAGAACGATACGCCAAAGCGCGGGGCAGACTAAATGACCGTCGCAGCAGTGATTTGTTTGCTTTTTTGTGTTTATTTTTGCAATTAGTTTTATGTATAAGGCGGCGAGCTGTGAAGCGTGCCTGCCGATTTGAGGTTCTCTGATGAGTGGAAGTACCATGGTGGCATTGCGTGCCGCATTCGTTGTTTTTGTCGGCTTTGCAGCGGTGATCAATCCCGGATCAGCCGTCGCGCAGAATTTTGCTGCTGCCGTCAAGGTGGATGTGGTTGTTGAAGAGCCCTTGTCGCAGACCATGCCGGTGATTGGCCGGTTCGCCGCGACCCAGACTGGCGTCGTTGCCTCGTTGATGCGTGGCCCGGTTGGGGAAGTAAAGGTCGCGGTTGGAAACAGGGTCAAGAAAGGCGATGTCCTTGCCAGTATCGTTCCCGAGCGTATTCGCTGGAGCCGGGAACTCGCGGCGGCTGTTCTGAAATCAAAACAGGCTGGCCTGCGGACTGCAAAGGCACAGCTTGCCCTGACCGAGCAGGAACTGGCACGTCTGCAGAATTTGCGGAAATCTGCGGCATTCTCGCAGGCCCGTTTCGAAGACAAAAGCAACGAAGTGACGAAATTTCGCAGTGAGGTAGCCGAACGCGAAGCCGATGTCGGCAGCGCGGCGGCCGAACTCCGTCTGGCGGAAATTGATCTGTATAACAGTCAGATTCGCGCGCCTTACAATGCGGTGGTTTCCGAGAAGCATACGGTGGCCGGGGCCTATCTCAACGTTGGCGACCCGGTGGTGACGCTGATCAATGAAGAAGCGCTGGAAATCGAGGCGCATGTACCGGCCGACCGGGTTGGCGGTCTGATACCGGGGCATAGCGTGAAGATCGTCCTGGATGGCGGGATGGTCCGCCAGGCAAGTGTTCGCGCGCTGGTGCCGAGCGAGGATACGTTGACCCGAACCCGTCCTGTTCGTTTGGTACCGGATTTTAGCGGTGCCGTTGCAAACGAACTGGGCCTTGCGACCAACCAGAGCGTGACGGTCCATGTGCCTATCGGCAAGTCACGGGTTGTCATGTCCGTACATAAGGACGCCGTTATTCCCCGTGTTGGTCAGGTTATCGCCTTTGTTGTTGAAAACGGCAAAGCGGTAGAGCGCGTGGTGACGTTGGGCAGCGCCGTTGGCAACCGGTTCGAAGTGACCGGCGGACTGACGATTGGCGATGTTACCGTCATTCGCGGGAATGAAAGGCTGCATCCCGGGCAGAGTGTTTCCTATGAAGGGATGCCGGCGCCTGAACCAGACGCCGCCGCACCCGGCAAGTCTTAAGACAGGTATGCTGGCATGAATCTGATTCAGCTTTCAATTCAGCGGCCGATTGCAATTCTGGCTGCGGTGATACTCGCGGTCCTGTTCGGACTCGTTGCCTTGAATACCATTCCAATTCAGCTTGCGCCGGATCTGCATCGCCCTGTCATCACGGTTACGACCAACTGGTTCGGTGCGGCGCCCTCCGAAGTCGAACGCGAAATCATCAATCGCCAGGAAGAGGCATTGAAGGGGCTGGAAGGCCTCAAGCGGATGGGTGCCAGTGCCGAGGACAATCTGGGCAGTATCGAGCTGGAATTCGATATATCGCAGAATATGGACAAGGCGCTGCTGCTTGTTTCGAACCGGTTGTCCCGGGTCAATGGTTACCCGGACGAGGCCGATGAGCCGACCCTCAAAACGTCGGGCGCGGATGACAATGCCATCGCCTGGTTTCGCCTGTCCCGGCTTCCCGGGAACGACCGGCAAATCCACACATTCGGCGATTTTGCCGAGGACGTGGTCAAGGAGCGTATCGAGCGTGTGGCCGGTGTGGGGCGCGTCGATGTCTACGGGGGCGGCGAC
>Ga0222651_1001592_pt1 | contig 10897 bp, 4 predicted proteins | sample AntAcemetagen369_FD_179855 | JGI IMG/M metagenome (GOLD analysis project Ga0222651, IMG submission 179855) | Saline water microbial communities from Ace Lake, Antarctica - #369 | ecosystem: Environmental > Aquatic > Non-marine Saline and Alkaline > Saline | place: Antarctica: Ace Lake | collected...
CTGATAACTTCACGGCATTGCGCTTATAGACAGCCGTATAAATTCTTTTCTTTTTTGACATTTTGCTAATTTAGGTTCTAGCAAGAATATCTTAACTCACTGTCCAGTCTAATGTAGCACTTCCATGATTTTAACACTTGTGGATTTGTAGTGCCAGGAGCGACAAACTTCTTATTGGATGACCTTAAAGATTGTACCTTCTCCAGTACCGTTCAACTTTGTGGTGAACAATTGATCTTGGATGCCGGCGATGGGTTCGACAACTATATTTGGTATCGGGATGAAAATAACAACAATCAAATCGATTCGGCGGATTCCGTATTGAACGATGGTGACCCGGACAACGATGCAAGCACTTTGATCGTAAACAGGATAGGAACATATTTGGTGGATAAAATAGTCGCAGATCCCTGTAAAGGGTTTGTTGAAACTGTAGTGGTGGAACGATATGGAAGTACCCAGACCAATCCGATCGTTGATTATTTTAACTACTTAAATGGCGATGCCGATCCCACCAACGATATTTCAGGTGAAATAGTAAGTTGTTCCATTGATGGTAGTCCGTTGCCCAAGATTTTCTTATGTGGGGTAAACGATACACAGTTGCTCCAACTGGCCATTACCGATGCTGCTGGAATTTCTTGGGAACAATTGGTAGAAGGCAGCTGCTCCAATGCCGGCGATAATTGCGCCAACAAGAATGCCACATGTACCTGGAATGCAATAGCCTCAGGTTCAAGTTATACGGCGAATGCGCCAGGAAAGTTCCGTCTGGTGGTCAGTTATCAAAATGGTTGTTTTAGCCGTTTCTATTTTAATGTGTTTCAAAACGATCTTGACATACAATACAACAAAAAGGATATTATCTGTGCAAGCCCCGGTAACATAACTATCACCAATTTGGGAAATAATTATGGCTATCAACTCGTCAATGCGGTCAATGGTGATGTCATAATAGCTTTTACTGCGAACAACGGTCCTAGTTTCAATTTCAATCCGGGCCAAAATGGTGGTTACCGTGTAGAGGTTGTACAATTGGATAATGCAGGGATACCTATCCCTGAGGCCTGTATCTTTAGTACCCCGGACATAGGTATTCTGGACAGGAACGTAACCTATAACGTCAGTACGACCCCAGCAAGCTGTACCGGTTTTGGATCGATCAACATACAAATAAACAACGCTCGCCCTAATTATGAGTTTGAGATCAGGTTGGATGATGGCTCCAATGGAGGGCAAGGAACACTTGTAGATAATGAAATGTCGCAACCGGACAATAATTTTACTTTTGAAAATCTTAACCCGGGAAATTATATAGCGATAGCCAGAACAGTTGATGGCTGTACATATAGGGAACAAGTAACAATAGTGAACAATAGTTCCCTATTTTTAGAAGCACGGGTTTCACAGCACATTACCTGCAAGGAGGGTAATATCCTTATGAGCTCAGGCGGAGGAAAAACACCCCACACTTATGCTATTTGGTCCTTTGTCGATGAAGATGGGGATGCCATAATCTCCTATCCCTCGGTCGACGCTATTCCTGCCTCGGCATACCAAACAAGCCAGATCTTTGATATATATGACCCTGGGGATTATACATTTGTCGTTGTCGACAGGTTCAATTGCCCGGCCATTTCCAATACGGTTGCCATTGAGTTTAGGCCGGCTGCAGAATATAATGCCACTTCGGTAACCGATGTACTCTGCTATGGGGACTCCAGTGGAACAATAAGATTCAACCTGATCAACAGTAATGGATACCAACTAACTTATTACCTTTTTGATGCGGCCACATTTGATGAAGGGAATTATAATTATAATAATGCCCTGGCCACCAATTCATCTGGTAATTTTCCAGGGTTACCGGCAGGGGATTATGCCATTGTCATAAACCAACGGAAAGGAAGTGCCTCCTGCGATTATTTTGAATACCACACCATTTCGGCCCCGGCCAATGCCCTTAACGGTAATGCCGTTTTAATTCAAGATTATACCTGTATACAGGATGGAATCATAGAGGCGCAAAATGTATCGGGTGGAACGGCACCTTATGAATACAGCATTGATGGTGTAAACTTTTTATCCGGTCCGGGTGCCGAAAGATTTACAGGACTCACTGAGGGTACTTATACCATAACGATCAGGGATGCGGTTGGTTGTATCATGATGACCGATCCAGTAATACTGGATCCTTTAAATCAAACAAGCGATCTTATATTCTCTTCCACTCAGGCTGTATGTCCTACATTGGTATCGGACGTTACTGTTACCGTTGTAGATGGTAATGCCCCTTTTACCTATGAAATCATTGCACCAGCTTCGGATGTGTTGAATAATGGTAGCAATGCAACGTTTACAGGCCTATCCCCAAAGACATATACCTTTCAGGTTACGGATGATAAGGGTTGTTCAATTCAAGAAAGCTATACCATTGCTCCCATAGTTCCAATTAGCGTGAACGGCCAATTGATCGATAATGTCAGCTGTTTTGGCCTATCTGATGGGGCCATTATTTTTAATGTGGGCAATTTTAACTCTTCCTACGACTATGTTGTAACCGGACCTCTTACATTTTCGGATTCGGGGGCAACTGCCAATACCATTCCACTGACTGGCTTGGCCGAAGGGACATATAACGTTACCATAACCGATACCGATACGAATTGCTCGGCAACCACCAACGTTACTGTGAATGCTCCACCTTCCTCGCTTCTTATTTCAAGTCTGGCAGTGACGGAGATTTCATGTTCTTCCACCGGAGCAGTCACTATTAGTGCCAGTGGTGGATGGGGCGGTTATGAATTCGAATTGATGGACCCATCCGGATCTAGTACTGGACCACAGGGAAGCAAGACGTTTTCCGGGCTAAACGATACCTCAGGAAACTATACGGTTACAGTTAGGGATGCCGGAGGATGTGAAGTCGCCCAAACTTTTGCATTTACGCCTTCTCCTCCTCCAGTTTTGGAATTGATTGCCAATAATCTATGTTATGATAGTACTGCGGGACTGAGTTTAACGGCAAATGTCCTTTCTGGCGGTACGGCGCCTTTTCAATATCGATTGAACGGTGGAGCTTACCAATCGGGAAACAATTTTACGGGATTAGGACCAGGCAGTTATACCGTTGAAGTCATAGATAGCAAGAGCTGTACAGATACGGCCAGCTTGGAAATATTCCCGACATTGACAGCAACTTCAAACCTGGTCAAAGGTTTGGACTGTAGTGTTTCGCCCGAAGCGGAAATCGAAATCTCTATAGGAGATGGATCTCCGAATTACACCTATGAAGTTTTTTTGGACGGAAACTTGGATCAAACAAGTACCTCGGTCACCAGTATTCCTTTCTCGTATGTTGCCCCAACAGCGGGTACCTATACGTTTAACATTACCGATGCCAGTGGATGTACGGTAATCACCACATCAATAGTCGACCCAATTGCAATGCCCGATATTTCAGTTGTTCAGACTACCGAAATTCTATGCAACGGCGATAATGGGGGAACCATTCAAGTTAATATCAATGGTACAACGGGGATTCCACCGTATACCATTTCCGTAGTAAACATAACAACAACTACCTCTTATGGTGCCCAGACTTCAGGTCTGCCAGCGGGATCATATGAAGTAACCGTTACGGATTCAAATTTATGTTCGGATACGGAATCAATAATCATTGATGAGCCGGATCCAATTGCATATGATATAATGGTAACACCGATTACCTGTGACTTGAGCAATGGTACTGACCCTGGCTCCATTAGTGTTACCAATATCATTGGAGGAACCAATGAATACACCTATTATCTCACAGGAAATAATGGTCATTCGGATAGTTATACTACAACCGCGGGCGGAGAGGACCATACTTTTACAATTCTGGAATTCGGTATCTATCAGATAGACGTTGTAGATGCGAACGGTTGTTCTGTAAGTACAACCAACATAATTGCCTCCCCTCCGGACGATTTGGATATTAATGTAAATACCACGACCGTAGATTGTAATTTGGGCGGTACGGCTATCATTACCGTAAATTCAATCTTAGGGAGCGGCAATTATGAATTTGCCGTTCTTGAAACTTATACGGCCCCTTACGTGGATGACCCGATAAATGATTATCAGACTGCAGATACCCCGGGAGGGGATACGGCAACGTTTACGGGATTGCTCCCTGGGATAACCTATAGTTTCGTGGTACATGATTTAACCAGCAACTGTTATTATTTTGAAACTGCCGATCTACCTATTGATACTCCTTCCAATCTAACAACTAAATTGGATGTCATTAACAATGTTACATGTACCGGAAATGCTGATGGAAATGTAAGCTTTACCATTGACGATTATGCACCTGATGCCACAAATGTCAATTATAAAATTTTTAATTTTCAATCCAACACTACAACGGGTATTATAGGTTCAATAAATGTAAATCCTCCAAGTGTCGGTAGTGGGATAAGCGTTACAGATGTAGGTCCATTAGCCCCAGGCACCTACTACATCTTATTTAATGAGGTCGGAGGCAGTTATGACGGTTGCTCCGTGGGTTCTGAAGTTTTTACCATTTCAGAATCTACCAATCCATTACAGGTTGCGGCCTCTCTGATAAAAAATGACAACTGTAACTCAAATGCCGGTCAAGTTTCGGCCATTGGGCAGTTTGGCACCGCGCCTTATGAATATCAGATCGCCTTGTCAACGGATACACCCCCTATTGTTGCGACCTGGACAGGTAGTACCATGAATGTTTTTAATGTAGAGGGAGGCAACTATATAGTTTATATTAAGGATGCGAATAATTGTATTCAATTGGATAATGTCGTAGTTCCAACAGACCCTTCTCCAGAAATAAGCCTTGGCATAAACAATCAATGTTTGGGATCGGAAGGAAATTACGCAATTGACATAACACTTACAACCGATGGTATTGCACCTTATGCTGTCAGAGTAGATGGTGGTGCCCCACGGGCTATTGCGGTCTTGAACACTGTCGGTAGCATGATTACTATTCCCGGTTTAAATTCTGGGAGTCATACTATTGAAATCTTGGACACTAATGGCTGTGGTGAAATTAAGAGTATTAACATTGCCCCAGAATTGGAGGCAAGCGCCATGGTCATGACACAACCAAGTTGTAATACCAATTATGGTGTAATAGCATTTACCATATCAGGTGGGTCAGGCTCTTATACTGTTGAGCTATTGGCCGCTGACCTATCACCAACAGGGATTCCACAAACTGGAAATGAATTTAGAGGAGTTCCTTTTGGGGATTATGTGGTACGGGTGACTGACAATACGTTAGGTACGCCAAATTGTTATGTTGAGCTCCCTATTTCATTGGAGGAACCAACACCTATAACCTTGTTGACCACAGCGTGGACCGATGTTAGTTGTTTTGGTGGTTCGGACGGGAGTATCGCTGTAAATCTTGAGCCCTCAAGTGTGGGAGTAAATGATAATCCGCCATATGTTTATGAAATCACCAATGGAATCTCGAGTTTTTCACAAAGTACAGGTCTTTTCACGGGACTGGCAACGGGAGTGTGGGACATCACTGTAACGTCCAACCGGAATTGTATTGCCGTGGACCAAGTGACCATAGGGGAACCAACGCCTCTTACGGCAACCATTACCAATGTAACAGCTTTTGCTTGTGATGTAAACAATGCACAACAAATTGCAGTTATTGAGGTTACCATTACATCTGGCACTGGTACCCCTAATTATTTCTATAGTGTAAACGGTGGTAATTTCCTGCCTACATCTGGGACCATTTTTACCTATGAAGCACTAAATGCGGGCAATTATGATATCGTAATAAGGGATGCCAACGGTTGTCTTTTTGCCTTGCCTACACAGACCATAGACCCCATAAATACTTTTACCGCTGCCATTTCCCAAATCAGTGCAATCACGTGTGCCGGTCCCGAAGAAATTGTTATTACGATAGCCGATGATGGTAATCCGACCAATTCCTATTCTTTTGAGCTGTTGCCGCTTGGAAATTCCAATGGGATACTGACAGGGACACCGACCAATACATCTGCCAATTATAACCTGAATGCTGTTGGCAATTATACTTTTCGAATAACGGATTTAACCACTGGATGTTATATTGACACTGCCCCGTACGATATTGCCCCATATAACATAATGGATGTGTTGGCCACGGCCACATCGCCCGTTACTTGTTTCGGGGATGGTAACGGCACCATGGATATCCAGATTAATGGATATTCCGGAGCATTTGATTACGAAGTTTTTACACAGGCCGGGGTAAGTATACAAACAGTTATAGGCAATACGGCTTCAATTCCTTTAACTATTAATGGATTATCCGGCGGAAATTATTACATAAGGGTAACCCAAACTGAATTCCCATACTGTTCAGATGATTCCAATGTAATTACAATTACTTCGCCCAATATGCCATTGACTGCCATCGTTGATCCGGTGGCCGAAGCGGAATGTACGGATAACATGGGTGAGATCTTAGTTGACCCTAGAGGTGGATATGCACCTTATGATATCTTATTGACCAATACTACGACTGGGCAAGTTTACAATGTCAGTAATATAGGGGCAATGTTGTTCACCGGTCTTTCTGCAGGGAATTTTAGCGTTCAGGTTACCGATAATTTTGGTTGTGTCTATATGGATGCCGAAGTGTTGTCTCCAGCAATCCCGATTGTCGCCAATGCAATTCCATTAACAACCATGTTAAGTTGTTATAATGATAATAATGCTACGGTTACGGCCATAGTTACAAGTGGGGGAAGCGGTAATTATGAATATCGATTAAATTACTATGATGATGCCGGTGCTTTATTGGAATTTACTTCTGGGGAGCAGACTTCCGATACCTTTACAGGATTGGGTGCCGGCATCTATAGCATTACGGTTACTGATGGGTGGAACTGCGATGTTGAAACCAATAGAGTGACCATCACCCAGCCTCCAAAGGTTTCTGCATCATTGGTTAGGACAGATCCCTTGACCTGTGCCACCGGTGCCGAATTTGAACTTACAGCAATAGGTGGAAGCGGAACCTATGAATATAGTTCCGACAATATGACCTTCCTGCCAATGACCAGCAATCCCATGGGAATACCGGCTTTTGGTGTTTTGGGGGCTGGAACTTACCAATATTATGTTCGGGATGCCATAAATGGTTGTGAGGCAACCGTTTCAAATGCAATTACCGAAAACCCTATCGAGCCCTTGATCCTGACCGTGGATGAAACGGCTGCATACATCAATTGTACAGGTGAAAACACTGCTGTTATCCGTGCAGTGGCATCTGGAGGTCTCGGCAATTACCAATATGAACTTTACTTGAATAGTATTGCACCTGCCAATAGATTGTCCGGGCCTAAGATTGTGGGTGAATTTAAGGATCTTGTGGCCGGCACGTATTGGGTCAATGTAATAAGTGAAGATTGTATGACCACGCCGGAACAAGTCATTATTGAAGAGCCTATACCTTTAACATATACCGACCAGGTGGTAGATGTAAGCTGCTTCGGTGAAGAAAATGGAACCATTATGGTAAACCTCGAAGGAGGAGCAGGAGGATATATCTACTCCATATCGCCCAATCTCGATAAATTCGATTTGATAAATACATTTACTGACTTGGCCCCTGGTGATTATGCAGTAATAGCACAAGATCAAAATGGATGCTTTGAGTATCTCGAATATACTATTTCCGAACCCACCATAATAGAAGTAAGCACAACAACCACCCCGGAAATCTGTGTCGGAAGCGCAGATGGGTCGATCAGTCTGTCCATGAGTGGTGGCACTGCTCCCTATAGTACTGCCATAAACTCCAATGCCGATACGGATTATATTTTGGGCAGAACGGACTTTTCCGATCTTTCGGTTGGGGATTATTTGATTTTTATAAAGGATGCACAAGATTGTGAAACCTATATTGTTGCTACCATTGATCCTGGTGTTAACCTTAGGGCAACTGTAGAGCCAGTCTATGAATGTATTGGGAACACTCCAAATAATTATGTTAATATCATATTAGAGGACCAATCGGTATTGGCCGAGGTAATGTACGGCCTTGATACTTCCGATCTGGAGGACATGCAACTTGATCCAAATTTCAGGAACATTGCCCCTGGGGACCATTACGTTGCCATTGCACACGCAAACGGCTGTATAGAGACCGTTGGATTCTTTATTGAAAACTATGAACCTTTGACCCTTACCTTGGAACAAAGAAACGTGAATGAAATAACAGCGGTTGCCCAGGGAGGAAGGTTGGAATATACCTTTTATTTAGATGGAATTGACATGGATGGCGATAACACATACCGCATTCGTAGAACTGGCACTTATGAAGTAAGGGTCATGGATGAAAATGGCTGTGAGGCAATCGCCAATATATTTATGGAATTCATCGATATTGAAATGCCCAATTTCTATACTCCGAACGGCGATGGCAAGAACGACTTTTGGAAGCTCGGTAATGGAGAATATTTCCCCAATTTGACGGTAAAGATTTACGATCGATACGGTAGGGTAGTGGCCAGGTTATCCAATATTGAAGGTTGGGATGGCACCTATGAAGGAAAGGAACTGCCTACTGGGGATTATTGGTACGTTGTACAATTTAATGAGGAGGATTACCAAAGAGAATTTTTTGGACATTTTACCCTATATCGATAAAGTTACTGAACACATTTACAATAAGGTAGTAAAGACGAGGAAAATAAAAATGTAGGTTCATGACATCACTCTATTAGTCATTTAATAATCAAATTAAAATAGGATGTTAACCTTTATACTTCTGTTGACATTTGCAAATATATGGTAGTCATTAAATGAAGGTTCCGATTCCTACCATGGTTAAATAGGTGGGTAGAATTTTTAAACCCTAAACAGTGGTTTCTTCTATACTGGAAAGGTTGGAGTGTAAAGTCGTTTTTTTCATTACAAAAGTAGAGGCTCAATACTGAAGAACAGTATGACGATTTATGATTGCAAAATATTCTGGTAATACAATTATTTTATGTTGCTAAACCTGGTTGTATATCACACCTAATAATTTTTTCACAACACTTTTATCACTTTTCACAACAAAAATTATCTGATTTACAAAATAAAACCAGATTAATTGACTGAATTTTTATATTGCGTCGTTATATTGTAAGAAAATACATCGATATATAATTTTCAAGTTGAGAGAACAATTATTTGAACATTTACTAAAACTATAGGTCAAATGGCAAGATTTTTTTCTTTTTTCATTCTGTTATTAGTGCTGCCATCCTCTATTTTTGCGGAGGTATCTCCAACAGAAAAAAAAGCACTCCTAGATATATACAATAGTACCAATGGTGGGGACTGGACCATAACTTGGAATCTATCCAGTCCGGTTTCCTCCTGGTACGGGGTAGGTATAAAAGACAACAAAATCGTTTCCCTGGAATTATTCGACAATCATTTAACGGGAACCCTTCCCAGTTCGTTAGGTGATTTAGAACATCTAAGAAGTTTGAACCTAGCCTTTAATGAAATAAAGGGAGATATTCCCGAAAGCATAGTTCTGTTGAGGCGTTTGACTGTACTAAGATTGGGAAGGAATAAATTATCAGGAGAAATTCCTAAAAACATTGGGAATTTGGAGAATATTGAAATATTGGATTTTTTTGGCAATTCCCTTAGTGGGAATATTCCCCCTAGTATTGGAAATATGGGGCATATGAAAACCTTAGTCCTTTCCCATAATAGTTTAACCGGAATTATTCCAGAGGAAATAGGGAATATGAATATATTGGTGCGCTTGGAAATGGGAGGAAATGAGCTGGAAGGTGAAATTCCAAAAACGCTGGGAAAAATCTATACATTAAAGGCCTTGGACCTTTCAGGAAACAGCTTGACTGGTGAAGTTCCTTATAGAATAACAACACTTCCCAATCTGGATCTCTTACAAATTCAGGACAATAATTTGGATAAACTCCAAATTTTGTCACTTCGAAACAAAAATGTAAATATGGCCGTATTCGATTATGATGGTAAGCCCGTTAAAACAATTCATACGGATATTAAAAGTTTTTTTATAAAAACTGACACAAGAATGGTGGGTACAGAATTTGAGGATGCTAATGATTAAAAACTAGGAATATGAAAATTCCGGTTCAGATTCATTTTATATTTATTAAGGTTTTAACCTAAGCGCGCAAGAAAAAGTTTCCGAAGCTGAGCGATGGATACTTGTGGATCTATATGAAAGAACCAATGGCTCTGATTGGATACATAAATGGAATCATTAGTGGGCATTTAAAACCCGTTGATTTTCAATTGTTTAGAATCCAGTTCTTTGACATCTTTGTAATCTTAATCCGTAAGTATCTCTCTTACAGGGGTTTTGTCGAGTAGCGATATGCTCAATATCTGTAATATTTCGTAGATCCTACGACGTGATCTGAGCTTGTTCCCTATTATCGCCACAAGGCAATAGGCGATGATGGCACAATAGATCTGTATCTTGACCGCGTTGATGCTGGTTCCCCAGAACGATTTTATCCTGAGGTGCTGTTTCATCCACTTGAAGAACAGTTCCACCTCCCATCGTTTCTTGTACAATAGGGCTATTTCCGTGGCATCGAGATCGGTATTATTGGTTAGGAAGACGAATTCCTTCCCGGTCCCGTTGTCGTAATACTTGATGCGCCGCAGCTTTTCGGGATAGTCTTTTTTGGAATAATGCCCCTCCAACCTGCCGATCTGGTCATATTTGACCCCGTTTGCCTTGTCCGTAGCCATGGAGTACATTACGGAAGATAAACACCTTGGGCCTAAAGCAGGCCAACAAGTGCATGCACCTTTCGGCGATCGCCTATAATTTAAAGAAATATCTGAAGTTCACGGG
>Ga0222651_1001598_pt1 | contig 10858 bp, 7 predicted proteins | sample AntAcemetagen369_FD_179855 | JGI IMG/M metagenome (GOLD analysis project Ga0222651, IMG submission 179855) | Saline water microbial communities from Ace Lake, Antarctica - #369 | ecosystem: Environmental > Aquatic > Non-marine Saline and Alkaline > Saline | place: Antarctica: Ace Lake | collected...
AATCTCAGAAGAATGGGAAACTGGAAAAGCCTATCTCAAAACCTAAATAAACTAATCGTTAAAACGTAATAATAAAAAGCACTCTCAATCAGCTTGAACTAATTTACAGACAATTTTTTACGCGGCCATTGAAAAGAAAAAGAAAATGGATGCAATAGTAACCTGTACTTTTATGTTATTGATATTCACGCCGCACAATTCCCCCCAAAGTGATTACGCACGCAGAGTTGCGATCAGCTCGTCCAGTTTCAAACCAGAGTATAGCCTCTTCAGTGTTCTTTTCGTCAATGGCTTTTTCGAATTCATCGAGTAATTCGCTAACATAAAGACGTTCATTAACTGTCATTCCTGCATATTTATTGTCCATCATTCAATCCTATGGCTTTATAACCCAGAAATCCGTCAAGTTCAGATTACCTGATTTTATAATTAACTCATCTTTAGTCAAAATCGAATAGCGTCTCATTTAGAATCACAGAGTGTCAAATATATCGCCGGTCGTTTCTAGGATTTTAATCTGTATCGCAACAACGTAGTACCTACTTAAATTTGAAATTAGAACGGTCAACTCAGCGGGCTGCACGGATCGTCCTAATTGCCCACTGACAAACTCTAAATCTGACTGACTCGCGATTACGATACAAGGCCGATCAATATGCCTCGGCAGTGAGATATACTCCACTCCGCTAAACACTATATCAACATTTGTTTCAAAACCTTCAGCTGTTTTGGGACTTCGCAGCAACAATGATCCGTGGCTCACTTTGTATTCCCAAAATTGGAACTTCCTGTTTTTGATCTTATTCGAATTGATTTGCGACACGAGAACCTCCTTTCTAAAAATCCTGTTTCAACTATGTGTGAACCGTGAGTATTGCCTAAGGAACCTAATAGCTCAAGCGTCGTACTTTGCATAATCAATAGCACGAAGACACTTTTCTTCTTTTGTAGGTGGTGATGAGAGCGTCTGCTCCCAATCAGTCAAAAATTCCCTCAATATAAATAACTCCAAAAAGTAACTTTGACTTGCTAGCTTTGCCTCTTCAGGAATTTTGCAGTCATCTGGTTCATGTAGTGCAGTAGCCAAAGAATCCTTTGTCCACGGTTCAGCTACATAGAGCGTTTTTTCTTCGTCTAAGTCTTCTAGTTTGGCAATATAGTCAATTAAGCGCATTACTGTTTTCCCCATATTGAATATCCTCCCACACCTCCGGGATGTAGGACATTTTGAAAAATGCTACCAGGTTGATGCTGCCATCGCGGAACGAGCTGCATCAAGCCTGATTCAGGTGCATGGTGCCATGTCCAATCAGCGGGTGGAGCTCTCGGTGCAAGCCCTGTAGAGGTTCTGTTAAAGTCGACCCCTATATCGTCCATCATAGCAGCAAAACCAGAATCTGATTCCATCATTTTTAATAGGTTATCGTTAGCTTCCTGAAAATGACGACCTCGAGACCCGCCTGGAAACGATGATGAATCTAATCTCGTTTCGAAAGCGGCGCTATAGTAATCACCTTTGGGCTTACTTTTTCCAAGAAAACCACTTCCAGTGGCGAATCCTACAGCCGCTCCAGTAAACTGATCAGTTATTCCGGCTCGAAACTCAGTGTCATTCGCATAAAGATCGCCGAAGGAAGCGATGTCGCGCCCAACGTCGCTCCAAGTTGTATCTTTAATTAGGAAATACCCATCGGCGAGATTAGTGGTGATTTGGTCGTGCATCCCAAGGACTGTATCGACTGGCTCATACCACAAATAACCAGCAGTGGTGCCGAAACCCTCAGTTGTCCGTCGGAAACTCATTGCTACGTCGAAAGCACCTTGTGCTAAACCTTCTCCGGCAGCTGCCCACAGATTATATTCGGGCATCGCGATTTCGCGGATATAGATTCCGCCAAAGGTAAATTGACTTGCATCAGTAACGTAATCGCCAACAGAAAAATTTGTTACTCCTGGGTCATAATCGAACTGATACTTGAATGAACCATTCGAAAGCGTGCGCTGGCTGTAGCGCCAATTAGATCCTAATGAAGAAGTGGTGCGCGCGGAGAACTCACTAAAACCTCCGAGGTCGTAGTAAGTCATGCCGAAATCAAAGGTAGGTACCTGAAGCCCCCATCCACCTTCGAGTCCGCTTTCAAAGTTCGGAGAAACCTCAAATTGAATGAAATTATTTCCAAGATCACTTGCAAAATTGGAAACCGAATCAATGCCACTTCCAAAATCGAAGAACATTCCTAAGTAATCGTAATAGTTCCCTGGGTTGTTGTTGACGAAAGCGTATAAATTGAGACCGCCGCTCTCTCCAATTGGGTCTCTTGAAATGAATCGACCTAAATCGGGTGAGTAATACCGATAGCCATAGTAGTAGAACTTCGACTCCGCATCAAAGTACTTAGTGCTAAAACGAAAGGGATTACGCTCTGCATCTGCACCAGAGGCACGCCACAACTCGCCGTATGGGCCATATTCGTAATAGGCTGTCAACGCACCAGAGTCATTCAAGAGAGCCGCCACATTACCGTTTCCGTCAAAGGTCGGATAGCGAAGTTCAGCCGAGCCACCTGCGTCTCTAAATGAAATTCCTACAAGACCGCCGACACCGCCTGCACCTTGCAGGCTTGTCGACCAATCCAGCCCCCAGTGATAGGCGATCTCGCTATCAAAAGTCGCGCTTACTGGACTGCCTGCGTTGTAGGTTAAAGCAGAGTAAGTCGCCTCATAGACCAGATTCCATCCGTCATAATAATAAAGTGTCGCTGACGATGGATTTACCTCATACGCGGCTCCAGACCAAGAATACACATCTTTTGCAACTCTACGTCCTAGATAATCGTAACGGTAGCCGAACTTCTCGCGTGGCACACCCGCGTTTGATGCAGTGCTGCTGGTTTCTATGTAACGCAGACGATTAGCTCCGTCCCACGTATAGTCCCAACGGCTGTCGCTTTTCAGGTTTCCGCGAACGTCGTAGGAAAAGCTTTCTGCTGCGGGTTCCAGCCACACCTCGCGTTGCTGGTGGTCGATTAAATCTCCGAGAATGGTAGTGCCGTCATTTGGGTCGATCCAAGCATCAGGCTCTACACTAAAGACATCCAAGTTTGTGGCAAATACTGCGTCAGTAGTTCCGTCGCGTAGTTCAAATGCACGAGTGAAGAATTCATAATATCGCTTAGAGCGTTTCAAATCGTCAGGGACAAAGCCAAGGGTGACATAGGAAGATAAAACGCTGCGCCCCTGAACATGCACATAATCTGGATTGGCTCGGGTATTGATCTGATTCAACTCGTTTGCATTCCAGATGAATTCTTGGTTACCTGCAGAGTTTCCTAGTGTAACGTCTTTATGAGTTACCGTCGAACGATTGCCTATTGCATCGTAGCCGAAACCGAAACTACGCCCTTCCAGTAACGGTGTATTTCCTAGTAAAACGGAGGTGTCGCTACCTAACCGAGTGTCAAAGTGAGTTAACTCCATCCGGTCGTTGTATCCGTAATCGACGACGAGCCCGTCGCCGTAGCTATCGAATAGTTCGCCAGTCTGAACTACATCTGTGCGATTGCCTAAATCATTGTAGCGATACGCGAACCGTGCAAGTGAGGTCGCGCTTTGAAGCATTTCTATGCTCGCGAGGAAATTCCGATCATCTTCATAGATGCGCTGCTCGGTTAGATTAGTTCCTGAGAGCGTCCGACCGCCGATCTGATTGGTTCCAGGAAAATAGCTGTAGGTCCAATTTCTTGTCGCTGTGAGTGTCACCTCGTTCAAACGCCCCTTAATTCCATAATCATAACCTGTATCATGATGCGTCGTGCCGAGTGTGTATTGGTTAGAACCGTGCGCCGTACCAATAGAGAACGCCTCTAGGCGTCCCGGCATATCACCTGATGATTGATAGCTGTAATGTATGCGCTCTTGCCTATGACCACTATCGTTGCTCGCAAGAGATGAAATGTTAGTGTAATAGCTCGGAAGGTTCTCGGCGAGTAACCTTAGATCGCTGTGATTGTTGCTTCCTGAGTTGAAGTCATAACGGAAGCTTCGCTCGACTCCGTCCTCGAAAACTCTATAAAGAGCTCCATTGCGATAATATTCGAAATCAAGAGCAGCCGTCAGGTCTGCGTCCCCTGAGTAGTCGACCGATTTCAGTTCATCTGTCTTAGAAAAGTAAGTTCGAGTAATTGTAATCGGCCCATCGCCGGCGCCGCCGTCTGGGGAAATTTCGGTCAGGGTGCGACCACGCGCATCATAGGTATAACTGGTTGTCCGGTTAAGGGCGTCATTTCGACTCTTTAATAGACCGACAGAATCAAAATAATCAAATGTAGTTACGTCCCCGTTACCAGCACCAGAAGGCCATTCCGAAGCTGTAAAATCGTCGCTCATTGAAGTGTTAGCCATTCCGAAGGTATGCTGCTTTTCAAGTTGACCGAATGAATCGTATTCATTCCAAGTCGGATAAACTGCATCACCCCATTGCTTCTCGACTAACCCCCGATCATTATAGGAAAAACGGCTAAATTTCCCGTCGGAGTTTTTTGTCCAAACCAATCGGCCAGAGTCGGAATCGTAGGCGTTTTGAGTCGCATAGCCCTGCGCTGTAAGGGCAGTAATTCCTTCTGTTCCACCAACTGTAGCCGTGATTCCGGCAACAATGTGTTCAACGCGATCTTTGCTGGACTCATAAATCGTAACAGCGCTAATATTACGTGCGTCCTTAAAAAGAATCTGACGACCTGCCTGATCGTATCCAAAAGTGGAAGTAAGATTCTCTTTGCTTGTGATCGACTTTCTCAGTCCATTCTGAATTACAGCAGTTTCGTTAGTGTCTGAGTCAGGATAATCAGTAACAGATGTAATAGTGTTGGCTGTTCGGTCCACTGTGGCAGTTGTTCCGATTTCATTACCTGCAAGATCCTCCGCTGTAGAATTACTAATTGTGGTCGTTGAAAGGCCGCTTAGCTGTGATTTAGTTGTCGTCTCGAAGGATTCATTATCGTTATCCAAGGGAAAGACCGTGTTTGTGGTCTCAAGCCAAACATTGCCACTATCTAGGACAAAGCGTTTTTGACTGCGCTTCAGCCGGTCAGAGCTATTGTTCGTTAGCACTCCATCTTCATCTACATCGATGCCATGAACGGTAACCTCACCCATGGAACCGTATTCTTTAATACGTCGAAGGCTAAGGCTGCCAGAAGTTGAACCACTTGCTACTTCTGTTTCGAACTCAGCAACCAGTTGTCCCGTCTCAGAATCATATTCATACTGTTTTTGAAAAGGGCTGGACGCAATCGCGCTCGGCGTTTCTTCAAAACGGATCAAACTGGAAGCGTCGTAGTAACGTTCAACATAGGGATCATTACTCGTGCTGCCACTTTCGCCTCGGTAATCAACTCTTACTTTTCTGTTTGTGGCCTCAAGATTACTTCCGCTGGGCGCACTTACATTATCGGCAAAGCTATAGACATTCTCTTCAATGATTGTTCCACCTGAAGCGTAGAGTACATCTTTCCAAAATTCACCATTTTGCTTGATATACGTTTCTCGGTAGGTGTCATCTGGGTAGGTCGCAGTCTTTCTAAGTCCGATGAAAGTGCTACCGTTATTGACGAAATCGTATTGGTATTCAGTCGTTAGATTATTAGAGTCGGTTTCAGCCAGAAGATAACCTTCCGCATCATAGAGCTTTTTATCTATCAACTTTTCGGAACCATTGATAACTTCAGTAACAACTAGACGGTCACGAGCATCGTAGAAAAAGTTGGTTCTACGCGTAGCTGGAATACCAGTCACACCTGATGCTCCCTCAACGATTAAAGCAGTAACACGTCCAATGCCGTCATATTCGAATGTCGTTTTAACGCCAGCTTCATCTTTTTCCCATTCTTTACGAACGCCATCCCAATTGGCTTCGTAAGTGATACGTCCATTTGAAGCTCTCTGCGTAAGTTGCCCGAATTTCGTAAATGTTTGCTCGATATCTTCGATCTTTTCCCACTGTGAGCCCGTTGTTCTTGCCCATTTTTCAGTAAAGCGAACACGTCCTTTCGAGTCACGTACGGTGACTACTTTAGTGGATTGACCAGGGGCAATTGAAATAGCATCTACCCGTTGAAATGTAATGCCTTCGTGGCTTTTGCTTGTGATGCCGTGGGTTTGGTTTGAAACAGAGGCATCGTCGGTGTCTGCGTGAACAAGAGCATCGGCACGATAACCATTCATCTCTAAAGTAACGAAAGCATCGGATATTCCCCTGTAAGAACCTTCATAATATCCAAAACTGGTCTTCGTCTTATTAGGTCTAAAGATGAATAACGGCTTGCCGATTAAACGGCGATTGGCAGTGTTTGGCGTGTATTTTGCGGTGAAAGTTGCATCACGACGATTGGTCGCCTTAGGGAAGTTGTAGGGGCTATAAGAGCAAACTACCTCGATCTTCTCTGAACCGTAATCTCCAAATGTTGGATGGTTAACCCGTTCAGATAGTTGGTTTAGCGAAGAGATACCACTGTCGTTCAAGAATCTGCGTGTAGATGATTCACGATTAGACACGCCATCATAGTCAAAAACACGGGTCGACGACGTATAGCGAGCTAGATCATTTGAAGCGATCAGATCAGCGTTCCATTGGGGGATCTCTGGGGTAATGGGATCGTTGTCGTGGTCAACAGTAACAGGTATCTCTTGAGTTGCCGGATCATTGTCGTGGTCAAACTTTAAATTAAAAGTCGCAGGATCATACGGCAGGTCGCCTGGTTCTATGATCAAACTTTCCTCTCCATAATCGATGGAATTGTCCGCTCCATTATAACTTACAAACGTCCATCCACCAAAAGCATCGACCGACAATGTCCTTTGCCCAAAGGACTCAGACGCAGTGACATCAAGGTTGTAATAATAACTGAAACCTTTTCCATCCCAAGAACCTGAAGTGGAATCCAAGCGTCCTTCAAAAACTTTGAGCTCGCCAATCGAGCCTAGGCCGAGATCGGGAATATTCCGGTAAATTGTTTCAGTGAGATAGTTGAATCCTTCCTCGTCGTAGGTCCGTATCGTTTGGCCATATTGTATTTGCTGCAAACGCAGACCCGTAGCTGTACCCTGAGGCGCATAATCATAATTAAATGCTGTCTTCGTCTTCGAGACATTGTGCTCAGCACTATTTGCAGTAGTTATGACCTGCCAGTGATTAAGAGTTACTCCAGCAAAACTTGTGCCATTTGCGATCTTGTCCAAATCATCACTGCGTAGAACAGTATCTAAGGCATCAAGTTGTTTGACGAAAAAATCTGTCAAGTCTTCAGATGCGGAACGTCCGATCGCGTATTTGATTAGTAAATCAGAAGCCAGAGGCGTGTATACGCCTCCGATTTTCGTCGCACCACTTGCCAAGGGTGCATACATCCGAACTTCGTACTGGATGACATCACTGCCATCTAGCACTGTATCAACCAAATCGATGAAACTACTTGGCGTTCGAATTTGCCTGAGATATCCAGAGCCATCTTTGACAACTTCTATCTCACCTGTTCCGGCGGTTACTGGCCGATAAAATTTTAATGCTTCACGGGTATAGATACGGGCTTCGAGATCTTTCTCGTGAATCACTAGCCGACCTGCTGAGTCACCGTTTCCAAGAGCACCTAGACCTAGTTCCCACCTAAGGTCGCTGACATGCAAATCACTGGATTGACCAAAGAGTGCGGGCGCATCCGACCGAAGCTCTCGCAGGTGAAAGGTAATCGAATTACTACCAGTTGAAAAATCGACTTCCGTCTTTGATTGAGGTTCGAATTCACCAGACGCGTTTTCAACAAAAACAACATAACCAGGCGGTGTCAGCAGGGCAGTGCTGAGGGTGATTCCAGATAGCGACGTGATATCGAGCGTATAATCAACACCTGGCTTGATTAACAGGAAGTGGTCGTTCCGCGCAAGCGGGTAGGTCTCTGTGTTATCTGTTACGCACGGATGCGTCCCAGCCTCCATCTCTTGAACGAGTTGTTCTTGAAGCGCATCTGTGCACCCAGGTATCTGCACCCATTCATAGTAGGTTTCAGTGCACCACCCTCCGTCCCAGCCTCCGCATAGGTAATCGTAAAACCGAAGTTCTGGATAAAAACAACTACTTGCTTGCTGTTGCAAAATTGCATTACCACAGCTGTTAGCCGCTGCCCAGTCGACTACGTCTCTTGTCTCGGTGGTCGTCGTGATTTCTGAGCCAGTCCAAGTCTCGATTCCATTCTGAAAATTAAAAGCCGGAATAGACGAACTTGCAGACTCGCGGATTATGTAACTGGAGAGATGCAGCCGAACATCATTCAAGCCGCCGCCCTCCTGTTGGCCACAAACTGGCGTAGCTATCAATCCAATTAAAAATAGAACTAGTGATGATGAATGTTTCATTTTTCGGAATTAAGGGGTCTCGGAAATGTGGGTTTTTGCGCTTCGGGGAGTCCTTGGACTCGTGCGGCATTCTGCTCTGTGATTTCGGCTTTTAATTGTTCAAACGATACTTCCCTTCCTTTAGGCTCAGGGCGAAAATCTATCTCGAAGGGGTTTCTTTCGGCTATCACGCATGGAATTGTTATCTTCAATATCCGCCCCTCAGCCATAAATCGAACCATGACGGCAGCAGGGCGTTGCACCTCCGTATCTCTAGGAGTCACTTCGAGTAGAAACGTATTCTCAGAAACTCTATTCAGTGAAGTGAAGAAGTTCTCGTCCATCGCATAAACGTCTCGTAATTCTACCTTCACTTCTTTCGAAAGAATCAGCTTAACATTCTGAGACTTGGGATTGGAAGATGATTTCCAAAATAGACGCATCGGAGAAGTAGAAATTAACTCGGGTAGATCAGCGGTAAGCTTCAATACTTCTGGTCGCTCCTGTTCTTCAATTTCGAGGAAAATCCTCTGGCTTTGCAAGCCGCCTACCTCGTTTGGATCAAACTCTGCAGCTACTAGGAAACTAGCATTAGGTTCAACTGTCGTTTCGCTTACAGAAGCAACCAAGCATGAGCAACTGCTACGAACGGCATTTATAATGATTGGTTCGCTTCCAGTGTTTGTCCCTACAAAGCTGTACAAAAGCTTACTAGAAAAAAGGCCTGCTTCTTGAGTTTTAGCTTTAGTTTCCCAAGTGATTTTAGCGTTCAAAGCACTCGTTATCAGTAAAAACAGAAGTATTAAAATAATTCTCATAAGAAACGTTAGTTAGGTGAGTAGATTTCCAGCTTCAAAGTGGCTGAATAATCTTTATTAGGATTACTTCCAATGAGCGACTCAATCTGATTGCTGAGCGTGTCAGGTTCTTCGTCGTTAGATTTTGAGGTTATAGAGTAAAAGAGTTCCCAGTCATCCATTAGGCCATTCCCATCCCCATCAAAAGCCGTAAACGGGTCTGTGTTTTGCAAAAGTTCGTCCATATTGCTCACGGAGTCGCCATCTAGGTCTTCGCTCCAAGCATCGAACATAAATTGATCAGTGTATCGAAGCCTAAAAAAAGCTTTGTTCGAACTTCCATCAGGTAAGAAGCCCCATGAAACTACTAAGTGTTCACCGACTTCAATGACTGGTTGATAATTCCACGAAATTAAGTCAAATGAGGTAAGAATAAAATAGGCTCGGTCTTCCTGACCAAACCATGAAAGAGTTCCGGTAGTTCCTCCGTGAGAGACCGAAAGCCCCTCGTTTAAGTCTGTGGCGGTCTGACTAAAACCAGTTGCAAATGGAACAGCTGAGAATAGCAACAAGAGTGATTTTATTGATTTCATAGAATGTAATGCTAATTTTCGTTATTTGAGGTAGCGGCTGTTTTTTTCCGGCCACATTATCATGACCTTGTCTGTCGGCTTTACAGGATTCTCAGTGCGATACTTCTTTACGGCAGCATTCATGGTTTCAGCATTCTCGTGCTGAATCTTGAAGCTATCTTCATGCTCTAAATAATGACTTAAGACGGCGTCCATCTGTTCATAAAGCTTCGATGGAATGGCACTAGCACCAGCAGCGATGACAACATACTCGGGCTCGTCGGAAAAGGCGACAGGCGAGTCCTTCCAGCGGGATTTGTATTTATGCCCGTGAAATAGGTAATTATTCGCACGCTCCAGCTCCATTTCAGAATCAACTGAGTCCACAAATCCCATGTAATTGTAATAAACCTCCTCAGCTTCAAACGAACTCAAGGGGCGCAGATATGTCAGAGGAATATTTGTCCAAATAGTAAATTCCGAAAACTCTTCGTGTTCGTGATCTCTCCAAGTAATCTTGCTGTGGCTTTGGTTGTAAACTACGGTGTACATTGAAATGTGCTCAATCCGGTAGTCCGTTGGCTCAAAAGCCTCGAAATTACGAGATACTGCTTTTTTCTGTTGAGTTGGAGTGTTCTTTTCAGCGACAAACGCCCCGATGGGTTTCACTCTCTTGAGAATAACTTTCCGCTCGCCCTCACTATGCACGAACTCTTCATCGACTAGAGCGGAATCGATCAATGCTTGAATCTCAGCTCTACGCTCGGCCTTCGCTTTTTCGCGGTTCTCTACAATCGCCTCAGCCTCAGCTTGAGACATTGGTTTTTCGCCTGCCTGCGCATCGTGTTTATTTAAGTCAGGAGTATCTGATGATGACAAAGTAGCATTGGCTATTGGTAGAATACACAATAATGACAGTGCGACGTGGAGGACGGTTAGAACTTTCATGATCGAAACGATGATCCGATATATCTAAAAGTCGCCATTAATTCTACTTTGTTAATTTCGTCCATACTGTCTACTTTTGATTTTATTGCGTTCTATATCGATCCTTCGCTTGCGATGTCGTAGTTCAATATTTCGTAATAATCCAGCTTCAGTCCG